>Ga0134121_10004873_pt1 | contig 10939 bp, 8 predicted proteins | sample KB301_FD_96463 | JGI IMG/M metagenome (GOLD analysis project Ga0134121, IMG submission 96463) | Terrestrial soil microbial communities without Nitrogen fertilizer from Kellogg Biological Station, Michigan, USA - KB3-0-1 | ecosystem: Environmental > Terrestrial > Soil > Unclassified ...
AGCTGCTGCTCGACGCCTTCCGATTCCGTCTTCCGCACCGCGTAACCCGTCAGGCGGATCGGGTAAGCGGGAGTGATGTCAATTCTAGCCACACCAATCGCGTACAGGCGGGGTTCAACCGCTTGCGTTGCTGTGGATGTCAACGAAAGGAAACAGAAAAGCGAACCACGGACCACGAACTGGCGAAGTGAGAGCACGGCCCAATGGTCGGGTTGCCGGTCAAAGTGTCAAGTCTGGGGCGTGTGAGGATTGTGACGTCGGCAGTTTCGTCTTCCCAGGGGGGCCTGGTGTGGATACTCTGGAGTTATGAACCGGTGGAGGAGAGTTGTCCGCATCACGGCGCTGGCGCTCCTGTCTTGTCTGTGGAATGGCTGTGGCAAAGTTGACACGACTCCGGTGGAGGTGATCGCAACGCCGCAAAAGATAACCGCCCCCAAAGCGAAGTTTGATTCGAGCTCGCGAGGTTACACGAACTGGTGGTTGGAGTGGTCGAAGGAGGTTCACGTCGGCGGTTATCAAAAGGCCGGCAGGAAAGACGCCAGATGGGACGAACCGGTGATCGAAGCTTTGAAGGACTATGCTTACACGCGCGTTTATCAAAAACATCCGGGAGGCAATCCACCGGAATATTTTTACGACCAACTCAAGCAGGCGGTCAACGCCGGGTGCGACGATCCGTTTGTGTTTTATCTCTACTACCGGATCGCGAACCCGCCCGCCTCGGCCAAGCCGGACACAGCGTCGGAATACGCGCGTCTGGCGGCCGGCATGGACGCGGGCGCGTATTCGCCGTTCCTCAAGTTCTTCGTGAACCTGCGGACCGCTCAGGCGTGGCGGGCTGCATTTACGAACCAGGTGCCGGAGGTCAATCAATTCCGGCGCGCGGCGATCAATCATCTCGATCAAGCACTGCAGACGGAAGTAATCCCCGCCGGGGCGGCGTCCGACGCCTGCCTGGAGCTCTATCGCGTCATCCAGAGCAACTACAAGCAGCGTTATGACTTTTACGCAAACGCGGAGCGCGTCCTGTTCTCGAGATGGGGAAAAGAAGCGTTCCCTTATCTGTTGAAAGGAAAGTTTTACGTCGATTACGCCTGGGAAGCGCGGGGTGGCGGCTACGCCGACAAGGTGACCCGGGAAGGCTGGCGGCTTTTCAACAAGCGGATGAAAGTTGCGGAGGCAGCGCTCGACAAGGCCTGGAAGATCGATCCGTCCCTGCCGCAAACCCCGCTCGCGTTCCTCAGAGTTGAGCTGGGCCAGGGTCGCGGGCGGCAACGAATGGAAACCTGGTATGAGCGCGCCATTCAGTTTCCTCAGGACCGGTATGACGCGGTTGATTTGAAGCTGTGGTATCTGCAACCGCGCTGGTACGGCAGCGAGGAGGAGTGTCTGGGCTTTGCCCGCGAAATCCTGAAGTCGGACCGTTTTCAGGGCCACGTGCCGCTGCTGATGTATAGCACGCACGAGTCGCTGGCGGCATACTTCAAAGACGTTCGGCCCGATTATTGGAAGGAACCGCAGGTGTGGCCGGACATCAAGGCGTCCTTCGAGCGTTACTTCGCGCTGAATGGCGGCGATACGAGTTGGCGTCACAACTACGTGATGTGCGCCTGGCGCTGCGCGCAATGGGCGACCCTGGCCGAGGAGATTCCGAAGCTGAAATGGGTCAACTACGACTACTTCGGAGGCCGCCAGGCCTTCGAACAAATGAAAGAGAGGGCGCGCGTCATGGCCGCCGCAAACAACTAAGTTGTTTTATCGGCGCGACCGGGTTAACGAAAAGCAATTCAAACGAAAGGCCATATGAAACAGAATGCTATCAAAGTCTGGACAGCAAATCTGACCTTCCTTGCCGTGATCGGCGGCGCCATGACGATTTGTTCGGCTGCAACCGGCGCGCAGGAGCGCGGCGGCGAACGCCTGCTGCAAGGTTCGGACAAACCCGCTATTGAAGCGCCATCGCCATCCGACAAGCAACCCGATGGCGAAGTCGGGACCCCTCGTCGGCAGAGAGATAAGCCTCGCGTTGAATCCAGACGCGCCGAAGCTGAATCAAATCGGGCAGAACGTCGGGGGCGCTTTGTGGAACTCCAGCTTCAATTGAAGCAATTGCGGCAAAAACTGCGGGAGCTTGAAACCGCCGGGCAGGGCGGGGAAAAGGTGGAACTCAAGGAGCAGATTTCCAGAGTCGAGCGCGAATTGGAGCGGACGAAAGACGAAGTGCGCGACCAGAGACCGCGACGCGAGGTTGAAAGACGACCGGGGCGGTTCGAACGCGGCGCGCCGGATCAGCCACCTCCGGCCGATGGACGACGACCGTCCGGGGACATGCCGGACGCCCGCCGTAGCTTGCAGCATCTGCAGGTCGCGATAGAGAACCTTCACGCGGCCGGGTTGCACGAACCGGCAGAACACCTCGCCCAGGAGGAGCGCAGGATGCGCGAACAGCTTCAGGCGCCGAGTCCGCCCCGGGAACCGGGCGCACGCCCCGGCGGCCGGCCGGCCGGGAGCGAGTTGGAACCGTTGCGCGAAGAAATCCGGAGTCTTCACGAAGCCGTTCAGGATTTGCGGCGCAAAGTGGATGAATTGAGCCGCGAGCGACGGTGAACCGGCGCACAGTCGCTGAAGAGTGGTTTCCGTTTTGGACAACCTCGTAGGTAGCGGATTTCACAGGAAAGAACTCGCCTTGGAAGCGGCTTTTTCGTCCACTCCCCCAGGCATGGACTACCTGGTTTGCGACGCTTTACAGTTCGGAGTTGAACCGAATCGGACACGACACGTTTACAATAGTCTTCGTCTGGCGGGCCGGTTGATCGGTCTGTTCTCGGCGGCACTGATGCTCTCGAGCTGTCGCCTGGACGGCCCGTCGATGTCCGAAGTCCAACCGGGCGAAAAAGTCGGCAGCACAAGTTCGAATCGTGTCGTGTTGCCTGTCAGCCAGATTCTCACACCGGCCGGAAAACAGGTCGAATTGCCCGGGCTGCGACCGCAGGCGCTGGCACTCAGTCCAGACGGCCGTCTGTTGATAACTTCGGGAAAAACGCACGAACTCGTGGTCGTTGATCCTTTCACTGGCCGGGTGCTTCAGCGCGTGCCGTTGCCACCCGAGGCGTCCAGTAACGCGTCTCCGGGTGTTGTCTCCAGCCACATACTTGCGCCGGACAAGCAAGGGCAGGTCAGCTTCACCGGTCTTGCTTTTTCGCCCGACGGGACGCGCGTTTATCTCTCGAACGTAAACGGGAGCATCAAGGTTTTCAGTGTGAGCGAGGACGGACAGGTATCCCCGCTCCGTTCGATTCCACTCCCTGACACGGGATTGGAACTCCGCCACGCGGAGATCCCGTCCGGCCTGGCGATGTCCGCAGACGGCAAACGCTTGTATGTGGTGCTCAATCTGTCCAACCGGCTGCTCGAGATTGATGCCGCAACTGGCAGACAATTGCGCATTTTCGACGTCGGCGTCGCCCCTTATGACGTCGTTCTTGCCGGTCGGAAGGCTTACGTCAGCAACTGGGGCGGGCGTCGGCCGGACGCCAACAGCGTCACCGGCCCGGCGGGTCGCGGCACTCGGGTGCGCGTGGACCCGGCGCGTTACATTGCGAACGAAGGATCGGTTTCAGTGATCGACCTCGACGCCGGCCGGACCATGAAGGAAATCCTCGCCGGGCCGCATTCCTCGGCGCTGACGTTGTCGCCAAGCGGCCGATACCTGTTGATCGCAAACGCGGCGAGCGACACCGTCAGCGTGATCGACACGCGGCTCGACGAGGTGACCGAAACGATCTCCCTGCGCTGGCAACCGAAGGACTATTTTGGCGCCAGTCCGAATGCGCTGGCGTTCGATCCGGCCGGGAAAACACTTTACGTTTGCAACGGGACCCACAACGCCGTGGCGGTGGTTTCGTTCTCCCCGGGCAAATCGAAGTTGCGCGGGCTTATCCCTGTCGGCTGGTTTCCGGGAGCGATCGTTTACGATGCGCGACGCCGGACGTTGCATGTCGCCAATGTCAAAGGGATTGGCTCCGGGCGGCGCACGTTGCCGGAGGAACCGCAGAAGTTCAATTCACACCAGTATTTTGGAACGCTGTCGCTGGTGCCGGTACCCGACAAGGCCGCTTTGACCCGGTACACGCGGTCCGTGCTCGCCAATTGCCGTCGGGAGATGATTGAAGCGGCTCAGTTGCCGGCCCGGACGAACCAACCCCCCCGCCCGGTGCCGGAACGCGTGGGTGAGCCTTCGGTGTTCAAGCATGTCGTGTATATCATCAAGGAGAACCGGACCTACGATCAGGTCCTGGGCGACGTCAAGGAGGGAAACGGGGACGCGCGACTGTGCATCTTCGGCGAACACATCACCCCGAATCAGCACAAAATCGCGCGTGAATTCGCGCTGCTGGACAACACGTATTGCTCCGGCATCCTCAGCGCCGACGGCCATCAGTGGTCCACGACGGCCTTCGCGACGGATTACATGGAAAAATCCTTCGCCGGTTTTCCCCGCAGCTATCCGGACGGCATGGAGGATGACGACGTTGATGCGCTGGCGTATTCGCCGGGCGGATTCATCTGGGACAATGCCGTTGAACACGGCCGGACCTTTCGCGACTACGGCGAGTTCGCCATCGGCATCGAAAGATGGAAAGATGCCGGACGCGAGGGATCGCCGTCATTCGTCGATTTCTATCGCGATTTCAAGGACGGCGCAGGACAAACCGTTGTCGGCAGCCGTCCGGCGATTGAGTCGCTGCGACCCTATCTCAACACCAACACGATTGGTTGGAGCATGCAAGTGCCCGACGTATTTCGCGCGGCGCAGTACATCAAAGAGTTGAAAGAATTCGAGCGGGCAGGCGATTTTCCGAACCTCTCCATCATCTGCCTGCCCAACGATCACACGTCGGGGACGAAGGCGGGAAAGCCCACGCCGTCGGCCCACGTTGCTGATAACGATCTGGCCTTCGGGCAAATCGTCGAAGCGATCAGCCACAGCCGGTTCTGGAAGGAGACGTGCATCTTCGCCATCGAGGACGATCCGCAGGACGGTTGGGACCATGTGAGCGGTTATCGGACGACGGCCTATGTGGCCAGTCCTTACACGAAGCGCGGGTCGGTGGTGAGCACACAATATAATCAACCGGGCATCCTGCGGACGATCGAGTTGATCCTGGGTTTGCCTCCGATGAACCAAATGGACGCAGCCGCCACGCCCATGTTTGATTGTTTCACGGACGTGCCGGATTTCACGCCATACACGGCGATTCCCAACAACGTCCCCCTGGACGAATTGAATCCCGAGCCGCGCGCGATCCGGGACCCGACACAACGACGGTACGCCGAGGCTTCGGCTCGCCTGCCGCTGGATGAAATCGACAAATGCCCGGAGGACTTGCTGAATCGCATCCTCTGGTATGCGCAAAAAGGATCCAGCGAACCGTATCCCAAGTGGGCGATTCTGCCGAAAAGCAAACGCGTGGATCGCGACTGAAATTTTATTTCACAAGCGGAGTTGGGCCGCTATAAGGACCCCAACTCATGAAGGCATCACGATCAGTTCTCTCCTTCCTCCTGCTGCTGTCGGGTTTTTCGGGCGACGTCGCGGCCCAGAGTGATTCGACAGAGTTGACTCCGCCTCCGGCGCCCAAAGGCTACTCGAATTCACTTGCGGTGACGATGGCGATCGGAGCGAAGGACATCAAACTGATCGAGCAACCCAGGATTCTGCCGCCGGGCGTTTGGGAACTGAAAGACCTCGAATACGGCAAAATCGGGGAACGTTCGTTGAAACTCGATCTGTTCATGCCCGAAAAAATCAACCGCCCTGTTCCCGGCTTGATATTCATTCACGGCGGCGCCTGGGCCGGCGGGTCGCGTGACGTGTATCGCTATTACACGGTGAGATACGCGCAGCGTGGCTACGTGTGCGCGACGATTTCCTACCGTTTCTACAAGGAAGCGCCTTATCCGGCCGCCGTGCAGGACGCGAAGTGCGCGGTGCGCTGGCTGCGCGAAAACGCGGCGCAGTATCACGTCGATCCGGACAGGACCGGGGTGATCGGCGGCTTGGCCGGAGGTCATCTGGCTATGATGGTCGGCTATTCCTCGGACGTTCCCGAGTTGGAAGGCGGCGGCGGCCACACGAACGTAAGCAGCCGCGTCCAGGCGGTCGTGGACTTTTACGGGCCGGCGGACCTGACCACACCGTTCGCGCGAAAATCCAACACCGTGCGGCAGTTCCTCGCCGGCAAGACATTCGAGGAGGCGAAAGCCGTTTACGAACAGGCGTCGCCTCTCTCGCACGTGAGCAAGGACGATCCGCCCACTCTGATCTTCCACGGAACGATCGACGACGTTGTGCCCATTGATCAGGCCGACGCCCTCGCCACGAAGCTCCGAGGCCTGGGCGTTCCCTGTGTTTATGACCGGCTCGAAGGCTGGCCGCACGCACTGGACGTCGCGGAAGTGGTCAACGAGCATTGCCGCCTGCTGATGGACCGGTTTTTTGCAAAATACCTTCCGCTTCCCCAAACCAACGGCGTTCCCGTTTCCAATTGACTGCGCCGCCGACTTGTGGCGTGCTGTTGCCAATCCGTTGTCGGTTGTTTGTTGGAACCACTCTATCTAACAACTTTTTATGAGCCAGTCTGACTCGTCACGGGCTTCAGGTAAAACGGAACTTCTGATCTATGTCGTGGATGACACGCCCGAGCTGGGTGAGATGCTCCAGCTTTTCCTCAGCCGGGCGGGCTACAACACCAAGGTGTTCAATGATCCGTTGAAGGCGCTGGCAGCGCTTGAATCGAGCGTGCCGAAACCCGACTTGTTGGTGAGCGATTTTCGCATGCCGGGAATCAACGGCCTCGAATTGATTCATCGCTGCAAGCTGATGCATCCCCGGCTGAAAATCATTTCCGCCAGCGCGCACATGATTCATGAGGAGATCGAAAAGTATCCGATTCAACCGGACCGCATCCTCACCAAGCCTTACTCGACGGCCCAGTTGCTGGAGACCGTGAGGTCCTTGCTCGAAGAGCAGGGATAATCGGGCGCGCGTTTCGAATTGCCCCTCCGGCTTCGTCGCTACAGCGCAGGAATGTGGCGGAGCTGCGGCAGGAAAGCCCACCAAAGCGTCAGCATGGCGCCTCCACGAAGGAAGAAATACACCGCGACAAAACCCGACGCGGCGCGCCAGGCAAACAGTTCAAAGACGAACGGCATGGAGAATTGCGCGTTCCACAAGCGCGCGTGGATATAAAGCAGAAACATGCCAAACAACACAGTCAACCCGGTTGCCACGTTGCGATTCCTAAACGGTCGCATTAAGAAGGCGAATGGCGCGAAGCACACAAACAACTGGTCGAAGGAAAGGGTGAACAGGGTCATGGCCGCCAGGGAGATCGGTGAGGTGGGATAATCTTCGATCGCGACTGGACGAAGCACCGGGTCGATGAACCAATGCAGGATCATCGTACCGGCGATGCCGCACAACGTGGCGGCGCACCAGTATCGCCTTTGAGGTTTTACGGCGAACACCGGCGAATCCGCGTATCGCGTGTGCCAGGCGAACACGAAACTCCAAAGGATGAAGGTCGCCCAGGCCAGCGTCACCAGCATGAACCAGACAGCGCGAGGGCGACCGGACCACAACTCCAGCCTTGGCCAGCAGGCCAGGGTGGTCGCAAGCGCCGAGAGAGCGGCTCGTTTCAAAACCGAAGGCTTAACCAGCGAACGCACGGGCCGACGTTATCAAAGCGGTCGCAGCGTGGAAGACGGATCGGTTGGGATCCGGCTCAGAATTGATCCTCTTTTTCTTTGAAGAGAATATTGAACGTCGTCATCGAGCCGTAGCAGCGGGTGACGTATTGCTGCCACTCGACCTTGTCCGCGGACGAAAGCGCTTCACTGGCGTTGATCTTCTGCTCGAGCACGCGCAGGTTGTTTCGCACCATGACGATCTTGTGAAAGAAGACTTCCAGTTCAACCTCCTTCGATTGAAGGCCCGCGTCGGCGGGTTTTAGAATCATTTGGCCGTTGCGCCAGCGATTCGCCATTCCCGCGACCGCCGCGTCCGGCTTTTCCAGTCCCAGGCGGTCCACCGTCTGGTTGACGATGCCCTGGACGAACCGGGCGAGCGGCACGTCAAGTCCACGGATGCCTGCCTGCGCCTCAGCCGGTTCGATTTCGCTCGTCTCCGGCGAGATCGTTCGCTTGAGGTCACTGAACTGTATGTCAACGCTGTGTTCGGTGATCGCTTTGATTTCGCCGATGCCGTATTGCGGGTGTTTGACCCTTTGTCCGATGCGGAGTTCTTCGACTTTCATCGCCGCGATTTAACCACGAACAGGCGCGAATCAACACGAATTTATCGGCCGTCGTCGTGCACCTGACTGCGGAAAGGTTTGCGCACGCCAACGTCGCTGAGGTCAATCGGCTTGAAGCCGAGGCGCAGGGCAGGGGAGCCGCGCCGCAGGTGGAAGTCGAGCTTCTCTGGAGCGACAAATAATGGGTCAGCGACGACCGAATGCGCGTCGTGGCCACGCTTCTGCCATTCCGGCAGCGTGACGCCGGCGAATTTCAACGCGACGTTCGAGGCACCGGCACGGGCGTCCCAATATACGTTCCCGTCCATCTGGAAATTTTTGTTCGACCAATAGCTGCCCAGAAGATCGCCGGAGTCGAAATAGACAATGTTGTTGGTGAAGACAAAGGAGATGTGCGCCTCTTCCCGCGATCGCATGAGCTGGTGCTCTTTACCGAACGCCAGAATGTTGTTACGAACGACATTGTCGCGTCCGTAGTGCTGATGGAACGACGCGCTCTTGCAGCGATACACCACATTGTTCTCAAGCAGGATATCACTGCTGCCTTCGTCGGTATAAAGCCCCCAGCCGCCGTAGCTGTCGGAGTTCACGTCATGGATGAGGTTGTTGCGGACGATCGTGCCCTTCTGGATGCCGAGTGTGTAAACCGCGCCCATGTCGCTGAGCACCCCCTGGCCGACGTCATGAAGATGATTGAATTCGATCACGTTTTCCCGGCAGGGCGTCTCCTGATAACCCCAGTTCCAGCCAATCGAAATCGCCGTGTAATAGAGGTCGTGAATGTGATTGTGCGCGACCTGATTCCGGCCGCTTTGAAAAATGATGATTCCGACCGCCGGCGAGAAAACGCGGCCCAATTCGTGCAGATGATTGTCGGTGACGACGTGCCCGAAGTTCGCCTCGAACGCGTCTGCGCTCTTCGCGGTTTCCCCCAGGCGGATTCCACCGGCACCAAGATCCACGAACTCATTGCCAACGACCTTCCACCGCTGGCAGCCTTTGCCCAGTTCAAGCCCGTAGCCGCCCAGGTGCGAGAACGTGCACTTCTCGATCAGACAGTCTTCGACGCCTTCCGCCAGAACGTCGCCCCGCACGTGAACCGCGGCTTGCGTGTCCAGGTACCCGTTTCGCGGCAACGTCCAGTCCGTGTGTGCCAGCGTCAGACCGCGCAGCACAACGTCGTGAACCGCTTTCTTGCCGGCAAAGTCACCCTCGAACCGGATCAACTCCGAATTCAAAACCGGCGCGATGACTTCGGCCTTCTCCAGGTTTTCGCCTGGCTGCGCCCAATAAGTCACGACGCCGGTTTTACGATCGAGATACCATTCCCCCGGCTCGTCGAGAGCGTCCGGCGCGTTTTCTATGTAGTAGCGGGCGTTGGATTCCTTGACGTGTTCGGCAATATTTGCGGAAAGCGTGGCGGTGTGACTGGCTTCGTCGAGTTCTCTGATGAACTGGCGCAGATCAATCCATTTGTGCAGCGCGATCAGTTCGACATCGCCGCCCGCCCATTCCTTTTTGAGATCGACGTTGCGGTATTTGAATTTGACCGGGCTGTCCGCGACGTAAGCGCCGTCGGCCTGGAAATACCCTGTGTTCGGCGTGCGCGCCCGCTGTTTGCGATGGCTATTGACAAAGAGCTGATGAAATTGCCATTTGCCGTCGCGGGCCTCCGCCAACTCGGCTCGCCACAAGTACGCCTTGCCCTCGGCCTTTTTCCAACCCGTGACGAGCCGGCCGCCTGACAGGATCGGTTTCTCGTTCCGGTAAGCGGCGATCATGAACGGCTGTCCGGCGCTGGCGCCGGAATCTTCCGGCGTTAGAACAATCGGTTCCGTGATCTCATACCGGCCTTCACGGAGCAGGATGTTGAAAGGGCCACCCTCCGGAGCGCTTCGTCTGGCCGCGCGTGTCTCCTTGATGGCTGCGGAGAGAGTCGCCAGGGGTCCGCCTTTCCCATCTGCGGCGGGCGCGGGCAATCGCCCCGACCAATGGTCATTTCCGTTAGTCGCAACGTAGAGCGTGAGCGCCTGCGCCGGGATGACGGCGGCGAAAGAAAGCAAAAGTCCGTAAAAGAGAAAAAATCCGCGAGACATGCCTACAAGCATGCACGGCGCGCCGTCGAACCAAAAGCGAAAAACGAACGCCGCGGCTTTCCGAAGGACTGCCGCGGCGTCCCCGTTTCTACCCAACCGGGTCAGGGTATCGCCAGACCGAACGCGTTGCCTCCCCCCCAGCCTCCGCCGTCCCCCGGATAAATCGCGATGGATGTCTTCTTGCGGAAATCATCGAGTGACAGCTTTCCTTTTGCGAACGCGTCCACGTCGGATTTCCTGGCGCGGACGGTCATGATCGTGCCCCGTGCCGGGGAGCCTCCATCGCGTTCAATTGTCACTTCTACTTCGTTCCCGTCCTTGTCGTCCGTGTCGGCCGCGCGTTTTACCACTCCCTTTGTCCGTGGAGAGCTTGCACCGCCGAAGACGCACAGTGTGACGGTTTCGTCCGACTTGAGGTTCCGGATGTTTGTTGCGTTTTTCAAACTTTCAAGGATCGTGTCCTTCAGTTCCTGCACTTTGTTTTCGTCGTATTCCTGCGTCAGCCCGAAGTTCGTGCCCGCCTTG
>Ga0134121_10004874_pt1 | contig 10938 bp, 9 predicted proteins | sample KB301_FD_96463 | JGI IMG/M metagenome (GOLD analysis project Ga0134121, IMG submission 96463) | Terrestrial soil microbial communities without Nitrogen fertilizer from Kellogg Biological Station, Michigan, USA - KB3-0-1 | ecosystem: Environmental > Terrestrial > Soil > Unclassified ...
GGTGTCCCGCGCGGTCGCGCTTTCCCAGCCCAGCACAGTGACATGCCCGTCGGCTTCGAGGAATTCCCGCGGCTCGAAAGCCCGAATGTCGTCGGTGCTCGCTACAGCCGAGAAGAAATCGGCAACCTCCGCCGGGTTTCGCCGCCGTCCAGCGTAGGGTAGACCAGCGGAGCCGACGAACTCCCAATCGACTTCGTCGGCGATAAAACTCAGGATCTTCGGTACATCGGCGCGACCAAAAGCCTCATACACTTCCTGCACGATCGCTGTGGCGGTTCCCATCTCTGATTCCTCCTGTTCGGCGTGTGATGAACTACCCTCTACTACGTGGATATGGCGGATCTGGATCAGCTCTTTTCCAGACCGGCGGCCCATTGGGAATCAACACGTCGACCGTCCAGGGATGCAAAATCACCCAGACACCTTTTCGGGACGAACGGGGGAAGCCCTCTCCCAAGTTGGGGAGAGCCTGCCCAACTCGGGAAAGACGATTCCCCACCAGGGGAGGGCCGCTCCCGGGTTGGGGAGAGGCTGCCCAACTCGGGAATGACGATTCCCCACTGGGGGAGGGCCTCTCCCGAGTTGGGGAAGAGCTGCCCAACTCGGGAGAGACGATCTCCCATTGGGGAGGGGCTTTCCCCACTCGCCGCGAGGTTTCCCCACTCGTTTCGGCTGAAGCGGAAGGGAAGACCGAGCGCAAATCGAGCGGCTGCTCGTCCGGCACGAGGAAGGCGCAACGAGATAATCACATCGTAAAAGTGGAAATATAAATGCGGCCGGTCTGCCGTGAGACTCCAATCCAGCCGTAAATTCTCCCGGTTAGAATGTTCGGCTTGTAAAACTGGAGCGAGGCAAAAGTGTCACGAGTGGCCCACCAACCACGAGGCTGTGCTGGCGCGTCATATTCTGCCGTCTCGTCGAGAGGCCTAAGAATCTGTGTCCACTGCGAAACATCTTGTGGCGCTACCTCCACGAAATAAAACTCCCGATAATCTGACGGACCCAGAAAGCCGTCTCCGATCTGCTCTTCTATGAAGTGGGCGTCGAGAATGGCGGTCGGCGGTGTTTTGTCCTTGGCGAGGATGGCGGAGACTCTCGCGACTCGCTCAGGTCTGCTGCCTGTAACCTCATAAATCGACCACTTGGGGGCGCCACTCTTGCCGCACGCTGTGAGAGCAACCAGGCAAACGATGATGAAGACTCTGAACATGGCGTGCAGAGCAGTCTAACCGAGACTCGACCCGAGCGGACAGCCCTGGCGTCATCTCCCTCGGTACGATGCGGTACGCGACCGGGACGGGATAGGATTCCCTCATGGGTCATGATCTCAGCCGCCGGACATTCCTGAAGCGGGGCCTCTTGGCCACCGCGGCCCTTGCCGCCAGGCCGCTCCGAGCCGCAGCTCTACAGACGGCCCCTCCGGCGTTCCAGGGTCCCAGGCAGCGGGTGCTCGTCGTGGGTGCTGGGCTGGCCGGCCTTGCCGCGGCCTATGAGCTCACCCAGGCCGGCCATGAGGTCACCGTGCTCGAGGCGCGGAGCCGGGCGGGTGGCAGGGTGCAGACCCTCCGCGAGCCCTTCGCCGACGGCCTCTACGTCGAGGCCGGGGCGGCGACCGTCCAGGACACGCACGACTGGACGATCCACTACGCCGGGCTCTGCGACCTGCCCCTCGATCCCATCCCCCATTCCCCAGGCGCGATCCTCTACCAGGTGGGCGGCCGGCGGACCGTCGAGAGCGCGGAAACCCCCTTGCCTTTCGACCTGACGCCCGAGGAGAAGGCCCTGGGCCGGCGCGGGATTCGGGAGCGCTACCTCCAGCCTCTCCTTCTCCAGATCGGGGATACCACCGCCCCGGGCTGGCCTCGGCCGGAGCTCGCGGAGCTCGACCAAGTCTCCTTCGCCGAGCTTCTGAGGCGCCGCGGTGCCTCGCCGGGCGCCGTCTCCCTCCTCCGCATGGGCTTCCCCGACCTTCTGGGCGACGGCGCCGACGCGGTCTCGGCGCTCGATCTCCTCCGCGAGGCGGCCCAGCGGGCGGCCGCGAAGCAGGCTTTCACCGTGCGCGGTGGGAGCGACCGGCTCCCCCTGGCCCTCGCCGCGCGCCTCACGGACCGCATTCAGTACGGCTCGCCGGTCGTCCGCATCGAGCAGGATGCGACCGGGGTGCGGGCGATCGTCAAGACCGGGGGCACCCACCGCACGTTCAGCGCCGACTACCTCATCTGCACGGTGCCCTTCCCCGTTCTCCGGAGCGTCGAGATCGTGCCGCCGCTCCCGGCCGAGAAGCGGCGGGCGATCGCGGAGCTCCAGTTGACTTCCGTCTCCCGGGTCTTCCTTCAGACCCGGACCCGTTTCTGGGAGTCCCAGGGACTTTCCGGAGTTGTCCTGACCGATCGGCCGTGGAGCATCTTCCCGCATGCTCCAGATCCCGCCTCCCGCCGTGGCATCCTCGAATCGTACTCGGCGGGAGTCGAAGCCCGCCGGCTCGCGAAGGTCCGGGAGAGCCCCCTGCTCCCGACGGTCCGGGAGGCCGCAGCGGTCTTCCCCGAGTTGCCGGATCAATTCGAGGGTGGAACCGCGAAGCTCTGGGATGAGGACGAGTGGGCGCGCGGCGCCTATACCTGGTTCAAGCCTGGCCAGATGCGCTCCCTCCTACCTTCCATAAGCCGAAGCGAAGGCCGCCTCCTCTTCGCCGGCGAGCACACCTCCGACCATCCTGGCTGGATGCAGGGAGCCCTGGCCTCGGGAGTGCGGGCGGCGCGGGAGGTGATGGCGACGCAAAAGGAAACTGGCGGGCGCGGGTGAGGCGTTCCGTGGACCCGGGCCCACTCAGGAACCCGCGGTGTACGCGCGACGGGCTTGGGGGTGTCCTGCGCGCCGCAGGCATTCTTCAAGCCGGCCGATTCCGGCAGGGCCGACATACTTCCGCGCGAGATTCCGCGTCAGCTCGACGTCCATGTCCAAGACCTTGGCAAGGAGTCGAATGCAGTCGCGCTCGTCCTTGTCCGTTCCTGCACCCAGCTTCATTGCGACCAAGTACTCAGGAGGTGTGACCGGCACGTCTCGGAAACGATCTTCGCCACGCGATGCCGCTTCGATCGCTTCGACATAGAGCGGCTGCAGATCACCCCACTCTTCATTCGATCGATCGATAAAGTCTGTGCGGATTCCCTTCTCAGGAACCTGCGCATTGACACCGCCAATAAACAACTGACTAACCTTCGCTTCGGTAGCATGAAGTTGTTGAAGAATCGCCGGGATGCTCGACTGAGGCACGGCGAAATCAACGTCCTTTGTATACTCGTGATCCGCCATGTCCTCGAGCCAATACCACATCGCAACCTTGCCGATCAGGGCATGCTGGGCTTTCGCATCCTTCAGGAGGCGCACCTTGAGCCCGAGGTCTATCGGGCACGCGTCGCGGCCATGGTCGAGACCCTTGAGACCGAGGCCGCTCTCGCCAGGAGCCTCAAAGGCTTGCCTGTACTGGGAGTAAAGGCGATCCTGGCGAAAGATCCCCTCCATCGTCCTGCATCGCTCGCCCGCTCGCCGGCGCCGCTCGTCCACGCGGCGACCAACGCCGTCCGCAAGGCGTTCTATGAGGCCTATGCCTGGTTCGTCGCCGCCTTCCGAGAGGCTGCCGAGAGACTGCGCCTGGGCGACCGTAACGCTCCATTCCCCAGCGGCAGCTTCCCGCCTGCCCTGCCATTCGTGGCGGGATAGGTTCCTCGTCTCTGCTCTTTGACAGCCGCACCGCCCGCCGGAGGGCCATCAAATGAGCTTGTCATCTCACACGGGGGAAGGTGTACCCAGTCAGGCAGGAGTCCTCCTGAAACGGCTCGCGGGGCTCCTCAGAGTGGCCGAAAGGCAGCCTCGCCAACTGCCCGCCTGTTGGTTCCCAAAATGACCCAGGCACCCTTTTTGGTTCCTTATTCCCCGCTCCTTTTTTCGAGTGGTTCTACCCATACAACTTCCCGAAGAACCGCTTCTGTCTCCTGTTCCCACCCCCTGCCTGGCTCCAGTTTCGCGAGTATCCAGCAAGCGAGCCTGAGAGCATTTGTCAGGAACAGCCGGCAAGGCAAAAGCAGCAACCGCATACCTTGGAGAACGTACCACGAGGAAAATAGCTTGTTTGCCCGCGCCAATCTTAACGCCTCGGCGAATACCGGAAGAGCTGTGCGAGAAGGCGCCATAGTTACAAAGAGGATTGAGCTAATGGCCAACAGCGCCTCGCCGAGATGCTCTCTATCACCAGCTTCATGGCATGATCGTGCGACCTGCCGATAACGTTCTAGGCCTTGCATTCGTGTGTTCCGGTCTTGGATGGCTGACAGGATGTATGCCTGCCCCAGCCTGGCTGGAATGGTGCTTTCCTGCCCTGTCTCGCGTAGACGAATCTCCTCATCTGCGTAATCCACAAACTCGCGAATCGGATCAAGAATGTACGCCAGGCCCATCGCTCCTAGAAGCCCTCTTAGATTCCTGAGGAAAGTTAGCCCTTGCTTGTCCCCTAGGGCTTTAAGGATCGCATCACATCGGTCGAGCTGCCGAATACCGGCGTCGCGTTCACCGTGCAGCACTAGAAAGTATCCCTGCAACTGTAGGCACCAAGCCAATTTGGCGCGGTCGCCTGTCTCGCTTAACAGCGGCTCCGACTGTCGCAGCACTTCGAGTCCGCGCGGATCATCCAAGATCGTAAGAATCTGGCCCTGTTTCAATAGTGATTCTGATAGGCGCCGGGGATTCTTGAGCGCTCGGGAGAGGGCTTCCTGTTCCTGAAGAATCTGCAGTGCCTCTGTCAACAGTGGACTGGGACTCTTCTTCATACCTATAATGTCACGAAGTCTCACCTTTGCAGTACGGCCATACTTTTTGATCATTACCGTAGCTCGATTGACCAAAACTATGCTCAAGACGGGTCGGTTGTCGCTTCGTCGGCAGATCGACTCGGCTTGGAGGAAACAGTCCAAGGCGCGGTCCAACTGGTCCAACTCTCTCAGTCCCATAACGCTTATACCCAGGTTGTTGAGAGCCGACGCAACCTGATCTTGATTACCTGCTGTGCGGTAGCGCCCCAGGAGCCAGTCGGAAATCACAATTGCCTCTCTGCAAGACCCGGCTCTCATTAATAGCAGGGCGACGATCTCAGCAAAACCAACATCGGCATCCGTTAGATTCTCATAGACGAATCGGTACCCATCAACAAGCCGACGAGTAGAGTGCTCCTCCAGTTGAGCCCAGTACGCCATCACCTCAGACTCGCTGCACCTCCATAGGCCCGGGAGACAGGATGGACTGCGCAGCAGTTCATAAAGGCCGTCCCACTCCTCTGCTGCGGCGAGTTGCCAGGGCAACTCTTCTAGTTTCCGGTTGTCCACCTTCCGATGCTTGAAGAAGAGAGCAAGCCGAGAATGAGCCGTCCTCCGATCGGCCTCGGCAACGAGGTATCTGCGTTCGACGGCGAGACGCAACGCGCTCTGGAGACTAAGCACCTCTGAATGCCGCGTAAGAGCCCGCTCTATTGCAACATAGAGAGGTAACCAAAGGTCAGCCGGTAGGCGCGCGCCTTTCGTGCCCAGCAGGTCGAGCAACTCAGATTCGGACAACCCCTTCCGGGCGGCCCAAAGCGCCGACATCGCGTCACGAACCAAAAAAGGCCGATCATTTTCGTAGACTTCTTCGTAGCGCTCCAGGACGAGGACGAAAAGATCGCTGGTTCGGGCGGCGGTTAGGTAGTGGTCAACACGGCCACACAATGTGGAATGATCACCATAGTATCGGATTTCGTCAAGGAGCGTCCGCAGATAACGGGGTAGAGCTGAGCTCTCCGCCGTCGCGATGCGCTCAACAAGCTCGGGTTGGATTGCCTTTTCATACCGCGATAAAGTGGTGGTAATCAACTCTTGTCGCTCTGCAACGGTGAGCGGGGCTACTTCAAAGCTCACCCATTTGCGGTCCACAAGATCGGCAAACGTAGCACCCCCTGAAGTTGAAACTATGAGCCTAAGGTTTGAAGGTATTTGCCGAGGCAACCAAGCCAGGTCGAGAGCGCCCTCCTGGTCTTCAAGCTGATCAAGACCATCAATCACAAGCACGCTTTTGCCCTTGCCGGACGCGAGCTGGAGACAACGGTTGAAGCTTTCACCGAGGCCTAGACTCTCGGCGAAGTCGTCGGGCAACTCAAACTCGCGTCGCATATCCCCGACAAGTCGCGAAAGCATGTCTCTCAATCTTGGGCCTCGGGCTATAAAATGGAAGAACAGGTGCTCGCTGCGAGCCTCTAAGCGGCGCCTAAAAATCCAGTTCGCAAAAAGCGCGGTCTTCCCGCTTCCAGGGGCTCCACAGACAACGAGTGGATGTCCCTCCCTTCGTACGTGTTCATCGAGGCGGGAAAAGTCATAGGCGCGCACTAGATGAACATGGGCCGCCGCGGCTGAGAGGAACGCCTCCTGCTCGGCCGTAGGACGGAATAGTTCGCCTTCTGCCGATTTGCTTAGAGCAATCTCGTCGATGGCAGCGCTAAGGTCCGCAATGACGATGTCACGAAGTTCCCGAGCATTGCGATATCCTCTTAGTTTGAGCGGACTCCGGCGGAGCCGATCTCTCAAGGCCGCAAGTTTTTGTTCCTCAATATCGAGCGGAGCATCAGACTCGGTCTCGCGAGCATAGAAGAATGCGTACCGTGCCTTCTCTGGCGCATTCAGGGCGCCGTGCAGCATCTCAAGCTTGACGACGGACCGATCGGCGTACTGTCCAAGCCATGGCTCACGGGCTAGGAGATCAGAAGGCATCCGATCAGGAATAGAGCCGTAGTGCGACCCTAAGAGACCGATGAAGAAAGGCCGACAACGATCAATTCCCGTTAAGCACCGTTCGAGCACTTTTCCTTCAGCCTTCTGCTCGTCGGTGATTCCCCAGCGTAGATCAATGTAGGAAAAAGAAATACCCTTGTCCTCGCATTTCTTGCGAAGCACAGGGCCTACATAGCTTAAGAGCTCCCCCCTCTCCTCCTTCATGTCAATGAATGCCGAGGAGATAAAGACGCGAATTCCGCTCCCAAGCACGGGCTCGTCCGCAGCCGGAGCTGACGCAAGTTTTTGGAGGATCTGCTGGTGGCGCCTTCTATTTCTCTTGATCTTGGTTTGGTTTTTCAGGCTACTCCAGATCTCATATTGCCTGCGCAAAACATATAATGCGCCCGTAAGATCTTTCCTTGCCTCCAAGATATTAGCCTGCCGACCGAACGCACGGCCTAATTCAAATTGCCAAGACTTGTACCGCGCAAGCTCCTCGACTTCTCGATACAAAACAAGGGCGAGATCGGGATCACCAGCCTTCTCGAGGATCTTTCCTCGCTCGATGAGTACTTTGGCATAGTACTCCCTCTTCTCTTCAAGAGTTTTGGACAACTCGACTGCTTCATAATTTAGCCCAAGAGCACCGGCGATGTCACTCTTTGCTACGAGTACGGCCGCTTCCTTTACAAGACTCACCACGACGCCAAGGCGATCGCCGAGAGCTCGACAAAGCTCTCGGCGCTCGCGATAGACAGCCTGCGCCCGGTCGAGATCTCCAAGGTGGAGTAGTAGATAGCCCTGCAATCTCAGTGCAGTATTGAGACGTTCGAGAAAAGCGTTCTCTCGGTAAAACGTCGCAAGGTGCTCCCACAGGCTGCAGGCTTCCCGCCGATACCCAAGACTATCGAGTAGAACGGCTACCGGCTCGCAGGTATCCGAATCCTTAACTGGATGCTCAATCCATGCCCGATAGACTTCAACCGCACGGTGGGACGTCTCAACTTCAATTCTCTTCCAGCAGTCGACCACGCTCTGGCGGTCAGCCACCAAGGCGTTTCGTAGGTTCGGGATGTCGGTGAGAGTCCTACACAATTCCTCCCAGTCTCTAGCGGCAAGAGCGTTTTCAAGCGTACGTAGTCGATCGCTACCATCTTGCATGCGGTTAATTATACCTTGCTTCGTACCACTGAGACGCTGCATTCCCCAGGCTTGGCCTGGCGCGCTCCCTGCTCCATTAATCGATCCCACGCCTTACGCACGTGGTCCGGCTGGAACAGGTGTGCCCTTGCGAGGAGTCCAGGAGCGGAACGCGGCAGTGACCCAATCAGTATCCCACCACCAAAAGAGTCTGGCTCCTTTTCCTGCCCTGCGAGGATCTCGAAACAGCCGTGGACGTCGCCAATCACGTAGGTGGCCATGAGTCGTAAGACCTCGCGGCGGATCGCAGGCCAAGGCCCTCGTTATCCCGACCTTCGCCGCTTACTTGAAGTAGCCGACAATGTCGATGACCAGGTTGACCGAGCCGGCCAGGTCGGCCTGCACGACGAGGCTTCCCAGCGGGTCGCCGGTCAAGCCGATCACGGCGTTGTTGGCGCGTATCCGTCCCATGTTTGAAGTTGATCGTCGACGTCTGCGCCGCGAAGCCGGAGGGGCCGAATCGCAGGTCGCCATTGCCGGCCGGCCCGACGACGGTGACGTTGGCCGCGACCGCCAGGGCGGTGGCCGGAACGCCGCACTGGCCGGTGATCACGAAGCGCCGCTTGGCGCCGCCGCCAGCCAGGGACGGTCCGCCGGTGGGCCCGCCGGCTGGCGGGTGTCGACGGCGCGGCACGGCGTCACCGTGTAAAAGCCTGGGCACCGCGGGCGGTGCCCAGGCGTCAAAAGAGCCTGGCTCCTTTCCCTGGTGGAAAACCTCCCCACCGGCCCAACGGGCCGGGAGAACGAAGCCCAGGGCCGAGGCCGGAGGCCGATGCCCTGGGACAAAGGGCATCCCATCTTTGCGGCCTGAAGGGCCGCGAGAAACTTGCACGCCCTTACCACGCCGGGACAACGGTCTCGCGACCTTACAGGCCGCACTGCGTTGTCATCTCTCTACCCAGGGCGTCGGCCTCCGGCCTCGGCCCTGGGCTTCGTTCTCCCGGCCCGTTGGGCCGGACGGGCTCCAACCCGCAAAGAGCCTGATGATCCTGTCGTTGAGGGCGTAGGCCAGGATGGTCTGGATCATCTCCAGCGCCAGGCGCATCGGCCGCCGCACGAGGCCGCCCACTTCCAGCGCCCAGGGGGCGGTGAGTTGCCATGACCTTCACCCGCCATGGTCGCCAAGTTTGAGGCCCAACGGGTCGCCCTCCTTTAGCCCGGGCTAAAGGAGGGCGACCCTTTGGGCCTCAACCCCCGCCGTCAAAAAAGCCTAGCTTCTTTTCCGAACCGGCCGGGGCCTCGAAAGAGAGACGCCCCGACGTCCGTGGTCGAGGAGAGGGCGACAGGTGCTCCCAACACGCTGTGCCCCCTCCCGATCGCCCTCGTCCATGCCGTTGGGCCCACTCAGGAACCCGCGGTGTACGCGCGACGGGCTTGGGGGTGTCCTGCGCGCCGCAGGCATTCTTCAAGCCGGCCGATTCCGGCAGCGCCGACATACTTACGGGTGAGATTCCGCGTCAGCTCGACGTCCATATCCAAGACCTTGGCAAGGAGCCGGATGCAGTCGCGCTCGTCCTTGTCCGTTCCTGCACCCAGCTTCATTGCCACCAAGTACTCAGGAGGTGTGACCGGCACGTCTCGGAAACGATCTTCGCCACGCGATGCAGCTTCGATGGCTTCGACATATAGCGGCTGCAGATTACCCCACTCCTCATTCGATCTGTCGATAAAGTCTGTGCGGATTCCCTTCTCAGCAACCTGCGCATTGACACCGCCGATCGCCAACTGACTGACCTTCGCTTCGGTCGCATGAAGCCGTTGAAGAATCGCCGGGATACTCGACTGAGGCACGGCAAAATCAACGTCCTTTGTATACTCATGATCCGCCATGTCCTCGAGCCAATACCACATCGCAACCTTGTCGATCAGGGCATGCCGGGCTTTCGCATCCTTCAGGATTTGAAGGCCGAATTCCGTCGACGGCACAGGGTCGAAGGTCGCAAGCTTCGGAGCTTTTGCACGTCGAGGCGCCATGGATGAACGATAACTCACCTCCCCGCGAAGGGACAAGCTACGTTCGGCTGCCAGCCAGGGAGGCGGCTCGGATCGATCGCCGGCATCGAGGTGGTGGGAAGGAACCCCGGCCCCACGAAAGCCCTACACCCCGCCCAGCCAGGGGTAACCCTTATCCTCCCAGTAGCCGCCATGCCGCTCGGCGGTGAAGGTGATCTTCGTCAGGTACTTGGTGAGCTTGTAACCAAGCTTTACCGGCGAGTAGAGGCGCAGAGGCGCGCCGTGCGCCGGCCCCAGGGGATGGTCGTTGAAGGCGTAGGCCAGGATGGTCTGCGGGTGCATGGCGCTTTCCAGGTCCCAGCCGTTGGAGTAGCCCTTGTCGAAGGAGTCGAAGCGGAGATATTTGGCCGCCGCCGTCGGCTGCGCCAGCCTCACCACGCTCGCGAGCGAGGCTCCTGTCCAGGTGGCCACGGCGGACCAACCCTCCACGCAGTGGTGCTTGACGGTGTAGCGCACCCTGGGCATCGCCTGAATCATCTCCAGTGTGAGGCGAGTCGGCTGCCGCACGAGGCCACCCACTTCCAGCGCCCAGCCGGCGGGGTCGGTGAGCTGCGGCAGCGGGTGGGCGATCGAGTAGGCGGGAAACGCCCCCTCCGGAGTGCGGGCCGAGTGCGGATACTGGGGCGCCAAATGGCGGCTGGAGAGGAAGATCTTCTCCCCCACCCAGTCGTTGAGGCGCGAGGCGCCTTGCAGGGCCGGCATCAGGGGGCCGCCCTGCCAGCCGCAGGCGGTGGCGAGCGAAGCGGCACCGGCCGTCAGGCCCAGGCGCATCATGTCGCGGCGGCTCAAGGCGCCGAGGTTCTTGGGAAAGCGGTCGTCAGTCATGGCTCGGGAACCTCCCGCGGTACCAGCCGGTGATCATGGCCCGCAGCGACGCGGGGTCCACGAGGAGGACCAGCGCCACGTGGACGATAGTGAAGGCGACGAAGATCCA
>Ga0134121_10004875_pt1 | contig 10937 bp, 8 predicted proteins | sample KB301_FD_96463 | JGI IMG/M metagenome (GOLD analysis project Ga0134121, IMG submission 96463) | Terrestrial soil microbial communities without Nitrogen fertilizer from Kellogg Biological Station, Michigan, USA - KB3-0-1 | ecosystem: Environmental > Terrestrial > Soil > Unclassified ...
AAGGCGAAAGGCAAGGCCGAAGGCAAGGCCGAAGGCAAGGCCGAAGGCAAGGCCGAAGGCAAGAAGGAGGCGTTGCTCGACGTGCTCACCGCGCGGGGGCTTTCGCCGACCAAGAAAGAGCGCGCCTCGATCGCTGCTCTCGCCGACCTCGCCGTGCTGGACCGCTGCATCAAGGCGGCAGTAACGGCCGCCTCCGTGCGAGCGGTGCTCGCCGGCGCCGGAACACCGCATCGCCGCCGTGCTGCTGTAGCGCGCGCGCCCAAGCCGCGGGCCGTCAAGAATCCATCCCATCGGCGGTAGCGGCGGCGGCAGCGCCGGATGTCGAGTTCGAACGAGGGACCGGTTTCCTGAAGGTCGGCTCGTCTGGATCGAACTGGACTTACTCGCCTGCGGCGGTGTTGCACTCGGCGATCGGCCGGCTCTCGTAGCGGAAGCCGGTGCCGGGATCGCGGCACCGCTCGCACGCCCATGCCCCGTTGCTGGCACAGTATGCGTACGGGCTCGAGCCCACGGTGCGCGACAGCGAGCACGAGCCGCCGATATCGCACGCCGACGCGATGAACTGCGACAGGGTGCCGGCATCGCCGATCGAGAAGCAAACCCGGGTTTTATGGAGGTTGGTCGTCACGTTGCCCGAGCCTGCCGGGCTGACGTCGAGCACGAGGTCGTTGACCCCGGTGGTCATCTGGTTGCCGCAGATGATCGCGGTCTTGCCGCGGTTGCGGACCAGCGGCCGGATGCTGGTGGTGATCGCCGTCTTGATCGCCTGGTAGTTCATCAGGTTGAAGGTCGCGCAGCCGCTGTTGGTGAAGTGGTAGAGCGTCGCGGCGGCAGCTTTGGGGATCGCGGCGGCGGCGAAGTCGATGAACGGCACGCCGCGGCCGGGGCTGGAGTGGCCCACCCAGTAGTACGACAAGCGCTCGACCGTGGTGAACGCAGCCGGGCTGAGGTTCTGGCCGACGTACGCGTTGTCGAACACCGATGCGGTCGGTTGATCGCGTTGCTGGCGGAAGTAGTACGGATCGTTGGCCGCGCCGAGGTTGAGGAAGTCGAGGCACTCGCCGCGCCAGCCCGGGTGGTCCTGGTACTCGCAGGCCCAGCCAGCCAACGGGGCGACCTCGGAGCGCACCGGGTTGTGCTGGGCGCGTAGCGCCTGGTCGATCAGGGTTCGGTCGAGGATCTCGAGGCCGCTGGGCTCGCTCTCACAGCCGCAGTCGGGGTCGCTGCAACTTTCCGTGCCAGTGGCAGGGCCTTCAACCTTGCCGCTGCCGCTGCCGCTGCCGGCGTCGGGGAGCCCAGCGTCGAGTCCGCCGGAGCCAGAGCCGCTACCGGCATCGGGGAGCCCAGCGTCGAGTCCGCCGGAGCCGGAGCCGCTGCCGGCATCGGGGAACCCAGCGTCGAGTCCGCCGGAGCCGGAGCCGGAGCCGGAGCCGCTGCCGGAGCCGCTACCGCTGCCGGCGCCAGCGTCGATGATCGCCGAGCCGGAGCCGCTGCCGCCACTGCCGCCGACCTGGAGCAGCCGGAGATCGATGCGATCGTCGGCATCGCGTGGCTCCCGTGGGCTCGCACAGGTGGCGACCAGGGCAGATCCACAGACGGTGACCAGAGATACCCATCGCAAACTTCGATTCATCGCACTCCTTCGCGCGCGGCCGAGTGGTGGCAACGAACGGCGAAGCTAGATCAGCTGTCACACACGGAACAAGATCGGTAGTCACGAATCACGCAGTGCGCGCGGCGCGTCATGCGCGATCCCGGTGCTAGGTAATCGTGTCGCGGTGTGAGTGAAGCTGCCTCGGCGGCGGCGGGGGGGCGCCCTCGCCACTGTGCCACCAGAACGCATCATATGTTGTCGACAAACATGCGACACGGGAGTTCTGCTTGCCGCCGGGGCGAGAATGGGACCATTGGAATGTGCGGGCTCCTACCAACGATCGTGGATGGGCAGACGGCGTTCGTTCCCGCCCAGCGACCTCGTCAGTTGTTCGGTGCGCAGGCGGCGACCCAGGCGAGGATCGCGTCGCGGCCCTCGGGGAATGCGCTCGCGGCGTCTTGCGGCATCGCTCCCTTCGGATTGAGCCAGGTGAGCGGCGAGATCTTCGGATCAGCGATCATGGAGAGCTTGGGGTTGGCAGGATTGATCAACCCGATGCTCACCATCCCGGCGTAGCAGGTGCCCGGCGTCGTTCCGCATAGCCAGGTGGTGGCGCCCGGGTCGGCGTGGCAGCCAGCAGTCGCGCAGTGCCGCGGCGTGTTGGGCGCGAAGTACTTCGTGAACAGCTCGGTATAGGTTGGCGCTGTACCGTTCAGCGGCGGCGTGCAATTCGCCACCGCGTCCGGCGCAGGGGTGTTGGACAAGGATCCGCACGCGGCAAGGATCGCGAGCGCGGCAAAGCAATGATGCATGCCCCGTCAACGTTCCGGCGGTCTCCCTGGTTCCCGGGAACGTTTTCGCACGATGTTCGTTATCGGCGACATGACCACTCCATTCGTTCGACTGATCGCTCCATTCGCCCTTGCCGCCGCGGGGTGCAGCACCACCAGCGGCCCGCATAAGGCCTACGTCGGCTTGTTTGGCGACAACGCCGTCGCGGTGGTCGATACCTCGAGTTCGAAGGTGCTCACCACGATCGCGGTTGCCGCGCCCGACGGACTGGTCATCACGCCGGATGGCGCAAAGGTCTATGTCTCGAGCAATAGCGCCGGCGTCATCAACGTGATCGACACTGCAACGGATCGCGTGACCACCTCGATCAATGCCGGTGCGCAACCCGCCGGGCTCGCGATCGCGCACGATGGCCGCCACCTCGTCGCCGCGATCCAGGGCGATGGCAAGGCGCTGATCATCGACACCGCCACGGACTCGGTGACGGGCACCATCGCGGTAGGCAAGGCCCACAATAGTGCGATCAGCGCTGATGGTCAGACGGCGTACATCGCATCGCAAGTCGCCACCGCTCCCGCGATCAACCTCGTCGGAGTTCCCGCGGGCATGCCGGGCGCAACGTTTGCGATCGACAAATCGCCCCGCGCGTTGTGCGCTGCCGGGACCAAGCTCTACGTCACCGTCGCCGGTGCCGATGCAATCGAGGTGCTCGATGGCGCGACCGGCCAGCCCAGCGCGTCGATCCCGACCGCCGGCTCGCCGCACGACATCCGGCCAACCCTCGACGGCGCGTACGTGGCCACGGTCAGCCAGACCGGGGGCGAACTCGAGCTGATCGATCCAAGCACCGCGAGCGTCGTGGCCCATGTGCCGACCGGCAAGATGCCGCACTGGATCGCGCTGTCGAGCGACGGCAAGCTGGCGTATGTCACCAACGAAGCTGACAACAACGTCGTCGCGATCGATCTCGCGACCCAGGCCGTGGTGAAGACGATCAGCGCCGGCGCTGGGCCGCGGAAGATCGCCGTCCAGCCGTGACCATCATCGATCACGATGAATCACGATCTCAGGCCGAACCAGACCACAGCGGGCGGCGGCCAGCGATGCTCGCTGTGCGTTCAGGTCACGTCCTTTCGGGTTCACGGCTTCCGGATCTGGTCCGGGCGCTGCTTGACGCCTGCAACCGGGGTTGATCTCGGGCGACCCGCGCCACGCGCGACTGGACGATTCTTGTCGGCTTGGCGCGTCGGCGGGGTTTCCCGCGGTTGGCTCGTGTGCGGCCTGTTGCCTTGCGGAGCCGCGGCCCCCTGCCGCTCGGGCTGAGATCTCGCCCCGGTCTGAGGGGCCATGGTGGGGCTACCCGGTGGCCGCGCAAGGCCGTGCTCGGAGAGCATCCTGGGGCGTTCGTCCGTCGGTGCGGGCGTCGAGAACTGCTTCTCCAGATTTCGGAGCGTGCTGGTCCAGCCGGCTTCGTGGCCCTTCGCCAGCTCTTCCGTGGCGATGCCGTTGTGCTTGATGGTGAGCTCCGTGCCGCCGTTGTGTTCTGCGAATTCGACCGTCACAACTGTCTCGACCGGCTCAGCCTCCTCCCATTGATGGGTGAACACGAGCTTGCGATTAGGTATGATCTCCTCGTACGTCCCGTCGAATGTGTAGACCTTCCCGGTGTCGGCTCTCATGGACACGCGATATTTCCCGTGGATCTTCGCGTCGGCTTCCGCCGAAATGACCGTCATGTCCTCAGGGCAATACCAGCTCATCGCCTCCGGATGAGTCCATGCCTGAAAGACTTTCTCTGGCATTGCTGGGATGCGCTGGTGGATCTCAAGATTCTTTTTAGGCTCCAACATGATTAGCCTCCCGATGCTCTCTGAATCTGCAACTGCCGCACCACCTTTGGCCTACATCAATCCCGGACAAGTGAAATCCGGATCCGTTCGAGCAGGCGAACCAACCGATCATGTACCGCTGGAGTACTCGCTCACGGTCTTGGGCACGAGCCCGAAGCGGTTCGCATCCGCGCAAGCATAGCGCACACGCTGGCGGTCTTCGCCATGCGGGCCGTCTCCGCTAGCGCCACGGTAGTTCATCCAGAAGGCGCGTGATGCATTCACCTTCAGCGGCGCGCGTGGGCAGCGGCCGACAGCTCCTTGCGTACGGGGCGAAGCTCGGCGGTCAAGCGGCTCAGCTCTGGAATGGTTTTGTTGGCCTCGAACGTCACGCGCTTCTTCGTCGACCCGAAGTCGATCTCGATCCATTCGCCACCGCCGTCCGCGCAGTCGGGGCACCCGATCCTCTCGGGCAACGCCAGGAACGCAGCCTTGTCGATCACGCCGACCAGCTTGCTCCACGCCGCCGCGGACAGCTGGCGACGCTCGGTGAGGGCCGGTGGCTGGTCTTTCCATGCCGAGCTCACCAGCGTCGCCGTGCTCGGGCGCATCACGAGCTCGGTCCAGCAGTACTCGACGCACTCGCCGTAGAAGGTGCCGGTTTCGACGCTGACGATGTCACCCGGATCGGGCGCTTGCGCGATCTCGGGATGTTGCGGTGACTCGCTCAGCGAGCACGCAGTGAGTAGCACGATGCTGAGTGGCAACATGGGTCGCATGTCGTACCTAACGACGCAGCCCGGCGGTTGGTCTATTCGCGATGAGCTCGTTCGATGTCTGCGAGCTGCGGCATGCACAGCCACGCGAGCGCCGATGGCGGCCATGACGGCACCCCGGCAGGGCCGGCGATGACGACGGCGACGGAAGCGCTGCCAAGCCTTGCGCTCTCGCGTCGCCGCGGTTGACGGCGGACGGCGTCGCGCACCGCGTAATCATGGCGGCGCACGACGAGGATCGCGGCGCCGCGAGCGCGTCAGCCCTTCGAGATCGTGACCTTGGTGATCGTGACCGGCGCGTCCGGCCGATCGGCGGGGCTGCGCGGCTGGCTCGCGATCTGCTTGACCAGGTCGACCTCTTTGCACTGCCCGAAGATCGTGTACATGTTCGTGAGCTGGGTGGGCGCGCCCTCGGTGATGAAGAACTGGCTGCCGTTGGTGTCGGGCTGGTTCGTGCGCGCCATGGCGAGCACACCGGGCTTCATCTCGAGGCCATTGTTGACCTCGTTCTGGAACTCGTAGCCAGGGCCTCCGCTCCCGGTGCCGGTCGGGTCGCCGCCCTGGATCATGAAGCCGGGGATCACGCGGTGGAAGATCAAGCCATTGTAGTACGGCTTGTTGGTCTCTATCGCACCACCCTTGGGGTTCTGCCATGGCTTCTTGCCGGTGGCGAGGCCGACGAAGTTCGCGACGGTCAGCGGCGCCTTGTCGCCGTACAGCTCGCAGTGGAACGTGCCCATGCTGGTGTCGATCGTCGCGGTGAGCGGGCCGTTGCCGGGTAGATCCTTGGTGTACTCGGCGAGATCAGCGGCGGCCGGCCCACGGACGGTGTCGCTGGGGGCCTTGCCCACCGGCTCGGGCTTCATGTTGTCGCCGGCCGGCTTCGTCGCACCGCTTCCGCCCGTGGCGGCCTTGTCCGGTGGTGGCGTGTTGTCGTCCTTCTTGCTCTTGTGCTCGCAACCCACGACGAGAGTCACGAGGAGGAGGGCGCTACATATGCTTCGCATTGCGCCGGGAACATGGCGCAACTGGAAGGCACCTGCAAGACGGCACCCTCAGGTCACATCGTGCCCGGCCGCCGTGGCGCACGGTAGCCCCCCCCGGCCCAACCGGCCCCCGAGGCCGGGCCCCGAGACCGAGCTATCGAGCTATGATGAGCACAGCGGGCTCTTGCACCCCGTCAGAACTTCCATGCCCGGCACCGACGATCCCCAGGGCCCCGACGCTGGTCCCAGCCGGAACACGGCGCCCACGGCGCCCACGGCGCCCACGGCGCCCACGGCGCCCACGGCGCCGGTCGGTAGCGAGGCCACCTCATCGTCCGGGGGTGCATTCAGCGGCGTTCCCTTCAAGCGCCTGTTCCTGGTCCCCGCGCTCGTGCTCGGGCTCGCCGAGCTGATCTTCATCGCCTACCCCCTGTGGATCGCGTTCGATCTTGCCGGGCTCGGCGGCGATACCCTGCTGCGCACCGCCTTGCCGGTCGGGATCGGCGCGCTCGTCGTCTGGCTCGCCGCGATCATCGCGTGGCTCCTGCCGCTGTGGTCGGCGGTCGTGGCCCGGCGCCACGGCGAGCGCGTCCACAAAGATCTCGCGGCGCGCGCCTACCGCATCACGCTCAAGGGCCCGGTTCGGGTGCTGCTCCTGCGCACCGGCCTGTGGGCGGCCGCGGCGGCGCTGACCGGCCTGTTCCTCCACATCTTCCGCAGCTGGCCGATCGAGCGCGTCGCCGAGATCACCGCGCTCGCGAGCGTGCACGCCTACATCCTCGCGTGCATCCGCGCGGTGTGGTCGGCGCAGATCCTCGGCGAGGTGAGCGCGCGGTTATTCGCCGCCGGCTCGCCGCTCAAGCGATTCGACGACAGCCACTTCCGGCGCTTCATGCTCGTCTCGATGATCGTTGCGGGCGGCGTGCTCGCGGCGCAGGCCGCGTTCGCCTACTACTTCGTGCCGATCACGTTCGTGCAGTACCTCCAGTTCGAGACCTACGTGGCCGTCGCGACGTTGTTCGGCGTGACGACCTGGCTGGTGTTCGCACGCATGATCACGCGCGATCTCCGGCGCTACCTCGCGGCGTCGCGCAACGAGGTGATCTCCGCGGCGCCGCCGGCCGCCGTGATCTACCGCCGCGCCCAGGCACTGCCGTATCGCCTGGCGGTGATGACGATCGCAGTGTGGCTCGTGATCTCGGTCGGTAGCGCGCTCGTCGCGCGGCTCCACCTCGGGTTCGATCTCGACGACACAATCATCCTCTCCACGTCGATGCTCGTGCTCGCCGTGGCCGGCGCGATCTACGAGCAGCTGTGGCACCGCGACGTCCTGAGGCCGCTGCTCGCACACTTGACCCAGCGCTATCGCGTGCCGGTGCGCAGCATCGCGCCGTCGCTATCGTTGCGCTCGAAGCTGCTCCTGTCGTTCGGCGGCGTCGTGCTGCTCGCCTGCGGCATGGCGCTGCTCTGGGGCTTCGTCCAGTACAAGAACCTCGCGACCGATGCGGCGGGCCAGCAATCGCGCCTGGGGCTGTCGTGGATGCACTCCGAGCTTCAGCGCGATCTCGGGAGCCAGCCGGCGCAGCCCTCGCCAGACAGCGTGCGCAACGCGCTGCACCGGATCGTCGCCGCGGCCCCCGAGGCGCCGGTCATCTATTATCTCGACGACACCGCCGATCTGCTCGCGGTCGGCGGCGGCCCGATGGGCGCCCCGAAGCCGCCCTGGTACGTGCGCTATCAGCTGCAGCGCAACACCCAGGAGCTGATCGCGATCCACACGGCCGAGCTCACCGGGCGCTCCCAGCGCCTCGTGCTCAGCTGGCGCGCCGGCACCTACGACCTCGGCTCGGTCGCCGTGTTCTACCCGAGCTACCGCGGGCGCGGCCAATCGATGGTGCGGCCGCTCAAGGAGCTGCTCGTGTTCTTCCTGGTCCTGTTCGGGGCGTGCGCGGGCATCGTCGCGTTCACGGTGGCCCAGTTCGTCTCGCCGATCCGCCGCCTCGAGCAGCGCGCGGACGCGATGGCGCGCGGCGAGCTCGCCGATCCGGTGGCGGTGGGAGGCGAGGGCGACGAGATCGGGCGGCTCACGCTCGCGCTCGAGGACATGCGGCGCGCGCTGCGCGACAAGCTGCGATCGACCGAAGAGGTCAACCTCGATCTCGAGCGCGCGGTGCAGATGCGTACGGCCGATCTGGCGCGCAAGAATCGCGAGCTCGCCGAGGCACTCGACAAACTGACCCGCGCGCAGGAGCAGCTGGTGCGCTCCGAGAAGCTCGCCTCGATCGGCCAGCTCGTCGCCGGCATCGCGCACGAGATCAACAACCCCGTCAACGCGATCGTCAACACGGTCGGCCCGCTCGAACAAGCCATCAACGACATCGACAGCGCCGATCTCGCAACGCGCGACGAAGCGGCGCGCGACGTCCGCGAGATGGTCCGCGTTGTCCAGCGCGGCGCGCAGCGCACCAAGGCGATCGTCACCGCGCTCCACAACTACTCGCGCACCGACGACGAGAGCGTCGTCGACTTCGATGTCGATCGCTCGATCGATGATTCGCTCGAGCTCCTGCGCCACCTGCTCAAGGACAAGACGGTCACCAAGCACTACGGCGACGCCGGCCGCGTGCGCGGTCACGCCGGCCAGGTCAACCAGGTCTTCATGAACCTCCTGACCAACGCCGCCCAGGCGGTGTCGGGCAGAGACAACGCCACGATCACGATCGAGACCACCGGCGACGCCAGCGCCGTCGAGGTCAAGATCAAGGACAACGGCCAGGGCATCCCGCCCGACGTCCTGCCGCGGATCTGGGACCCGTTCTTCACGACCAAGGACGTCGGCGAGGGCACGGGCCTCGGCCTCTCGATCGTGCACGAGCTCGTCGAACGCCACGGCGGCACGATCGGATGCGACACCAAGGTCGGGGTCGGCACCACGTTCACCGTCAAGTTGCCGCGGCAGATCCCGGTCGCGCTCAAGAAACCACGCACCACCGAAGGCAAGCTGCGCGAGCAGCGCCCGGCCTAGCCGCAACCCCGGCGGCGGCGAATGTGGCCTCGATGTCGCGTCGCATCTCGGGCGTGACCTGGTAGGCGGCGCCGGGGTAGAGCTGGAACTTCGCATCGAGCCCGGCGCGCTGGGAGATGGCTATGAGCTGTCGGAACGAATGATGCAGTTGATGATCCTCGATGAGTATCGAAATCGATGATGAGAAGTTCCAGCAGATTCTCGACATCACCATCGGTGATGAACCGCTCGATCAGCGAGAGATCCGGGCGGTCGTGCAGGTCGTCCAGCTCGCCGCTTCGGTCGATCTCGATGAGGATCCGGCCGAGCGAGCGCTGGTCCACGCACTGACACGTCAGCTCTGCACGCTGGGCGGCCTGGATCTGCACGGCATCCCGCCGCTCAGCCCGGTTCCTACCGACGATGAGGAGCGAGCCGCCTTGATCGCCGTGCTCGCGCAACAGCTGGTCACGAGCGCTGCACGCGATCTCGCCTTCGCCCTGGCGTATCTGGTGATCATCGTCGATCTCGAACTCGCCCCGATCGAGGGCGACCTGCTCGCGCAAGTGCAGCGCGCGCTCGCCATCCCCTCCAGTCGAGGAGACAGGCTGATCGCGATGATCGCTCGGATCGTGACCCCGGGCGAGGCGCTAGCGCCCGATCTCGGCATCGCGGCTGCTGAAGCGCGATCGGGCTCAGCCGGGCATTAGCTGGCGTGGCGGGTGCCTGGGCACCGACGACTGGCCCATGGCCCGGATCCGCGAGCTCCTGCCCGCGGCCTTGCTGGCGGACCAGCGAGGGCCCCGATCGGTCGCAGCTAGCCCGACAATCGAGGTTGGGGCGGTCGTTACCAGATGGTGACATCACATATATGTCTGTGGTGATCTGGTGCGAGCCGCGATCGCGAAGCGGGCGATGGCGCACGTTGCGACAACTGCGACCGGAGTTCGTGACGGCATCAGGACGCGCTTTGGCGCAGCGGGCGATGCGCACGTTCCGACCGGGTAGTCATGGGACATAGGTGAGATCGGCGTGGCGGGATGGGGACGTGTTCTGGCACGGCGAGTGAACCAGTGAGCACCGAGGTCCCATGAAAGTTCTCGTTATCGATGACGAAGATTCCCACCGAGATGTGCTTCGTGCCTTGCTGACCGAGAGCGGCTGCGACGCGGTGAGCTTCGCCTCCGGCGAAGAGGCGTCGCGGCTCGTGCGAGACAGCTCACCAGCTCCCGATCTCATCTTGCTGGATCTGGGCCCACCGCAGGTCGTTTGCGTACGGCGGCAACTCGCGGAACTGATCCCATGTCCTCCGATCGTCTCGATCACCGAGTCGACGATGGAGATAGCGTTCGCGGTGCTTCGAGCAACGCACGCTCATCGCACGAAACGAGAGCAGCAGCTGGCCGCTCGGATGTATCGCCTGAAGAAGATCAATGAAGACCTCGAGCGCGTGGTCTGCATCGATCAGCTGACAGGCATCGCCAACCGGCGGCACTTCGACGACCTGCTGACCATGGAGTGGAAGCGTGCCGCGCGCCTGGGTGCCCAGCTCTCACTCGTGATGCTCGACCTCGACGAATTTCACGTGCTGAACGAGCGCTACAGCCATCTCGGCGGAGATGCTTGTCTGAGACGAGTCGCCGGCGCCATGGCACACTGCCTTCGCCGCCCCTCCGACATCGTTGCCCGCTATGGCGGCGACGAATTCGTGGCCCTCCTGCCCGACACGAATGCCGCGGGAGCCTGGGTGGCCGCAGAACGCTTGCGAATGCACGTCGAACAGCTCCAGGTGCCACACGAGGGGGCGCGCTGCAAGTCCGTCGTAACCCTGAGCGCTGGCATCGCCACGTGCACGCCAGCCCCGGGGCGAAGTTGTGAGACCTTGATCGCCGCAGCTGACGTTGCGCTGCTTCGAGCCAAGCAGGAGGGTCGAAACCGGACCTGTGCCGATGCGGT
>Ga0134121_10004877_pt1 | contig 10934 bp, 8 predicted proteins | sample KB301_FD_96463 | JGI IMG/M metagenome (GOLD analysis project Ga0134121, IMG submission 96463) | Terrestrial soil microbial communities without Nitrogen fertilizer from Kellogg Biological Station, Michigan, USA - KB3-0-1 | ecosystem: Environmental > Terrestrial > Soil > Unclassified ...
CGAGCAGCGCGAGCGCGCGTGCCTGGTTCACGCGATCCGGGGCGGCACCGAGCGCGTTATAGATCGCGCGCTGCTGGAGGCGATCGGTCACGGCCGGCAGCTTGTCGAACAAGCGCGGCATGACCGTCTCGGGCGCGACCCGCACCGCGGTGACCAGGATCGAGGTCCAGCTCGACTCGGGCAGCGACGTCGGATCCGCGAGCCACTGGCGAGCCAGCGCGAGCACGCGCTCACGCGCCGGACCGTCGCCGCCCTCGACCGTGACCAGCGCCATCACGCGACCACGCAGCTGCGCCTCGCTGACCGGCTCGTCTGGCCGCGGCAGCCAGCCGAGCTTGCTGGCACGCTTGCCGAGCGCGTCGCGCACGAGCGCCGCGAATGCATCGCGCTGGCCGGCGCGCACCATGCGCGCGAACCGGATCAGTGCGCCGGCCGCGATCTCGGCGACGTACGGATCCTCGGAGGTGCCGAGGGCGACGGTGCGCGCAAGCAGCCCGCTCGCGTCGATCTGCCCGGTCTCGGTCAGCATGCCGAGATCGAACAAGAGCGCGAGTTCCTCGGCGCGCGACAGGTTACCGCGATCGAGCGTGCGTCCGAACAGATCGGCGGACAGGTTCGCGACGTAGTAGCCGGCGCCACCGGCGTTCGGGATCACGTAGTCCGGGCAGGCGGTGTCGAGCCCGGGCGGCGGCGCCTCGCGATGCGCGAACCCGTGCGGATCGGGATCCGCCGGGCCGAGCTCGAGCACGCCGGTCGGCCGGTCGAGCAGCATGCACGATGGCGTGTGCCGCCCCTGCGCGCGCACGCAGACCGGCACGTGCCAGCTTGGTGAGCCGGTTGGCAAGCTCGTTGGCCTCGCATCCTTGTAGACCAGGCGGCGCTGCGCGATCTCGATCCGTGGCTGCTTGCCAGACTCGCATACGAGCTGCATGTCGATCTGCGGCGCGCCCGCTTGATCGAGGAACGTCGAGAACGCGGTCGCGACCGGCTTGTCGGTGACCTTCGCGAGCGCGGCGAGGAAGTCGGCCGCGGTGGCGTTGCCGTCGGCGTGCGCCGCCAGGTACGTGCGCGCGCCGGTGCGGAACACGTCGGGTCCGAGCCAGCGTTCGAACATCGAGATCACGGTCGCGCCCTTGGCGTACGTGATGCCGTCGAACGCGGCGCGCATGTCGGCTTCGTCGACGATCGGCTGCCGGATCCGGCGCGCCGACGGCTGGACATCGGCCGCCAGCGCGTCGACCCGCGCCTTGACGCGCTCGATCGCGCCGTCCATCTCGGGGTGCACGGCCTCGCTCGTACGCGGCCCGAGCCACGACGCGAACGCCTCGTTGAGCCATAGATCGTCCCACCACGCGTTGGTGACGAGGTTGCCGAACCACTGGTGCGCGAGCTCGTGCGCGACGATCGACACCTGGCCTTGCCGCGCGGTGGCGCTCTCGCCGTCACGGATCAGCAGCCAGCGCGATCCATACGTGATGAGCCCCGGGTGCTCCATCGCGCCCATGGGGGTGCCGGGTACCACGACGTGATCGAGCTTGTCGTAGGCGTACGGGATGCCGGTATAGTCCTCGAGCGCGGCGAGGATCTTGCCGACCTCCGCGGCGGCGATCCTGGCATCCCCGCCGCGGCCGTGCGGCACCACGATCCGCATCGGCACGCCGGTGCGCGAGCGGCCGGCATCGACGGTCTCGTACGGCCCGACCGCGACCGCGATCAGGTACGAGGGCAGCGGCCGCGTCGCCGCGAACGCGAAGCGCTGGCGGCCATCGGGCAGCGCGTCGCGCGTGGTGACCGCCGTGTTGGCGAACGCCGTGCGACCCGCGGGCACCGTGACCGTCAGCTGCCACGGCACCTTGAAGCTCGGCTCGTCGAAGCACGGGAACACGCGGCGCGCGCCGTTCGGCTCGAAGTGCGTGACGGCATAGTCGTCGCCGGCATCGACGTAACGGCCCATCCCCTGCGGGCGCCCGTACGCCTGCTTGCCGGTGTAGTCGAGTACAAGAGTCGCGTCGCCGCCTGGTACCGCGCCCGCGAGCGCGACGAAGTTTCGCGGCTGCGCCTGCACCGTGAGCGGCAGGTCGCGGCCGTCGCGCCGGAGCACCGCGCGCGAGATGTCGAGCTCGTGCGCGTTGAGCCACACCGCGTCGACCGAGTGCTTGATCGTCACGTCGATCTCGATGTGGCCCGCAAAGCTTGCGGCCGATGGGTCGATCTCGAGGCTCGCGCGGTAGCGGCGCGGCGCGGCATCGTCGGGCAAGCGCAGCACCGGTGGTGGCGCGTGCACGACCGGCGGAGTGCTCGCCGGTGGGGTGGGCCCCGGCGGGCAGGCCGGATCGTGCGAGCCACACGCGGTCAGGACGCAGCCGGCCACGAGGACGAAGGACGGAAGCATCGTCGCTCTCATCGAACGGTTGTACCATTCGCTCCCTGAATGCTCGATCTGATCGATGAGTTCGATGGGAGCGCGGCGGCACGGCGGCACCTGACCGAGGGTATCGACGCGCATGTCGCCTCGGTGATGGCGTCACGACAGCGAGGTGATGTGTCGCTGGTGGAGCGAGCCGAGAACGAGGTGCGCGCGGATCCGCGGGGCCGCATCCGGTTCGACGACCGCGGCGACGCGACGGTGTACGCGGTGGGCCGCGCGTTGCGCGGCGGTCGCTTCGAGGTGCCGCCGCTGTGCGCGCTGCGGGCCCGGGCGATGGAGGTACGCGAGCGGGCCGGGCGGCCGGCGGCGCGGGTGCGGCTATGGGTGATCGACGGAGTCAACCCGGCGAGCGACATTGGCGCGCTGCAAGCAACGGCACCACCGCGCTCGCTGTTCCAGGTGGCGTCGCAGTTCAACTGCCTCGAGTCACCGGGCGCCTTCGTCACCAACGTGGCGGACTACCTGAACGACCCGACGCAGGGACCACGCGCCTCGATCTCCGCGTGGCCGGGCACGCTGGTCCGGCACTACGCGGCGCCGGATCAGGGCGACGGGCGGTTCGTGCAACAAAGCGATGGCCGACAGATCGATCTTCTGGCCGACGTCTGCGATCCGGGCGTGGCCGCGGTCCAGAGCGGTTACCTGCGCGGCGAGACCATCACCGACCGGCGGGCGTTCGCCGCCGCGCTCGAGGCACGCTTCGAGGCGATTCGCGTCGGCGTGCACGACGGGATCGAGGTCGCGCTCGGCTACGACTGGGCCGGCTCGGTCGAGGGCGCGCCGCACCGGACCATCGCGCAGGTGCTGACCTCGACGGTTGCGGGCGGCATGTACGGCGATCTCGACGAGGGAGACCCTACCGCGATCACGATCTGCAGGCAGCTCCAGCGCGCCGCGTACCTGGGCACGCTCCTGGCAGCCGCCGCGCTCGGGCAAGCGCGCGTCATACTCACGCTGATCGGCGGGGGCGTGTTCGCCAATCCAATTCGCGAGATCTGGGACGCGCTCGTTTGGGCCACGGATCAGGTGAGCTACTTCCTACACCGGGACCTCGTCATCGTCGTCAACGGCCGGAACCTCGGCGAGCAGATTCCGCCGCACGAACTACGCCGCGGCGCAGAGGCGCGTGGCGGCCACGTCCTGCAACTCTCGCGCGGCGGACCGGCCCAACTCGACGGCGCGTAACCCCACGCGACGGTGTTCATATCCTCCGCAGCCTGCCCTGAGACGTATCATCTGCCGATCGCTCGACGATCCACTCCAGCGCTCGTCGAGCCGCCGCTGCATCGTCCCCGAGCGCGCGCGTCAATTCGGCCTCGTATCGGTGATGGAACCCACGCGCTTCGCGCAGCAACGCGTGGCCGCGCGGCGCGAGTTGCAAGAGCCACGCACGCGAGTCACGCGGATCCGCCCGACGGGCGATCAACTTGCGGCGCTGCATGTCGGTCACGATCTTGCCCGCGCCCTGGTCGGTGATGCCCAGCCGTCGAGCGAGCTCTCGCTGGTTGAGCGGCGCTCCAGCCAGCGCCCGCACGACGTAGCCGTCTGCCGGCCCGATCGGCGTGAAGCCATGCGCGGCGAGGTGTGCGTGCAATTGCTCGACGAAGCCCTGGTACGCAAGGCCGAGCAGGACGCCGAGATCGATCGGGGTTGCCATATACTAAACCGGAGTTTACTATCTGGGCATGCCGATCATCAAGCACACTGCTGCCCCGTCGTTCGCATTGCCGGGAGTCACCGTGACCGGGCTTGCTTCGCCGAGCCGAGGCGCCCAGGAGACCTCGGTCTGGCGCCTCGCGATCGCGCCGGGCACGCCGGGCACCGAGCACACCATCGATCGCGAGGAAGTGTTCGTCGCGCTGCATGGGCACGCGATCGCGACCCTCGCCGGTCAGCACCACGAGCTACGCGCTGGCGATGCGCTGATCGTCCCCGCACACGTGGCGTTCTCGCTCGCCAATCCCGGCCCCGAGCCCTTCGAAGCCGTGGCCGCGTTGCCCGTCGGTGGCCGTGTCACGCTGCCGGCCGGCGAGCCATTCGTCCCGCCATGGGCGGTGTGACGAAGTTGTCGATATCAGCGATACGGACCGCGGCCCGGATCGAGCGCGACCAGCACGCCGCGCAGCCCTGCCACGAGTTCGCGTACCCGCGCGGCGTCAACCACCGGACGATCGCCGGCCGGCAGCCGGAGCAGCGCGCTTGCGATGCCATCGGCCACGCGGAGATCGACCACGTCGTCGGGCCACCGCGTGACGAGGTCGACGAGCTGACTCGCCGATGGATCGGCGACCGCGTCCGCGGTGGGGCGCGGCAACTCGAGCCGGATGGCGCGAAGCTCGGCGCTCACTGCCTCCGGATCGCCGGCGGTGGCCCAGATCGACGTGGCGCGAGCCTCGTCGCCCCACACCAGGCCGAGCGCAACGGGTGCGCCCTGAAACGTGCCCTCGATCGATAGATCGCCGATCGTGATCGTTCCGGCGAGTTCGCGCGCGAGCGCCTGCCATGCTGCGACGTCCACCGTGAGCCCGGGTGGCGGGGCCACCGAGCGCTGCGCGCTGGCGATCACCGGTGCCAGCTGCTCGAGCGCCGCTGCCAGCTGTTCGAGTTGCGCGCGATCGACCGAGGTGACCGGGAGCTCGAACACGATCGCGTCGTCGCTCCACCGCACGAGCGTACCGAGGTCAGCGGATCGCTGCAGCGCCGGGACAACCGCGCGCAGCACGGGGATCGTCTGGTCCTCGGATCGCGCGGTGACCAGATGCGCTCGATCCCACGCCGCGATGTCGACCTCGATGTCGTGAAACAACACGTGACGGAGCGCCGAACTCGGGGTCACCGAGAGCCCGAGGCCCAGCGAGGGGTGCTCGACCCGCGAGACCACGAACGTGCCGTCCTCGGCGCGATAGGAGTACGCGATGCGGAGCCGGCAGCCGTCGAGCTCGCGCTCGATCGCGAACTGCCCCGCGAGCGTTTCGTCGCCCGGCGCCGCGCGATCTGGATCGCTGCCCTGCCAGCCATGACGCGCGGCGAACTGCGCGAACCCCGCCGCGACCAGCTCGTCACCGAGCCGCGGCGCGCTCGTGAGCTTTTCGGTGGTCGCCGCCGCGCTGGCATCGACGATGAGAAGCGGGATCGCGACGTCGAGCTTCGGCCCGAAGAACGAGCCCGTACGCGCAACGAGCCACCACGCGAGGCTGTGGGTCGCGCACTCGAAGCTCGGGGTCAGCCTCCGCGGCAGACCGAGCTCGAACGGCACGCCGGTGCCAGCGCTGCCGGCGGGCATGGTCAATCTCGTCGTGATCGCGGCCCCCCGGTGCTCGCGCGCGCGGCCATGCCCGAGGAGGGTGAGCATCGGCACGAGCGAGAGCTCGACGTCGCGCGGCTCGTGATCGTCGAGGTGAAACAGCGCGCATGTACCGACCAGCGTCTCGCCGGCGATCAGGGTCGTCGACCCGAGCCCGAGCTCGATGCGAGGCTGGCCGTGCGCCGCGCCCTCACGCGTGCTGCGGAGCGCACTCGGGGTTCGCACCAGCTCGGGCGGGGGCGGCAAGCGCACGGCGAACGCGTAGTGGTGGCGGCCGTCGATCCGCCACGGGATCGAGATGTGGATGTGCAGCCGCATCCGGGCGTACGCAGGTGAGATCTCGTGGGTCGGTGGCGTCCTGGTGGGGAGCATGAAGGCGGTCGAGAACCGCGTGACGCTGCCCGCCGGCAGGACACCCTTCCCCATGAGCTCCGATTCGCGATCCGGATAGCGCTCCTTGACGCTCACCCGCGACTGGCCGCTGCCGACCGACCAGCCCTGCTCGCCGACGATACGCGCCCTGATGAAGTCGACCTTGGTCTCATCATGTGCAGTGACGTCGATGTCGATCGGACATTCCGTGCCACTCACCAGCGTCGCCGATGCGCTGATCGAAACCTCGGGCTTCTTCATCCGCGGCTGCCGAAGATCGCGGTGCCGATGCGAACGTGGGTCGCGCCGCAGGCGATCGCAACCTCGAAGTCGTGGCTCATGCCCATCGACAGCACGGGCAGCGGGCGGCCGAGGTCGTCTTGCAGGCGGTCGCGTAACACGCGCAGGCCGGCGAAGTGCGGCCGGCTCGCCTCCGGATCGTCGGCGGGCGGCGGCATCGTCATCAAGCCGTCGAGCGAGGTGCCGGCCACCGCCACGAGCGCCTTCGCGAGCGCGAGCGCCGCCTCGGCCGTGATGCCGCCCTTGGTGGCCTCGCCGCCCAGGTTGATCGCGAGCAAGATCGGCTGGACGACGCCGCCCGCGCGCCTGGCGAGCTCCTCTGCGAGGTCAACCGTGTCGACCGCGTGGACGAGCGCGACGCGACCGGCGACCAGCTTGGCCTTGTTGCGCTGCAGGCGGCCGATGAAGTGCCAGCGCAGCGTCGCTGCGGCCCCCGCGAGCTCGGCGGCCTTGGCGGCGACCTCCTGGGCGTAGTTCTCGCCGAAGTCGGTGGCGCCGGCGGCCCACGCCTCGCGGATCGCGCCCGCCGGGTGCGTCTTGGACACCGCGACGATCGTGACCTCGGCAGCCGGCCGCCCGGCACGCTCGCAGGCCGCCGCCACCCGCGCCGCCACCGCCCGCCAGTTGTCGGCGATCGTCACGCTGGCGTCCCCCCGGCGAACCTCGGCAGCGGCGCACCGACCTCGCGCAGCGCCGCGATCACCTCGGCGAGCGGCAAGCCGGCCACGTTGGTGACCGAGCCGCGCACCTGGTGGACCAGCGCCGCGCCGATGCCCTGGATGGCGTACGCGCCGGCCTTGTCGCGCCATTCGCCGCTGGCCACGTAGTCGGCCAGGGTCGCCCCGTCGAGGTCAGCCATCACGACGTCGGTGGACACCAGTCCCTCGCGGATGGCCGTCTTGCCGTCGCGCTCGCCGATCAGCACGAACGCGGTCAGCACCTGGTGGGTGCGCCCCGACAGCCAGCGCAGCATCTTGGTGGCCTCTTCCGGCGTCTCGGCCTTGCCGAGGATCGCGCCGTCGAGCGTGACCGTGGTGTCTGCCGCCAGCACCCAGAGGTCGCTGCGCCGCGCGATCGCGATCGCCTTCGACCGCGCGATCCGGGCGACATACGCATCGGGGTTCTCGCCATCTTGCGGGCTCTCGTCGACGTTGGCCGGGTGAACCTCGATCGTCAGGCCGATGCGCTCGAGCATCTCACGCCGGCGCGGTGATGCCGACGCCAGGAGCAGCGGCGAGCTCATGGCACCAGCGACACGGGCATCGGCGCCGCGCGCAGGGGTGCACCAGCAAGCCGGCGGATCGGCCACATCCTCATGGCCAGGACTCCACCACGGCAGATCCAGTCGGTCAACGGCCTCGTGCGCCCAGGTCCGTGGCACGATAGCGCCATGCGGCTGCGCCTCGCGCTGGCGGTCGGGTTCACCTCCGTTCTGGCCTTCGCGCTCACCGCCACGCACGCCGGCGCCCACGTCGCGCCGTCGGTCGACAACAACAACCGCTACCTCAAGCTCACGCCGCTGGGCGATCGCGTCCGCCTGGCGTACACGGTGTTCTACGGCGAGGTTCCCGGCGCGGGGATGCGGCGCACCCTCGACGCAAACCACGACGGCACGATCGACGACGCCGAGAGCCAGGCGTTCGGCGAAAAGCTCGCCAGCGAGCTCGCCGCGGCGCTCGACGTCACGGTCGACGGCACCCACCAGCCGGTCACGTGGTCACAGGTCGTCGTCGGCATGGGCACGCCCCAGACCGCGGCCGGCACGTTCTCGATCGATCTCGTCGCGTGGATCTGCCTGGCTCCGCCGCGTGGCAAGCACGCCGTCCAGCTCCGCGATCGGTTCCAGCTCGCGCGGCCCGGCGAGACCGAGGTCAAGGTCGAGGACAGCCCCGGCGTCACGATCGGGCACGCCCGGATCGGCGCCGCGGATGACCCGAGCTACGACTACAAGCTCGTCGGTCCGGGCGGCGCGCTCGCGGACGACGGCCTCGACCTCCAGTTCACGGCCGGCGACAAGTCCGTCGTGGCCTCCGACGCCCTCTGCCAGGGTGCCGCACCGCGCGGCGCGCTGCCGCCCGGCCTCATCGTCGGCACGGCCGCGGTGATTGCCTTCCTGCTCGCGGGCGCCGTCACCCTCGTGAAGCGCCGCCGGCCACGGCCGCCCGCCGGCCATGGCCGCTAGCACAGCACCTGCCGAGTGGGTACCGCGAAGCCGCGACACGACACGGCACGACATGACCGCGCTCCAGTAGCAACCGAAACGTCCGTGAGACCCACAGGGGCGCGGTGATCGCGCCGATCACCAGGAACGTTACGACGAGCCGGCACCCGGGTGGGTTTGAGGATATGATAGGTACGACGGCGCAGCGTCATGAAGAAGTTCCCAGACTTCGTACCGCCGACCAAAGTCAGTTACCTCGACCGCGGTCCGACGCTGCACGTTCGCCGGTGCATCCTGCAATCGATCGATGATCCCTCCCTGGAGTGGACGTTCGACAAGGAGGAGATCCGGATCGGCTCGATGGAAGACAACGACGTGGTGCTCGGCGATGACACCGTCTCGCGCTACCATTGCCGGATCACGCAGGAGGACAACGGCTACGTCCTGCTCGATCAGCGCTCGACCAACGGCACGTTCATCAACAAGGTCCGGATCCGCGAGGCCTACGTCAAGCCGGGCTCGATCGTCTCGGTCGGCCAGAGCCAGCTGCGGTTCAACGCGCGCGAAGAAGAAGTCGAGATCGTCCCATCGCGCTCCGATCGCTGCGCGGGCTTGATCGGCGGTAACTCGCGGATGCGCGAGATCTACTCGATCATCGAGAAGATCGCCCCGACCGCAACCACGGTGGTCATCGACGGTGAGACCGGCACCGGCAAGGAGGTCGTCGCGCAGGCCATCCACTCGCTGTCGCCGCGCTCGCGCAACGACCTCGTCGTGTTCGACTGCGGCGCGGTGCCGCCCAACCTGATCGAGAGCGAGCTGTTCGGCCACGAGAAGGGCAGCTTCACGGGCGCCGTGATGACGCGGCAGGGCCTGTTCGAGCAAGCCGACGGCGGCACGCTGTTCCTCGACGAACTCGGCGAGCTCCCGCTCGATCTGCAGCCCAAGCTGCTCCGCGCCCTCGAGCAGCGCGAGGTGCGGCGCGTCGGCTCGGCCAAGCCCAGCAAGGTCGACGTCCGCATCATCGCCGCGACCAACCGCAACCTCGAGGACGAGGTCCGCGCCGGGCGGTTCCGCCAGGATCTGTTCTACCGGCTCAGCGTCGTGCGGCTGCACCTGCCGTCGCTGCACGATCGCGCCGATGACATCCCGCTCCTGGTCCAGCACTTCCTCGACAACGGCGCGTTCAACCGCAAGCCGAACGCCCCGATCGTGCGCAGCGTCGCACGCGACGCGATCACGGCCCTGCAGAGCTACCCCTGGCCCGGTAACGTGCGCGAGCTGGTCAACGTCGTCGAGCGCGCCGTGTCGTTCTGCGACACCGATACGATCGAGCTGTCCGATCTCCCCGACTACATCCGCACGGCCAAGGCGCCGCCGCTCAAGGACCCCGCGCCATCGCGCCGCCCCACCACCGCACCCGCTGGCACCCCCATCACAACCCCCTCGGTGTCGATGAACCCCAACACCCCGGCGCCGGCGCCCCCCGAGGAGCTGCTCGCCGAGGGCGTCACGTTCAAGGATGCCAAGGAGCGCTGGGTGGCCTCGTTCGAGCGCGACTACATCCTGCAGCTCCTGCGGCGCAATAACGGCAACATCTCGCACGCCGCGCGCGCCGCCGACATCGATCGCAAGTACTTCCGGAAGCTGATGAAGAAGTACGACATCGAGGCCGCCGGTGTCGACGAAGTCGAAGAAGCCGAGTAGCCGCCCGGGTGCGCTCGATGACGCAGCCGCGGTCGCGGAGGCCGGCAGCGCCGCGGATGCCGGCGCGATCGCGGATCCCGACGCCCCCGGCGCCATTGACGCCCCCGATGTCCCCGACGCCATCGACGCCGAGCTCGACGTCGACGTCTTCACGCTGCCGCCCGGCGCCGATCTCACGCTCGACTGGGGCCAGCGCTCGCACCTCCAGCCCGACGGCTCGCCGCGCATCATCGAGCGCCACCTGCTCGTCCCGCCCGAGCTTGCCGGCCTGCGCCTCGACCACTTCGTCAAGACCCAGATCCCGCGGCTGTCGCGCACGCGGATCCAGGCCATCATCACCGACCAACTCCGCCGCGCCGACGGCCACGCGCCCAAGCCCGCGACAATCGTCGCTGCGAACGAGCACTACATCATCCGGCGCACGGCGCAGCCCGAGCCGCCCTGCCCGCGCACCTTCGGCGTCCTCGTCTCCGATCCGCGGCTCTACGTCATCGACAAGCCCGCCGGTCTGCCGGTCCACGCCTCGGCGAAGTTCTACTTCAACACGCTCACCCGCGTGCTCGCCGAGCGCTACCCCGACGAGCCCGCGCTGCAGATCTGCCACCGACTCGATCGCGAGACCAGCGGCTGCCTCGTCGTCGCGCGCGACCGCGATGCGGCCG
>Ga0134121_10004878_pt1 | contig 10933 bp, 10 predicted proteins | sample KB301_FD_96463 | JGI IMG/M metagenome (GOLD analysis project Ga0134121, IMG submission 96463) | Terrestrial soil microbial communities without Nitrogen fertilizer from Kellogg Biological Station, Michigan, USA - KB3-0-1 | ecosystem: Environmental > Terrestrial > Soil > Unclassified ...
GAAATAGATCGCCTCCGGCGCCAGAGTTTGCCCAGGCAGATAAACGTAATTCGTTCGCGATGCGCCGAACCCGCGTGCGCCGCCCTCGGCATTCACCGGCCCGGTATACAGAACGTGCAGGGGACGTTCCGGCGCGTCCGCCGCTATAGTGTTGAGGACCACCAGTCCTCCGAGTGAGAGAAGTAAAAGCTGCTTCAAGCTGCGAAAGTTGGAACGGAAATTATTGGGTTGCGGACGGTTTGAAGATCAATTGCGAAAAATTGAACAGCGCCTTCTTCCAGTGCTGAAAGTCATGCGCGTGCTCGTCCACATGCCAGATGTGCGGCACATTCTTCTCTTTCAAATAAGCGTGAACACCCTGGCTGATACGGATCAGGCCATCTTTATTGCCGCACGAAATCCAGAGCAGCTTCAATTGCTGTTTCGCTTTGTCCGGATCAGGAACGAGTTCGGCCGCCGGCTTTGTATTCGGCGCTGATGAGAAACCGCCGACCCACGCAAATGTGTCGAGGTTCGCCAAGCCGAAGTTCAGCGATTGGCCGCCGCCCATCGACAGTCCAGCCAGCGCACGGCTCTCGCGATCTTTCTTCACCGAATATTTCGATTCGATGAATGGAATAAGATCACCGAGCAAATCTTTGTCGAACTTCCCAAACGCGGGCGCAGTCGCCATCGCGTTCGTGCCGGGGCGATCGTCTGGTTGCGCGCGGCCATTGGGCATCACAATGATCATCGGGACGGCTTTCTTTTCAGCGATGAGGTTGTCGAGAATGATCTCCGGATGGCCGCCGCGTCGCCATTCGTTTTCATCCCCGCCGATACCATGCAACAAATACAGCACGGGATATTTTTGACCTGCGGAATAACCGGGCGGCGTATACACGAGAGCTTTGCGTTTGTTGCCGACTGATTTGGAATCGTATTCAATCATCTCCACTTTGCCGTGCTCGATGCCTTCGCGGGCTTTGTCGAAACCTTCGGGCGGGTTCGGGAACGCCGGTTTGTCGTCGGGGCCGAGAGTAATCGGCCCGCCAAAACCGCGTCTGCCCCCTTCTCGCCGGCCGGCTGCAACCGCGGGCTGCTCGGCTCCCTCACGTTTCAGGACGATCTCCTCTTTCGCGAAAGTTCCGACTTCACGCATGAACTTCATTTCGTTATTGGCAACCGTTCCCTTGTAAGTGATGCGAATGTCGTTCCCATTGAAGTTGAGCATCTCCACGAATGAAACTTTGTCGCCTTCAACTTTGCCTTCGGACAACTCAGTTTCGCGTTTCTGTTCGTTGACTTCAGAGTTCGCCTTGCCCGTCAGCTTGTCACCTTCCTGCTTGAGCGTGTAAGTGTATTTCTGCCGCCCGATCTGCGAATCGAACTCAGATTTCCACGTGCCCGAAAGATCGGCGGCGACGCCGATGCAAGGCGCGGCAAGTAGGACAAAAAGAAGAAGTTGTTTTTTCATAAGTATAAACGGAGGTGGACGTTTCAATCCTTGAACAAAAGCGGCGCAAATTCTTTGAGGCTGCGGCGCCATGACTGCCATTCGTGCGCTGTTTCCGGTGATTCGTAGTAGACGCTATTGATGCCGGCTTGTCTCAGCGCCTCAACGTTTGCCTTTGCAGCAGCGCCGTTTTCTTTGCTGCCGTAACTGACGAAGACAACTTTCGCTTTTTTCTTAAACGTCGCCATGTCTGTGATGTTCGTCAGCCCAATGCTGCCTCCGCTGAAAACGCCGATATGAGAGAATTTGTCGAGGTGCGCGAGCGTGATGGTGCGGGTCTGCATGCCGCCCATGGAAAGGCCAGCCATCGCGCGGTGGGGTTGGTCGGCGATGGTGCGGAAAGTTGAGTCAATGTATGGAATGAAATCATCGATCAGCGCATGCTCGAATGCGCTGAAGTTGAAATTGAACGCGGGACGCCGTTCTGGACCGGCAGCGTTGTTCGTCCCACTGGCGCTCGCAGAGGCGGGCGGCGCATTTGTTGGACGGCGCGCGCCTGCGGCAAATGGATTGCCTCCGAATTCCATGGCGATGATGAACGGCTTGGTTTTTCCTTCCGCTAGCAGGTTGTCCATGATCCAGCCTGCGTGACCCTGATGTCCCCAACCGGTTTCGTCTTCGCCCGCGCCGTGTTGCAGATATAGAACCGGATACCGTTTCCTGGTGTCCTTGTCGTAACCGGGCGGCGTGTAAACGAACGCGTGCCGATTCGTGTTGGACGATTTCGAAAAATACCAAATCTCACGAAGCTGCCCATGCGGCACGTCCTTTAGAGCATAAAAATCACGATCCTTCGCCGGAATTTCCACGGCACTGCCCCAGCGTCCCGCGCCATAGAAGAACAGACTGTTGGGATCAGGAACTTCGGCGCCGTCGATTTTGAGCATGTAATAGTGAAAGCCTTCATCCAGCAGCCGCGTGTAGCCGTACCAGGCGCCGTCATCGCCTTTTTTAAATTCACTGCTGTCGCGGAACGTACATCCGACGGTTTTCGCCTCGGGTGCGACGACGCGGAATTTAACGCGGCCTTCCGAGTTGACCTGCGGATACTCTTTGCCGCCCTGATTTGTAGTGGCGGGTTTCCAGTCGTTGGCGGGCTCGTTGGTTTGCGCGATGCAGGCGTCACTGGACAGAATCAATGCGGACACGAGCAACATCAGTTTTGGTTTCATGTTAGGTACTTTAGCTCCCGAACATTCCTTCAATTCACTTTTGAGGGGTTGGCTCCGGTTGCGGTCTGCCTTGCGAATAGAGCGACCGAATCTCGCGGTCAGATAACGCCCGGCTGAAAAGGCAGAATTCATCCATTCCGCCGCTAAAATTCCGAATCATGAACGGATCGTTTTCGGGGAATCCTTTGGCATTCCAATTTCCCAACTCAGCGGCGTCAACACGGTACGGCGGCGCGATTTTCAACGCTCTTTCGGATACGGGAAAACCGTTTACATAGTGAGTGACGCCTTTGGCGTCAAGCACGACAGCCAAATGCATCCACGTCCCAAACTTGTCCAACGAGATGACTGGCGGACTCGTTACGATTTGATAATCGCCCGGACGCGTCCCGATTACCGTTAGGCCCAATACTCCGTCACGGCGTATCACCCAGTGGACCGTTCCGGGTTCAAATCCGTCGCTCATAAAGAGAGAATTGATCTTGCGATCCAACCCCTTCACGCAGACCCAGGCTGTGAGTGTCAGCGCTTGGAATTCCCCGGGAACAGTCAATCGGACACGGTCGCTGACACTTTGAAATTCCAGCGCCCCCTTCTCCGGCCAGCGGCCTTCCGTCCGTTGACAACCCACAATCGCCGCATCACTCACGTCCATTACCGACTTTCCTAAGTTGCGAAGCTGCCAACTCGAAGGAACCACATTTTCGAAGTCGAAATGCACGATCAAAGACGGGTCCGATTCCAGGCGTTTACACGCTGTGCGCCATTGATCATGCCGGCGTGCATCGGCTGCCGCTGACTTCGCCTGTAAATCAAAGGCTAAATTAAACGATTCCTGTTGCGCCTCGATCAATCGCACAGTGCCGGCGCGATCAATCCTCGCGGCTAAACCTTCGTCCACGGCGTAGCCCATGACCTTGATCGTTCCTTTAAAGGCATGCGCTTCCGTCTCTTCGGTTTTCACCTCCAACCCAATCGAACCTGCCAAATCCGAGAGAACCGCGTGAGGCGTTTTGATTTGGAACCCGCGTGCCTGGTCTGGAACTTCAGCCACGATGCGGCCGTTTTTGCAGTAAGCGCTGTTCTGCGAAATCAGCTGAACATCGGCCGGTCCCTCGATCAAGAGTCGCGCGCCACTGTAAAAGCTCACCTCTGCCAACCCAGCATGAAGTTGAAGATGCCCGGGCTCCAGAGGGGCTCCCAATCGCGGGATTTCTTTCCCCTGAATCCATTGCGCATCGGCCGTCCGGCTCAGCATCGCGACCGCTTTGCTGGTTGTAACGCTTCGTTCCGCCGGCCGAAACTTCCATACCCCCGCTGTAATCAATGCCAAACAAACAGCCAACGCGAGCGTCCAAACCGTTTGCATGCTTCGTCTGCCAGCAACGCCGAGTGGATGATGAATTATCTTGTCTGTTTCGATCTCAACCGCCTCCTGAGTATCCGGGGAGGCAAACAAGTCCCGCTCCGATGCCAAGTAGGAGTGCAGCTCGAGCCGGATAGTATACTCATCCAGTGCAGCGGTATTGTTCCGTAACAAATCGTTGAGAGCCCTGGCTAGTTCTTCTGAGGCCGTGCCATGACACACCGCCGCGACCGCATCGTCGAATTTGCCGGAAGGAAACTCGATTTTCACGCGGCTACCTCCGGACTGCCTGCGCGATCCACACAGATCAGCAGAGTCTGTCGAATTCGCTGCAACGCTTTGTAAGTTGCTTGCACCGTCCGCCCAGAACTTTCGGAAAGAGCCTCGATACCAGTGCGGTGATAATAGTAACCTTCGACCAATTCACGCTGATCCTTGGGCAACTTGCCGAGACAACCTTCCAATTGCCTCAATCGAACCTCAATCTCCGGTCGCAGCGCCTCTCGCCGCGCCATCAATTCTTCAGCCAAACCGGACTCCAGCAATGCCTGCCAGCGCTGTCGCCGTTCGATCCATTGTCGCGCTTTGTTCAAGGCGAACCGGCAAGCCCACGGGGTGAAAGGTTGCGTCGCGTCATAAGCGTCAAATTTCTCCCAAAGGGCGATGGCCGTCTGCTGAACGATATCCTCCGCGTCCGTCACGTTCGGAACCAGGGCGGCGACGTAACGAAAGATTTCGCGTTCGCTCCGCAGAAACAGCGAAAGAAATCGCTGCTGCGCAGCGGGTTGATTCTCAAACCTACGGCTCGATCCAAGTGACATGAAAAGGATTCTACCTATACTTCCGGATTTGCCACGAAATTGGACAACGATTTTCAGGTGAGTTTTTCATGCGGAAGGGCTGCCAATGGCGCAATGCGAAGGAGGGAACCACACGCAGCACTGGAAAGGCCGCTTCAGAACTAGGAGGTCACTACCCAGCGATGCGTCCGGTTCGTGGCAACACGCACCGCGAAGCGATTGAGTTCTTCAAAGGTCAGACCGCGCAGCGATTTGTCCGGTGGATGTTTGAGCAGCGCCATTTGCAGTTCACCTTCGCGTAACCCGTTCAGCATTTCTTCAGTTGAAAAATCGTGCAGGACGACGCGCACGCTAGGGTTCGCTTCCTGAAAAGATTTTAGCGCCTGCGGAAGAAGCTTGATTGTCAGCGACGGCGCGTAGCCGATGTGGAGTTCGCCTTTCTCACCACGGCTCACATACCGTAGTTTCATTAGAAAATATTCGAATCAAGATATCTAACGGCCGGGGTTCGATTTTGATTGCGCGAGTTGGGGCACATCGGTCCGGCCCCATCCGCCGCCGAGAGCTTTCGCGAGGAGGATCGTCGAGACAGCGCGCTGACCGCGCAGTTGCGTCGCCTGTCGTTCGGCTTGCAGCGCGATGCGCTGGGCATCTACGACGTCGAGATAACTCGAAAGCCCTCTCTGGTAACGCTCGTTGGCAAGGGCAGCGGTGTCGCGAGACGACAGCAGAGCGCGGTTCACGGCTTCACTCTGCAACGAGAGCGAGGAGAGATCCGACAGCGCGCCCTCCACTTCACGGAAGGCATTGAGGATCGAGCCGCGATAGCTGGAAACGGATTGTTCATAACGAGCCTCGGTCGCCTTCAGATTCGCGCGATTGCGTCCGCCCTCGAAAATCGGGACCGAAATGCCTGGCCCAACCGACCACACCTTGCTGGGCCAATTGAGGAACGTGCCAAGATCCGCGCTGGCAAGACCGGCCGCGCCGGTAAGTTTGATCGTAGGGAAAAACGCCGCCTTAGCCACGCCGATCCGCGCGGATGCCGCTTGAAGAAGTTGCTCGGCTTCGACAATGTCCGGCCGGCGCTCCAAAAGCGACGATGGCAATCCTGCCGGAATTTCGGGCGGCGCGATATTCCATGGATTCGCCGTTACTGAAAAGTTGGCGGGAGATTGTCCGCACAGGACGGCGAGCGCGTGTTCAACCTGCGCGCGGCTGCGCGTAACGGCGTGAAGTTCCGCCTCGATGTTCGCGAGTTCGGTCCGCGCGCGAGTCACGTCCACTTCGTTGATCAAACCGGCCTGATTCCGCGTTTCCTGAAGACGCACCGCATCACGACGCAGCGCAACAGTCGCTTCAATGACAACCTTCTCCGCGTCGAGAGAGCGAATCAGGCAATAGTTCCGCGCCACGTCCGCCGTGAGGGTCAGGAGGACAATCTGCAAATCGGTCGCGACAGCGGACGCATCGGCGCGCGCTGCTTCAACTGAACGGCGCACTCGTCCCCAGATGTCCAGTTCGTAACTCAGATCGAACGAGCCGCTGAACTCATCCGACTCGACGTTCTGCTGTGGACTATTCGCCCGATTCTCGCTGAGACGATTTCGAGAATATGCTCCGTTTGCCGAAATGCTCGGATACAGGTCCGACCTGCTTACGCGGGCGAGCGCGCGAGCTTCGGTGACGCGAGCAACGGCGCGCTTCAAATCCTGATTGGCTTCGACCGCCTGCGTTTCCAGCGCGTTAAGATCGGCGTCTTCGAATATCTGCCACCATGCGGACGGAAGCGTGGCGGCACTGTTTGTTGCCGTGGCGCTCTCTTTCCAGGCGGCCTGTGCCGGGACGGCGGGCCGAGAGTAGTTTGGTCCAACAGCGCAGCCGCCGAACAACATTACTCCCGTCCCGACCGCAACCGACGCGAGAAGTCTGACCGGGGAAGGCCAACTGAAAGCCGGCGACTCCTCGCGCGTTTTCCCGCAAGCCGGTTCGTTCGTCCATGATTCAATCGAGTTCATAAGAATTGTCTTCCGGTTCAGTGAATCGCAGACCCGTTTCAGTTCCTGGCGAGCTGCTTTACGGGATCGACCTTTGCCGCGGTGGCGGCGATTTCTGTTCTCACAAACAGATCCAACTGTTGCCCGACGTAAACCGGCCGGTTTTGCGGACGCTCGAATGAATAGATGACCTGTAAGACCCGGGTGTCCACGCGCTCGGTACTCGCGCCGGTCAATGACACTTTCGGCACAACGTAAGGCTCGATGCGGACAAAGTGCAGTTCAATCGGCTCGGTCGTATCGCCCTTGAGGTAGGCGGTCGCGGCCTGGCCGGGCTGCAGTCTGGGTGCGTTTTGCTCGTCCACGTCGGCGCGCACCTGCAGATGCTCCACGTCGCCGAGGACCAGCGCGGGATTCTTGGGCGTGGCCGAGGCGTATTCACCCGGCCGCACGTTTACCTGGAGGATCGTGCCCGCTCTGGGGGCGACGATCGTCATGCGTTCCAGCCGAACTTTGTTCTGCGCCACTTGTGCTCGCGCGGCTTCGAGCTGAGCCTGAGCCACAGCGACATCGTGCTCCTTGGTGCGAACTTCCTCGGCGCTGACCGCACGCGAATCATTCACATTCTTGAGTCGAGACAATTGATCCTGCAATCGCCGCAGCGTGGCTTCAGCAACGGTCGCGTTCGCTTCGTTGACGATGAGTTGCGCCTGGAGTTCGCGGTCGTCGAGCGTGAACAGCGGCTGGCCTTCCTGAATTGAGTCCCAAACCTTCACATGAACTTTCGTGACCAGACCTGCTTCCGGCACGCCGATGGCGACGTTTTCGCTGAGCGCTTCGATGATGCCTGAAGCGGCGACGCTTAAAGCGTAGGGTTTGGGCGATGGCTCGATGGGCGGCGGTTTGACCGGTGATTGACCGTTCAGATGCACGACCATGGCAATGGTCGCTCCCACGCCTGCGACGGCGACATAGAAAGTAGGTTTCTTCAACAGCATAGTTTTTTCCTTTCCGGTTCAGTTGTGGTGCGGTGCGCCGGGTTGTTTGATTTCGGTGCGATCGATCCTGCCGTCTTCCATGTGAGTCATCCGGTCGGCGTATTTGAAAACACGATTGTCATGCGTGACGATGATGACGCAGCGATCCGGTTTGGCGGCGACGTTCTTCAAAATCTCCATCACCTTTGTGCCGTTCTCGCTGTCCAACGCGGCCGTTGGCTCGTCACAAATAATCAGCTTGGGGTCATGCACGAGCGCCCGTGCAATGGCGACGCGTTGCTGCTGTCCGCCGGAGAGCATGTTTGGGCGATGACGCATCCGGCTTCCGAGTCCGACGGTCTCCAGCACTTCCGCCGCCTTCTTTTCGGCGACGGCGGCTTTCTGTCCCTGAATGCGCAGAGGCACACTGACGTTTTCGATGCAATTCAACGTCGGGATGAGGTTGTATTGCTGGAAAATGAAACCGATGTTCGCGGCGCGGAACTGGGTGACCGCGCGCTTGTCCAGGCTGTGCAACGGTGAATCGAAGACCTCCACTTCACCGCGATCCACCGCCAGTGTTCCGGCGATGACGCTGAGCAACGTCGTCTTGCCGCAACCGGACGGGCCGACCAGCATCAGCAACTCGCCCATGCGCGCTTCAAAATTGACTTCCTTGAGCACCTCGGTGCGCGCCTCGCCTTCGCCGAAGCCTTTGCACACCGTGGTGATTTTGACTGCAATCTTATCCATAAATCGTTTTTAGTTTTTCGTTGCGCGTGTGTTTGTAGCGCGAAGTCGGATAGGCGAAAATAGCTCTTCAGTATTACGCGGCTTGGTCCTCTCATAATCCTGATCTTTCTCTTAATCCACACCTGCGATGCTGCCTGGCCGCAGAGGAGTTGTGCAGCCACCACTGCTTCGATCAGGCCTCTATTCAAAACTTGCTCGCGTGAGCTTCGTCGGTCAGGTGTGTCGAAATGGAAGCAACGGATTGCATGAATTCCCGTGTTTCGATTGAAAGAATCCAGTGCGAGCCCTTGGCGCGGAACTACGCGTTAAGCGCATTTACGCTCGTCGAATTGTTGGTTGTGATCGCGATTATCGGCGTTCTTGCCGGCTTGTTGCTTCCAGCGTTGTCCGCCGCCAAGGCATCCGCGCATGCGACAACCTGTAAGAATCATCTGCGTCAAACGGGTCTCGCGCTCAAGATGTATGCCGATGAGAATGACCACCGGTATCCACTTTACGCGGGTTCGCCGGGGCCATCATACGGTGATGCAACGTTCCTTCCGGCTGGGTGGGTGTATTGGTCGTCCAAACTGTTCCCTTACTACCCGGTTAATTGGACGAACGGGGGATACCGCTGTCCTGGTTACAAGGGTTTGACCAGGGGACCCGCATCGAGGGACCTGGGTATGCGGCTTGGGAGCTACGCCTACAACGCAAAAGGGTCAGTCGTTAAATATGCCTACACCAATGCCCACCTCGGACTTGGAACAAAGATCACCTGGCAAATCGAGGTTTCCGAGAACGAGGTTAAAGTTCCAAGCGAAATGTTCGCTATCGGTGAATCGAGATATGCAAACGCCAAAGCAAATCCCTTTCCCGGCGGGGCGGGTGGGGAAGACGCGCTCGAATGCGGTATTGGACGATTCGATTCGGCATTCGACCCCCGGCGGCACGGCAAGAACTACAACATGGTCTTTTGCGATGGCCACGTCTCAGCGATGAATCCGATGATTCTGTTCAACCCGACGGACACCGCATCGATGTGGAATTGCGATCATGAGCCGCACCCCGAGACTTGGCGTTCCCGGCGCGAATAAGACGTGCGCCTAAGTTTAAGTCGTGTCGGCATGAAACTCCAATTCGGCCTGGTCCGTAACCAGCAAACCCATTAATTGGGCCACAGCCCAGTCCGACTCATCCGCGGAACACGACGGCGGGTTCGAGACTGCGGATCTTGCGGATGCCGAGCGAGGCCGCGAGCCAGCAGATGAACAGGATCGCCGCGAGCGTGATCAGCGGCAGCGGCCAGGGCAGAAAGAACGGCGGCATGCCCTTCTTGAGCAGCGCCATTCCGAACAGCATCGCCAGTCCAACGCCGCAGCCGTAACCGATCAACCCGACCGTGAGGGTTTGCACCATGACCATGCGGGACAGCGCGCGGTCTGAAGCGCCCATTGCTTTCAGTGCGCCGAGATTCCGGAGGTTCTCCAGGACGAACGAGTAGAATGTCTGGCTGCTGATCGCCAGTCCCACGACGAAACCCAACATGACCGTCGCGCCAAACGCGATCGGGATGCCCGTATTCTTGATGAACCACCAGACGGTCATCCAAAAGAATTCGCTCTTCGTGTGCGCCTTGAGTCCCGTCGCCTGGGTGATGCGGCGCGCCACGACCGCGGAATCTTCGCCGGGTTGCGCTCCGGTCAGGACGCACGAGAGCATCTTGCGTGTGCCGGGCGCATATTGCACCGCCTGATCGTAGGTGGTGAACACGTAAGGATTGCCCGAGAACGCCATTCGGGATTTGCAGATGCCGACAACGCGGGCCTCGTGATCGTTGATCTCGAAAATCTCGCCGACGGCGATGGGCTTCGCGGGATCGCGGCTGAGTTTCTGCGCGCCGTATTCATCGAGGATTACCGTGTTCGGCAGGCGCAAATCGTCGAGTTTGCCCTGCGTGATTTCTTTCGGCGCGCCTGCGAAAGTCGTCGCGTCAATGCCGATGAGCTGGACATATTTGAACGAACCGTCGTGCATGCGCGCGCGCACCATGCCCTGGAAGAACGGCGCGGCCCACGCCACGCCTTCGACCGAGCGGACGCGATTCAGGTCCGTGTCACGCAGGGCCTCGGTGTCGTTGACCTGCTCGACCATCGGATCCACGACCCAGATGGGTGCGCCGACATTGTCGAGCGTCGAACCGGTCCACTGCATAATGCCGCAGAAGATGCCGGCTTGTTCGGTCATCAGCAGCGACGCAAACGTCAGGCCGCTGATGAGCATGATGTACTTGGCGCGGTCGCCAAGGAGCATTTTGAGAGCGAGGTCGAGCATATGAGAGTGTTGATGGTTGAAAGTTGATAGTTGATGGTTGCGTGATCAGGAGGCGTGGGC
>Ga0134121_10004879_pt1 | contig 10932 bp, 8 predicted proteins | sample KB301_FD_96463 | JGI IMG/M metagenome (GOLD analysis project Ga0134121, IMG submission 96463) | Terrestrial soil microbial communities without Nitrogen fertilizer from Kellogg Biological Station, Michigan, USA - KB3-0-1 | ecosystem: Environmental > Terrestrial > Soil > Unclassified ...
CATTGTTGAGGGCGGCGCAGTACGACAGCGAAATCAAGAAGACCCCTTCGACTTACTATTTCCTGGCCGCAGCCTACGAATCGGGTCCTTACAAGACTTTATCGACGGCATATCAGGAAAAGTACGCGGGCAAGCCCGAGACGCCGGAAAGCAAAGCCGCGCTCGAAAAGATTGGCGTCGTGATGGACCGCATCGTCGATGCTTACGCGCGCGCGATTGCGGCCGCGGGTACGGATCCGAAGACGGAACAGAGCCGTAAAGAGTGGCTGACAGCGATGTCGACCTATTACAAGTTTCGTCATGGCGGAACCGATACAGGTATGACTGAGTTCATCGCGTCGGCGCTGCAGCGGCCCTTGCCACCGAAGCCATAAGATGAGGATCAAGTGGACCGATCGTCGCTTCAGTTTTGATTTCCCCGCCGGAATTTATCCGGAGATGATCGAGCGTATCCGTGGCACGCCCGCGCGTCTCGAGGAGCTGTTCGCTGGTCTTTCACCTGAAACGTTGACCGCTCAAGTCGACGGCCGGTGGTCCATGCAGGAGAATGCGGGCCATCTGCTCGATCTCGAGAGTCTTGTCTCACAACGCATCGACGAGTATCTGGCAGGCAATGTGGCGCTGCATGCCGCCGATATGTCGAATCGCAAGACCTATGACGCTAATCACAATGAGGTTGCTGCTGACTCCATCCTGAAAGCATTTCGCGCTGCGAGGCATGAGATCGTCAATCGTCTCGAGAGTTTCGACGCTGAAATTTTCGGGCGTTCTGCGCTTCACCCGCGACTAAACGTGCCGATGCGCCTCGTCGATATGTTATTTTTCCAGGCGGAACACGACGACTACCATCTCGCCCGTATCAGTGAACTCAAGAAGATTGCACAGAACCGAGCGCGGTAGCGCCGGGTCAAGCTCATTTGTCACGGCTGGTTGGAAATTTGACCCGGCGCTACCGCGCTCGGTTCTGTGCATGGCGAGCAATAAATCCTACGGAGAAACGCGATGTCAAGAATGCTGCTCATTATCGGTGTGTTGTCACTGCTTGCCCCAACCATCAACGCGCAACAACTCGATTCCATGATCGATCGCGATATCGCGTCGTGGCTGACGACGTACCGCAATCTCCACGCGGCGCCTGAGCTATCGCACCGCGAGGAAAAGACGTCCGCGTTCGTCGCCGGTGAGTTGCGCAAACTCGGATTCACCGTCACCGAGCACATCGGCAAGTATGAAAATGCGCAGTGGACGGGCTACGGCCTCGTCGCAGTAATGAAGAATGGTCCAGGCCCGACAGTCCTCGTCAGAACAGAGCTCGACGCGTTGCCGGTCGAAGAAAAAACCGGACTCCCTTATTCGAGCAGCGTGAAGACGAAGAACGACGCAGGCGTTGACGTGAGCGTGATGCACGCCTGCGGTCACGACATACACATGACCAGCTTTATCGGCACCGCGAAGATGCTGTCAGAGTTGAAGAGTCGCTGGAGTGGAACGCTCGTGATGCTGGGCCAACCAGCCGAAGAAACCGGCGACGGCGCGAACGCGATGCTGCGCGACAGTCTCTACACGAATTTCCCGAAGCCCGATTTCGCGATCGCGCTGCATGACAAGCCCGAGCTCGAAACAGGTAAGGTGGGCTACACGCCTGGTTATGCGATGGCGAGTGCGACTTCGATCGATATCAAGATTCGTGGTATCGGCGGGCATGGCTCGGCGCCGGAGACGACGAAGGATCCGATCGTGGTGGCGGCGCAAGTCGTGATGGCTTTGCAGACGATCGTGAGTCGCGAGAATTCACCGCTCGATCCGGCAGTGGTTACCGTTGGCTCGATTCACGGCGGCACGCGTTACAACATCATTCCCGATGAAGTGAACCTGCAACTGACGGTGCGCACGTACAAGGAAGAAGTGCGGAAGCGTGTGCTGGCGTCGATCGAGCGGATCGTGAAGGGCGTTGCGGCGACGGCGGGCATTCCGGAAGATCGCGCGCCGGTGGTGAAAGTCGCTGAAGGAACGGGCTCGACGTATAACGATCCGAAGTTGATTGAGCGTCTCGCGGGTGCTTTCAGGCAGGCGCTCGGCGACGAGAATGTGGTGCAGATGCCGCCGATGATGGCCAGTGAAGACTTTGGTTATTTCAGTCTGGACCACAGTATTCCGGCGACGATCTTCTGGCTCGGCGCGTCCGATCCGGCGAAGGTAAAGGCGAGCCGCGAATCAGGCGTCGCCCTGCCCGGCCTGCATTCGGCCCTCTTCGCCCCAGTCCCGGAGCCCACACTCCGCACCGGCGTGAAAGCCATGACCTCCGCCGTCCTCGAATTGATGAAAAAATAAAGGCAACCCACGTAGCTGACTCACATTCAAAGCCTCAACTCTCTGGAGGTGCCCGAATGAACTCGACGTTCCGCTTCCTTTTGTTGCTCCTGCTGGCCTTGGTTTCCGCAAAAATCGCCTTCGCCACTGAGCCTGCCGAGGTACTTGCCCGCAAGGCCGTTTCAGAAAACGCCGCCGCATCATCGGCCGCAATCGAGGAATTGCGCGCGCTCGGCCCGGCGGGTTTGCAGGCACTCAGAACGCAGTACGCCGAAGCGATCAAAACCCACATCGCAAACCCCTCAGCTTCGGACGAAGAATGGCAACGAATCTCAGCCGCGCTCGACGCCGTCGCGCAGCAGCGGAACAGCTACATCGCCGGGCTTTACTGGTACACCGATCTCGACAGCGCCAGGAAAGCCTCGAAAGCGCTCGGCAAACCGATTCTCTCGTTGCGGCTTTTAGGAAAATTGACGGACGAGTTTAGCTGCGCCAACAGTCGCTTCTTTCGCACCGTGCTCTATCCGAATGAAGAAGTGTCGACTGTTTTGCACGATCGCTTCGTGCTGCATTGGCAAACAGTGCGGCCAGTGCCGACGGTTACGATCGACTTCGGCGACGGACGCAAGCTCGAGCGAACACTTACCGGCAACAGCATTCACTACATCCTCGACTCTGACGCGCGCCCGCTCGACGCGCTGCCTGGCTTGTATGGCCCACGAGCATTTCTGCGCGGGTTACTCGATGCCGAAAGACTCTTCAAATCACTGGCCGGCAAGAACGACGCGGAAAGAAACCTGGCGCTGCGGATCTATTACGGCGAGCAGCACAACAAGATCTCTGCCGCGTGGCTGAACGACACGACGAAGATCGGCGGCAAGGCGCCCGAAGGTTTCAGGATCGTAAAAGGCGCAAGAGGTGATGCGTTGATGATCGCTCCGCTCGCAGTGACGAAAGCGATCACTGAAATGTCGATTCTCCGCGCGATGAACCTCGCGACGGACGAGCTTGGCAAGATCACTGACGAGGCCGCGTGGAAGAAGATCGCGCAGCTTTATCCGACTGACGCAGAGCTCGACAATCGCAGCATTTCATTGATCAGACGCCAGAACCCAACCATCACGGAAGACGATCTCACGCACCTGACGCGCAAGTTTCAGGACCTGATCGCGCTCGACACTGTGCGCAACGAATATCTGATGCACACGAAGCTGTACGTGTGGCTAATGAACGATCCGGTTCGGAACGACGTCGAGAAGCTGAACACGAAAGTCTACGACTCGCTCTTCCTGACGCCTGGCTCCGATCCCTGGCTCGGCCTCTTCTCACCCGAGGTCTACACCGCGCTCGACAATGGCGGCGTGAAAAAGAATTAGCCACTGATAACACGGATTTACACGGATCTATCTGTGTTTATCTGTGTAATCTGCGGCTATAATTCGGTCCATGCTGCGCAGCCTATTGCTTTTGACCCTTCTCCCTATCCTGGTCTTCGCGCAAACGCAGGACAAAGTGCGTGAGTATCGTCGCGCAAACGAGCAACAGATCTTGAAAGAGTTCACCACGCTGCTCGCGATCCCGAACGTCGCCTCCGACACGCAGAACATCCGCCGGAACGCCGCGCTCATCGTCGAGATGATGAAGCAACGTGGCTTGAATCCGCGTCTGCTCGAAGGCTCGAGTCCAACCACGCCGCCAGCCGTTTACGGTGAATGGACGACTCCCGGCGCCGGGCGCACGATCCTCGTTTACGCGCACTACGACGGCCAGCCAACCGATCCCAAACAGTGGACCGAAACAGCGCCGTGGGAACCCGTCTTCCGCTCGGGCCGCATCTACGCGCGTTCCGCGTCAGACGACAAAGCGGGCGTGATGGCGATTCTCACCGCGTTCAGCGCGCTGAAAGATAAAGGCGTCGCCCTCACTTCCAACATCAAGTTCCTTTTCGAAGGTGAGGAAGAAGCCGGCTCGCCACATCTCGGCGAGATCATCGACCGCAACAAGGATCTGCTTGCCGCCGACGCGTGGATCATCGGCGATGGACCAGTACACCAGTCAAGACGCAAGCAGGTCGTGTTTGGCGCGCGCGGCGATACGAACCTCGACCTCACGGTCTACGCCGCAAAGCGACCGTTGCACAGCGGTCACTACGGCAACTGGTCGCCCAATCCGGCACACATGCTCGCGCGTTTGCTCGCGTCGATGAAAGACGACGATGGGCGCGTGACGATCGAAGGCTGGTACGCCGATGCCGAGCCGCTCGGTGAAGCGGAGCGCCGCGCGATTGCCGAAGCGCCGCAATACGATGACGAGCTGAAGGGCCAGCTCGGCATCAAGCGCACAGAAGGTGGCGGCAAGTCTTTGCTCGAGCTGATCAGCCTGCCGTCATTGAACATCAATGGTTTTGCGAGTGGTGACGTCGGGGCGCTGGCTCGCAATGTGATTCCGACCACGGCTATAGCCGTACTCGATCTGCGGCTCGTGAAGGGCAACGATCATCAGCGCCAGGTGCAGCGACTGGTGGACCACATCACCAAGCAGGGTTATCACGTTACCGACCACGATCCGACTGATGCTGAGCGGGCGCAGTTTCCGTTGCTGGCTCGCGTCAATGTTCGTCCAGGAGGTTACAACGCCGATCGCACGCGCATGGACCTGCCGATCTCGAAGGCCGTTATCGATGCCGTGCAGTCGACCTCGACGGACAAGATCGTTTTGTTGCCGACGTCTGGTGGGAGTCTGCCGCTTTCAATTATCACCGAGCGACTGAAAACCGTGACGATCACCGTCCCGATCGCAAACTACGATAACAACCAGCACGCCGAGAACGAGAACATCAAACTACAGAATTTTTGGGACGGCATTGAGATCTGGGCCGCAATCATGACCATGAAAAAGTAGTACACAAAAGGCACAAAAGAACAAAAGGGCACATAAGAAGAAATCTTTCAGAAGAGATCTCTTAGAAGAATTTCAGAAGAAATTTTCAGAAGAAATCTCTCAGAGAAATCTTTTTTGTGCCTTTTGTCCTTTTGTGCCTTTTGTGTACTAGTCGCTTACCAGGCGCAGTTGTAAGCCTTCATCGCGGTCATCGTGGTTTCGCGTTGGGTCTTGCAATGAGCGGCGAGAGTGCCGCGCGTCTGCGGGTTGTCAGCAAGTTTCTTCCACTCGGTGCGCCACGTGGCTACTGACGCTTTCAGGTTCGCGCGCGCGGCTTCCGGGACCTTGCTGGAAACACAGGTCTCGTAAGCGGTGATAAAGTTATCGCACTCAGCGATGCCAACCTTGTCACCGGTGCCGGCGACCGTGTTGTCGTTCCTGTTCGTGGTGCTTACGGGCGTACCCGCTGGAGCCGCAGTTGACGGCGTCGTCTCAGCGTTCCTATTTGTCGGCGCCCCACAGGCGAGTACGAGCAGACCAATCAGAACACAGACGATGAAAAGAAAAAATTTGGACACTTTGAATTCTCCCTGTTTGTGGGATGGAAGAGCGCGCCGATAATACACCCGTTTCCGGTTTTACGACTGATTACTTTGCAGTTTGGCCATTCTGCTTTACACTTTGCCCTAATCTCTCTCCCCGGACGTCTATCGTAAGGAGATTAAACCCCAGTGAAGATCAAAGTACTCCTGGCCCAGCTATTGTCGTTCTGTGTGCTTTTGCCGGCCCTGGCCCAGACCAAGCCTGCGACCCCTGCTCCATCGCCACAAAAGCCCGCTGAAGATCAGGATGAAGTCATAAAAATCACCACCAACCTCGTGCAGGTCGACGCTGTCGTCACGAAAGACGGAAAGCTGGTGACGAACCTCACCGCCAACGACTTCGAGATCTACGAGGACGGCAAACAACAGACGATCACGAGTTTCGCCTGGATCTCAAACGTTCCAAACACAACGCCCGTAGCGCGCGACAAAAACCAGGACAATAACCAACCTGACGGTCCACCCGCAGCTCGTATCAATCCGAACGATCCACATCGCACACTCGCATTTGTCGTTGACGATCTCGGAATGTCAGCCGAGAGCATGGGCCAGGTCAGGCGCCAGTTGCGAAAGTTTGTAGCCGAACAACTACAGCCGAACGACCTGATGGCCATCATCCGCACCGGCGGCGAGCTGGGCGCGCTGCAACAGTTCACCAACGACAGGCGACTCTTGTATCGCGCGATGGACCGGCTGCGCTGGAATCCCTGTAGCCGCATCGGTCTGACTGTTTTCCGGCCTCTGGGCCAGGAAATCGATCCTCAGGGAGGCGGCTGCGGCGGGAGCCCCAACGCTTACGGGGGAACGGGGAAGGCCTTGAGGTTTATCATCGACAACATGGCTGAGTTGCCGGGTCGCAAGTCGATGATCCTGATGTCCGACGATATTCCGCGCGAGACTCAGGATCCAAACTTAACTGGTGGTGATTCTCTGAGTGACATGATTGGCACGAACTCTATTGGTGACCCCTTTGGCAACACCAGAGACTGGTCCGGGATGCTGTATAAGATCGCGGAAAAAGCGATCCGCGCCTCGGTCATAATTTATTCGGTCGACACCCAGGGCTTGCAGTACACGGGTGAGACCGCCGCCGACTCGTTTCAAGGCAGCGACTTTCGAAAAATTCCCACTGCTCGAACTGATTTAGCGGGCTTTCGTTCACGAATACTATCTGCCCGGCGCGAAGGCGGCGAGATGATCGCCAGGCAGACGGGCGGCTTTCAGATTCGCAACTCGAACAGTTTCAGACTCGATGATATCGTCGACGATCAGAGTGGTTATTACCTGATTGGTTATCGACCAACCGACGAAACGTTCAATCGCAAATTTCACCACATCAAGGCGAAGGTCAAACGCTCGGGAATGAGTTTGCGAACACGTTTCGGCTTCCTGGGCATAAGTGAAGAAGAAGCGAAACGCAAAAAGCACACACTCCGCGACATCACAAACCTTGCGCTCGCGTCTCCTTTTGCAGCACAGGACGTCAACCTCGACATCGCATCAATTTACGCAAGCGACAAGAACAACGCTGCGGTGGTGCGATCGTTTGTCTACCTCGACGCGAAGGACCTGACATTTAACCTCGTGGACGGCCGGCAGCAGGCATCACTCGATCTGCACGGAGTGATCTTTGGCGACAACGGCGCCATCGTTCAGCAACTGACGCACACGGCTACGATCAGCCTGTCGCAGAGTGACTATGCGCTGGCATTGAATTACGGCATGCAGCTCACGTTTGACATGCCGGTGAAGCGGCCGGGCGCGTACCAGGTGCGCATTGCCGCGCGCGACCGGTCTTCAGCGCGAATCGGTTCGGCGGGGCAGTTTGTGGCGGTGCCTAACCTGAACAATAAAATGTTCGCTACGTCAGGAGTTGTTTTAGGCGTAGGCATTGATAATGCAAAGCACGAGCTTTACAACGCGGGCGCGCGCCGTTTCGCTCCGAACTCAGACCTCTATTTCGCGTTCATGGTCTACAACGCGACGAGCGGGGCCGGGGCTTCGCGTAATCTTGTGATGCAAACGAAGCTTTTTCGCGATGGCAAGAGTGTTTACTCAGGACCGGAAGAGCCGGTAAAGCTGGCAACCATTCCCGCGGATCTGAGTCGGGGGTTTGCGAGTGGCGTGGTCCGGCTGGCTCCGGATCTCGAGCCGGGAAATTACTACCTGCAAGTTATGATCAAGGAGATTGGAGTGAAGGGCAAAGTCGTGCCACAGGTCCAGTGGGTCGATTTTGAAGTTCAAAAATGAGCTAACGGGGGAGGAAGATGAGAGCAACGATCAGTTTGTTGATGTTCATGTGCCTGTGTTCGGTGACGGCGTGTGCGCAGGACATGAGCGGGAACCACAATCACAGCGCGGCTGCGTCGCCGTCAGCTTCTGACAATATGGTGTCGCAGGAGTGGGCCAAGCAGCGCGTCGCGAAGTCGCCGCGTCATCGTGAGTGGGTGAAGATAAAAAACGGCAACCGCGAGGTGAATAGTTTTGTGGTCTATCCCGAGAGCAAAAACAAAGCGACAGCCGTGATCGTGATCCATGAGATCTTTGGCATGAGCGATTGGGTGCAGAGTTTGACGGATCAACTTGCCGAAGCGGGTTACGTTGCGATCGCGCCGGATCTGCTTTCGGGAATGGGGCCGAATGGTGGCGGCACGGATTCGCTCAGTGCAGATGCAGTGGGCAAGGCGATCCAAAGTCTTCCGCCGGATCAGATCACTGGTGACTTGAATGCCGTCGCGGATTACATTGCGAAGGTTCCGGGTTCGAATGGCAAGATTGTGGTGACGGGTTATTGCTGGGGCGGTGGGCAGTCGTTCCGGTATGCGACGAATAATCCGAATCTCAAGGCGGCGTTTGTGTTTTATGGACCAGCGCCGATGTCTGCCGACGGCACGCCGGACAAGGTGGCGCTCGCCAAAATCACGGCGCCTGTCTACGGGTTCTATGCCGGGAACGACGCTCGCATCAACGCGACGCTGCCGAAGACGACTGAGGCGATGGCGGAGTTGAAGAAGAAATACGAGCCGGTGACTTATGAGGGCGCGGGCCACGGCTTCATGCGCGCCGGTGAAGCGCCCGACGCCAACGAGGCAAACAAGAAAGCCCGCGACGAAGCGTGGGCGCGCTGGAAGAAAATCCTGGCTGGTATTTAAGAGGTTATTTCTCACGCGGCGACGCAGCGGCGCTACGAAAGACGCTGCGCCGTTGCGCCGCTGCGTGAGAAATCTACTTTGAAAGCACTTCCCTGAAGAAATCCACCGCTCTCGGATCGCCGGATTCACCGAGCGATCTGATCGCCTGCTTGCGCACGAGCTGGTTCGGGTGAGTCCGAGCGATTTTGATCAACAACGGCACTGACTCTTCAGCCTTCCGCTCACTGATCGCGCGCACAGCCTGAACCTGCACTTCCGCATTTCCATCCGCGCTCTGCGCCGTCTGGCTGAGAAACTCAAAACTACGTTTAGTGACGCGCTCACCGAGCAACCGGATGGCCTGTCGTCTCACATCCATCACGTCGTTACCGCTCGCGACTGCAAACAACTTATCTTCCACGCGCGTGCTCTTGATATCCGAAAGCGACTGCAGAATCGATCGCTTAACATCCGGCGTCTGCTCCGAATCAAACAGTTTCAGCAGATCATCGACCGCCGCTTCACCGCGATCGCTCATCGCGCGAATCGCCGTCTTCCGCAACTCCGGATTCGCATCGCTCCGCGCGATCTCGACGAGGCGCGTCTGCGCGCGCGGATTCTTTGTCTCGGCGAGCGCACGCAACGCCGCGCGCTTCACCTCGACGTTCGCGTCGTTCTGATAGATCTTCATCAACTCTTCAGCCGCGTCTGCACGTTCGAAATGTCCGAGCTGTCGCACTGCCGTTCGCCGCACTTCCGGGTCGGCATCGTTCTTCGCAACGTTCAGCAGAAGCGCGAACGCCGGCTGCTCGTCGACGCTGTTGCCCACCGCCGAAATCACACTCCGGCGAACCTCCGGATCTCTCACGCTCTCGTAAAGTCCCTGAAGCGTCGAGACGGTGCCGCGATCGCGACTTTGCCCAATCGCGTGCGCGGCGGCGGTGCGCATCTTCTTTTCTTCGCTGTCGTTGCGAACGATCGACGCGAGAAACGTCTGTTCGCCGCCGACCTGGCCCAGCCAGTAAACAGAAGTCGAGCGAATACGCTGGTTGGGCGAGCTGCTGATGAAGTTTTTGAGCATGCCGCCGACGCGCGCATCGTCGTGCAACGCGATGCCGAGCACGGCACGCTCGCTCAACATGTCGAGTGGCGTGGCGGCGGCGATGGCGCGCAGGTAGTTGAGGCTCTCTTCGTTGTTCGCGCGGCCGAGCCAGTAAACCGGATAGCCGCTGTACTCGCGTTTGCGCTCGAGGTTGAAAACCTCCATGCGCGTGATCTGGTTGCTGGCTGGATCGCGCAACAGGAAGATCGCGAGATTGCGTGTTTCCACCGTGACTCCGGCCGCATTCGTGCCGATGAAGACAGTCGTATCACCCATCGTGTGCATGGAGCCGTTAAAATCACGAATGTTAGGGTCGACTGCGACTCCCGGGCGCACGTCGAAAGTGTACGCAGACCAGTACGGCGTTTGTTGACCGCGTGCGCGTGCCTGCGCGGCCTCGAGCCGGGCCATCAAATCCGCGCCTTCGACCGGGGTGAAACTCTGGATCGTGGTCGCAGGTGATTGTGATTGCTGATCGTCGGACGCGGCGGCGACGGTGACAGTGCCCGCGCGATTCCCGCCGGCGCAAGCGATCCCGATGATCGCGAGAAAGAGGAGCAATGAGTGGCGCATGAATTCCTCCGGGTTAAGTAGGTCAGATCTTTGCCTTAAGCCTGCGAAGCAGGCGCGAGCATAAAGCCTGGGGCGCAAGCCCCAGGATAGAAAAACAAAACGTTGTTCAGAGCCCGCGGAGCGGGCGACAGCCCAAAGAGTTTTATGCTCTGTCGGCCGCTTCGCGGGCTCGATTGCATTCTTTTTATTTTGATCCTGGGGCTTGCGCCCCAGGCTTTATGCTTACGCCTGCTTCGCAGGCTGCCAATTGCCTTGCAGTTATTTCAACAGCTCTTCCAAAAACTTCAGCGCCTCAGGATCTTTGCTCTCGCCCAGATACCTGACCGCCACTTTC
>Ga0134121_10004880_pt1 | contig 10932 bp, 10 predicted proteins | sample KB301_FD_96463 | JGI IMG/M metagenome (GOLD analysis project Ga0134121, IMG submission 96463) | Terrestrial soil microbial communities without Nitrogen fertilizer from Kellogg Biological Station, Michigan, USA - KB3-0-1 | ecosystem: Environmental > Terrestrial > Soil > Unclassified ...
AGAAACCCACCGCCAGGACAACGCCCGCTTCGTCAGCAACCCGGACCATTTCCTCGGCGTCATCGGAGTTGATCGCCAGCGGCTTTTCCACGAGAACGTGAATGCCGCGACGTATCAATGCCATGGCGCCGGAGGCGTGGTGCGCCGGCGGCGTGGCGAGGATCACGGCATCCACCAAATCGGGCGTTAGCTCGGCGGCGTCTTGGAGGGCCAGCGGCACTTTGTATTCGGCCGCAACCGCTTTGGCCCGAACGGCGTCGCGATCCACCACGGCAGCGAGATGAATACCGTCGTGGCCGGCAAGGACAGGGAGGTGGAATTGGCGCGAGATGGCGCCGCAGCCGATGAGGGCGAAACGCAGCGGTTCGCTCCTGTTAAGTGGAGCTTGCCTGGTCGGGTTTTTTTGGGTTAGGGCGAGGGACATTGTGTTTTTGTCAAGCTGGACTCACCTGGCGGCGCAAATAGAGATTGCGCACCGTCTCTGCCCAACGGACGCCGAGATAGCGGATCATGCGGGCGTACCATGTACCGCGAACACCGGCCGGGCCTTTGCGGGCCAACTCACTGAGACACGCTGCCAAGAGTTCCAATTCGCGCCAATTTGCCCCTTTGACTTTGGCCGTATGCAAACCTGTCCAGGCACACCAAAAAAGCGTTTCGCCGTGTGCTTGCAAGAGGTCTTCCCTTGGGAGAATACTGCGGCACAAGCGTTCGAGCATGCAGCAATGGCCTAAAGCTCGGTCCAATTCACTTGAGGTTGCGCTTTGAGCGCCTGGATGGCGGCGGTAAAAAGCGCCCACAAACGGCACGACAACTAATGGCGTTCCCGTGAGGCCAACCTGACACCACAGATCCCAATCTTCAAACCACCGCCTCTGTTCATTGAATCCGCCAATCTGCTGAATGAGCTTGGTAGGAGTCAACCAACAATGAATAGGGCCTAGGTTTTCCGCAATAATGTGCGGGAAAAAGCAGTTGTAGCGTGGCAACTGGTTCACGTACGACTTGGACGGGTCGGACTCAAACCAGCCGCAGCCCATCAAGGCAACGCTCCCAGGAACAGTGTCAACCGCCGTGGACAAAACTTCCAAAGCCTGGGGCCCGAGCAAATCATCGGCGTCGAGAAACAACAGGTGCGTGCCTTTGGCAACAGCGATCCCTTTATTGCGAGCGACGGATTCGCCTTGGTTAAGTTGGCGAATCAGGCGAACGGGCGCGCCGAATGACTCCGCGATGGCTGCCGAGTCGTCAGTGGACCCGTCGTCGATGACGATGACCTCCAACGGAGGCCTCGTTTGGCTCACGGCTGATTCCAGCGTAGCGTGCAGAAACCGCGCACCGTTGTAACACGGAACGATTATGGAAACTGTGGTTTGTTTTTCTGTCATTGGAATAGTCCGAGGCAACGGCCTTTGACAAATGGGCGGGGTTATTATGCTTTGACGACCTGGCCATGACGGCCAGCGCAATTTCGGGTCGCATTGCGTGTGTCAATTACCAATCCGGCATGCTGAAGCACGCAAGGCCAGTCATAGGCCGAGTGGTCCGTGACAATTACGACGCAATCTTGCTGTTGCAAGAATTCCGGCGTCAACTCTTGGCTTGTCATGCGCAGGTGGGGGTAGCGGCGGGTCACGGGAATCTGCGCGATGTGCGGATCGTTGTAGGTCACATTCGCGCCTTTATGCAGCAGCAGTTCGAGGAGCTCCAATCCGGGTGATTCGCGGGTGTCGTCTACGTCCTTTTTGTACGCCATGCCAAGTAGTACGATTTTGCTTCCCTTCACAGACTTGCTTTTTTCGTTGAGTGCTTCAGCTATTCTGTTAACCACATAGCCGGGCATGGACGTGTTGATCTCGCCAGCCAGTTCGATGAAGCGCGTGGCAAGGCCATGCTTGCGGGCGACCCATGTCAGGTAAAAGGGGTCGATGGGAATGCAATGGCCGCCCAAACCAGGGCCGGGGTAAAAGGCCTGGAATCCGAACGGCTTTGTTTTCGCTGCTTCGATCACTTCCCAAATATCAATGCCCATTCGGTCGTAAAGAACTTTTAGCTCATTGACGAGGGCAATGTTGACCGCCCTATAGGTGTTCTCCAGGATCTTGCTGGCCTCTGCTACCTCTGGCGTGGAGACCGGCACGACCTTGCTGATTGCTTGAGAATAGAGGGTGGTCGCCAACTCCAGACTCCGCGATTCGATGCCGCCCACGACTTTAGGAATTGCCTCACTGGAATAGGTCTTGTTGCCCGGATCTTCGCGCTCGGGGCTGAAGGCGAGGAAAAAGTCTTCCCCGACATGCAAGCCTTTTTCTTCCAGGATTGGAAGGACAACCTCGCGAGTCGTGCCGGGATACGTTGTGCTTTCCAAGACAACAAGCTGGCCGGGCCGAAGACGGGCTGCGATTGCTCTTACTGAATTGACGATAAAAGTCAGGTCCGGCTCGCGCGCCTCCGTCAACGGTGTCGGCACGCAGATGACGATGGCGTCGGGTTCGTCAAGCCGATCAAACGAAGACGTCGCCTCGAAGCCCCTAAGTCTCATCTCCTCGGTGTCTTTTGAAGGCAAATGCCCGATGTAGCTCAATCCGTCCTGCAAAAGGCTGATTTTCGCAGGGTCGATGTCGAAGCCCAGCACGGGAAAACCGGCTCGAATGAAGGAACGCGCCAACGGCAGGCCCACGTAGCCAAGGCCGATGATGCCTACGCATGCCGTTCGGTCGCGGAGTGCGCTAAGGAGTGTAACACAATGGCCAGAAAGTTGGCAGTCGCCAATGCGATTTGAACCGTCTAAAGGGCTTTGAAAGACTGCTTTTACGGTCGGTGCAATCATATAAGTTCCACCATAATGGCTTTCACAGTGAAAGACGGTGCGCGTCAATAATTCGTTTTGAGACAAAAACGGGATTGGCCCGCCTTAAATGAGGCTCGCGGGTGAATGTTTCGGAAACCTGCTCGTAGATCCTAAAAATGAAATAGCCCATTGGCTCCAGGTATTGCATGAACACATCCAAAGGCACGTGTTTTGTGTTGTGCCTATTCATGCCCGCCTCAACCTGGATCAGATCAATCTTCTTGTCCGCGAGCATGGCCTCAGCGCCACGCAACACTTGAAGATCGTGGCCTTCCGTGTCAATTTTCAAGTAATTGATCTCCATTATGCCCTGAGACTTGCAAAATTGGGTGACGGTTTCGACCCGAACGCTCTCTCGCGCGGAGGGCCCATTCGCAACCGGCCCTTCATCGAGCGGGGCTAAGCTATGATTATCGGACGAACCCAGGAGCATGATTTGTCTAGAACCTGTTTCCGACCCGAGCGCGACTTGACAGCAATGAATGTTCTGGTGCCCGCCAAAGTTGGCGGTGAGGACCTTGAACGTGGAGGAAACAGGCTCAAAACAATAGATTTTCGAGCGGGGGAAGCCACGCAAAAACGCGGCGGCCGATTGGCCTTCATTGGCGCCCACATCGAACACGAGCTGAGCCGAAAACTTCGGAAGGCACGCTCGCAAATCGTAGAACACGTCCACGCCTGTGGGAAGCCCGTTTAATATGTAGTTGCCGGTGAGTTTCTCAATTACCCTTTTGATGACTTTTTTCACGGCCTTGCGCCCGACTCATTGTTTAGCGAGCGATGATTGAACAGTCGCCGCCAAACGCAAACTAGGTAATTGCACCAGTTTTGATACCGAAGTGGGTCTATACGTATCAGCCGCGCGTAGGTCTTGCATGCTGCATTGTGCATGCCCATTTGTTTCTCGCTTTGACCGGACGCCAGGAGCAAGCCCACATATTTTTTCCGTACGAGCGGCAACATTTCTGGCCAATGTTGGCTGCAAAAAGGTTGGGCTCGCTGCCAAAAAACGTCGATAGTTTTCCGCCCGGCATGGTAGTTATTACTGAAGCAAGCGGGGTGGTTCCGTTTTCGGACAAGCTTACGCTTGATGATCGCTACCTTTGCTCGCGGCAGCGCGTGGAGATAAAAATCCAAATCTTCTGACCCTCGATTGCCTTCAAAAAAACCACCTACCTGATCAAACAGACTCCTGTGGACGGTCAAGCAACTGGGTGCAAAAGCCCCATTGCTTCGGATAATCAAGTGGGCTGCGGCCGGGCCCAAGCAAAGCAGATCACCGTGTTGTTCGACGGCAGCAGCTCGTAGCTCTGGCACATATTTGTCCATTGTGGACGGAAGCGACAGGCAATCGAGGTTGCTATATTCCGAAAAAAGCATCGACGCTGCGGGAAACGCTGAGGTTAGACTTTGAACACCGGCAAGGTATTCAGGCTCATATACGTCGTCTGCATCGAGGAAGGTTAACCATTGAGTAGCGGCCAACTTTGCGCCCAAGTTGCGTGCGGCGCTTGGCCCTTGGTTCATTTGGTCAACCACGCGAATCCGCGAACCAAATGTTCGCAACTCCTCGGCGCTTTTATCGGTGGAGCCATCGTTGACCACGATGATTTCTGCCGGTCGGACAGTCTGACCTAGTACACTTTCGATCGCTTCACCCACCCAAGCGGCGGAGTTAAAACAGGGAATAATGACGGCTATATCCAATTGCTAATCCTTTTTCAACTCGCTCACTCATATCAAAGTTGAAATCCCCGCCGCCTGTCAAATGGACGATTCAGGCGAACAACTAAAGGCGGCTCGGCGTAATTTGATGCAGCCTCGAACCATTCCTTTGACGAGCCAGTAATCGCGTTGACGAAGGAGCGAAGCGGTGCGGTTGGTCACCACCCTCGAGCAGAGAGAAACTACAAGGCCCTCCAGCTGACGACGTAAAAGCCAACGTGGCACGCCAAACAAGCGCGCGCCTGCGGGGATGCCCTTGGCGAGAATCTCTTGCTCACCCGCGTCTGCAAAATAGCGTTTCAAATAAGCCAAAGTCATTCGCTCTGGGGCAACATAATGTCGAACTAGCATCTGGGGAGACCAGACCGCCAGGGCTCCCATTGCTTGAATCGCTGAGAAATACGCAAGATCATCGCCCCCACCCTGAAAATCCTTTTTGCGCCCAAATCTAGGGTCAAATAAAACCCCCCTCGCGAAGTTGGCGTCATAAGCCATATTGGCGCCGGCAATCAACTCGCCAGCATTCAATGGACGCTCTTCCAAGCCGTGATCAACGCCACAATACCCGATTCGGAGCACGTGAAAAGCTGTCAATAAGTCGGGATCTGGTTCGGATGGGAACCACGGCTCGACTCGGCCGCCTATGGCGACAGCCTTAGGAAAGCGGGCTGCTGTTTGGGCGAAAGCGCCTAGCCAGTCGGCGTCGACGAGCACGTCGTCGTCCGTCCAGACGATCCAATCTCCCGCCGCATGTTGGATGGCGCAGTTCCTCGCATTGCTTTGTCCTGATACCGGCTCAAACAGCCGTTTGATTGGAAGGGCCGCGCTGTGCTTTGCAATAACTGCATCCGTGTCGTCGGTGCAGTTGTTGTTGACGACTAGCAACTCCCAATCAAAGCCTTCCGGAATATGCAAGCGGCGCATTGCGGTCAAGGTCTGGTCGAGCAGCGATGCGCGATTCCAAGTGCAGACTGCAACGGTAGCTTTCATTGGTTATGTTTCCTTACCGCAATGCGAGGCGTTTCTTGACAGCCCGCCAAGCGGCAATGGGAAGCTCCCTAAGTAATCCCGAAAAGTATGTGTAATTGCAAAAAACTCGGGGAAGAATGAACTCCATGCTCAGTTCGTCGGAAAGCTGCTTTTCTCCTTGTAACTCAACTGACTTCCCAAGAGCCTCTTGCGACACAAACAACACCATGTTCTGTCTATACCACCAATCCACCGCACGCTCTTGAGCAATCTTTGGCCGAATGCAATCGATCCGAACATAGTTTTTCTTTTCAAACAATCCTGCCCAGTAATAGGGCCATTGCTCGTTTATGTGACAAGTTCCTCCCTGACCAGGAATTGCGGCTGAGAACAAAACCGCTGGCGCCGCACCAGTCAGCGCGCTAATCAAATTCAAAGACATGCGGTGTGGCAGGTGTTCAGCAACTTCTAAACACAACGCCAAGTCGGCATTGCAACCAATTATGAATGGTTTACTAAGATCGGTTGGAATAAACTGTAGTTGATCGATCAAGAGGGTGGCGCGATCTACGTGCGAACCATCGAGGCCAGTTAAATTTTCGACGCCGGCTTCCTGAAATGCCTTAAGCCAAGGTCCTCGTCCACAACCGATGTCGACAATGCTATGCGGGCACAGGAGTCGCATCAACATGGGCGCGATTACCCGCGCCGAACGCAATGATCCTTCGGTAACAGTATCGAAGAATTTGGCGTCGTAATGCAGGTTTACAGGTTTCATGCTGATTCGTAGTAATGGCGGGCAGTGCTTTAGGAAACGCGCCGCGGGCCGCTTATTTGCCCGCTTTGATTCGCCGCCATAGCCGAGTTGTTTGCTCACATTTACTTTTTAGCCTGTTTTGCAACCAACAATACCAGCAGGGGTAACGGCCGAGCAGTCGCCGCGTTAACAGGGGATCCCGTACTGCCATGTTAGCGTACAGCAGCGAGTCGGCGCGGCAGGCGTTAGTGACTATTTTGGCTGCCAAAAGCTGGTCAACGAATTTCCCTACACCTGAATGTTCCGGTTGGCCGTAGTCGTGGAAAGCCACCCAAGCCCCCTCAACGCAACGGGGAGCCCATGCCAAGAAATCACAGCGTACTGATTCATAACGGTGATCGGCGTCTATAAACAACAAACCGACGGGAAGCCCTTCCCAGGTTTTCCCTGCGACTTCTGTATTGGACCGGACGGGGGTAATCTTGGCTGAAAACCGTACCTGCTCGACGTTTTGTCGGTAGTTTTCGAGATAATCTTGGGAAGCGGATAGGTGTGCGCCATACGCATAGCCGGTGTTCGGGATAGTGTTAAAGTAGTCAACCGAAAAAACTGGCGCATTTTGACCCGCACTACTGCCTGCGGCCAACATGATTGTAGACTTGCCCTGCCAAGCGCCCAGCTCCACAATTGCACTAGTTGCGGATGTATCAAAGGCCAGCGTGTAAAGGGCGCGCATTTCCGATGGCGTCAACCAACCCTTTATGGCACCGGAGATTTCAACCGCTGTCTCGATGTGCATTGTATCAGTTTTCCTTAAACGCGTGGCAACGAGGCGCTGGCTGGGACTCGAGTCCAGTCATAATCGAGGACAAAAACTCCTTGGTGCGCATCCGTGGATAGGTGCGCGGTATTCGGCCCTGCAACAATATCTAGCACAAGCGATTCCTCAACATGGTCTAAGACCTGTTGCGTGGCCATCCATAGTCCTACTGCAATTCGATGACCTGGGCGAAGCCGAGCATTGCGGAACCGACAACAAAACACATGGTGGCCTTTTGTCAGAGTTACGGGAAAATTCGCTTCCCGAGTCCAACTGGTAATTAGTCTTGTCCCATAAAGGTTCTGCAAAACCACCGCCAGTGCGACGTCGGAGATGTCCTCATGTACTTCCAGCTCTATGTGCACTCGTAGATCGTCTCCGCATACGTGAGTTTGAATGCATCGCCCTGCATCGTCAACGAGTTGCACTTGTGTGAATCGCGCCCGGCCATTGCCGCCGCGGCGTGCGTTTCTCAAATCAGAAGTTGCCTTGGAGTTGCGTTCGGTGTGGATGTAGTCTTCAGTTACTTTTTTGGCCGAGCCATCTTTCGCTACCGAACCACATTGCAAAAGGATGGCTCGGCGGCAAAACCGAGGAATCATTTCCATATTGTGACTGACGAACAGAATTGTAGCGCCGGAAGTGGCCAACTGAGTCATTCGGTCGATGCAGCGGCGCTGGTAACTTGCGTCACCAACAGCTAGAACTTCGTCAATGAGCAATGTGTCGAGATTTAAATGGGCCGCCACGGCAAAAGCCAATCGCACGCACATCCCGCTCGAGTAGCGCTTTACAGGTGTATCTAGGAATTGCTCGACCTCGGCGAACGCGACAATCTCATCAAATTTTCTCTGGATTTCCCGACGGCACATTCCCAGAATAGCCCCGTTCAAATAAACGTTCTCACGGCCGGTCAACTCAGGATGAAAACCCGTGCCGACCTCTAAAAGACTGCCGATACGCCCTCGCAATTCCACGCGGCCATCGGTCGGTTCGGCGATGCGGCTCAGGATCTTCAAAAGCGTTGATTTCCCAGCGCCATTGCGCCCAATGATACCGACGACTTCGCCAGGTTGCACCTCAAAGGAAACGTCTTTCAGCGCCCAAAAACTGTCCTGACTGGCGTGATCGCTGTCGCCACGCCCCAATGAGCGAAGGCGGTTCCACGGCGCCCGCGCGGCCGCCACAAGTGTCTCGCGAAGCGTACGATAGCCATCAGCCTGGCGAGCGCCGATGCGATATTGTTTGGACAGGTTTTCAACGCGAACGGCAGGTTGCATAGCCTGGAAATACCTCAAGTCTTAAGACTCTCAACGAACTCAGATAACATTTTCAGGGACTGTTTTTGACGCAAAGAATGGCGCAAAAAATGGTTAAACACATGCCCCGCATCGCCGCCGATATAGTAGTCGTCGCCGAGGGGCTTGGCCGGAGGGTCCATGAGGGCAAACATGCATTGATAAGCCATTTGTTCCGGCGTCCAGTCGCAAAACCACCACTGGGTTTGGCCTGTGTGATAGCGTGCTGAAGCAGTTTCAAGCCATGCGAGGTAAACTTCCGCCAAGTCCAAATTGAGTTGGCTTGGACGAAACGCCAAGAGCCCGGAATTGAAGAAGTAGTAATCCATTCGCCATTGTGTGCCATTGTGGCTGCAGCGCTCGGCCAACTCCTTAAATGCCTCCCGGGTTTCATTTGGCACTTGCAGTTCTTGGTTTTGATGGTGGTGCAAGTACCAACCATGAGCGTCTTGACCCCTGGCCCATTGCAGCAAGCGCTCGGGCCGGCGGAAAAAAGCGGTGTCAGAATCACAAACAATCACGCGTTCGGCTTGGTTTAATACCAAGGGGTGCAGCAACTTTCCATAAAGAGGAAAGCCACCATCATAACCCCTCTTCAACCTTGGATGATCGGCCAAAAAGCGGTCCAAGCGCGGATCAGAAACGTGGCGCGGGAGCCAGCGGCATCCTGGAACATGGCGGTCAAACCAGCGACGGTCAGCCTCCGTCAATGAGCCATCGTCGGTCAGCGTGACGGCCAAATGCGCGTCAGGGAACCGAAGCAAGGATTTTAGCGCCAGCAGACCGATCCATCGGTCGCGGCGACACAACAGCATGTGGACTTCGGCGTCGGCGTTGGCAACAGGGCTTGCGGGCCGTGGCGGCGTCCGATCTACCCCACGGAGGGCCCAGTCAATACGAGCGTTGTCCCAGCGGCAACGAATTCGGAAGGGGAGCCAAGTTGGTGCTTGCATGCAATATGTTGTTTAAGGGAATTAGCGGCCGGATTACGTCAGCTCGTTGCATCGCCTATAGTGTGTTCACCAAGGCTTGAAGCATTTGCAACGACTGGCTTTGCACGAGGTAATGCCGCAAAAAATGATTGAACACATGGCCTGCATCGCCGCCCAGATGATAATCGTCGCCGAGGGGTTTCGCCGGCGGATCCATGAGCGCAAACATGATCTGGTAAGCCGTTTGTTCCGGCGTCCAGTCGCCAAACCACAAATCGGCTTTGCCGGTCCGATAGGACGGTGATGCGGTTTCGCGCCAAAGCTGGTATTTTTCAGCCAATTCCAAATTAAGCTGCGCCGGCCGAAAAGCCAGCAAGCCGGAATTGAAGAAATAATAATCCATCCGCCATTTCAAGCCAGCAGGCTCGCAAAGAGCGGCCAACTCCTTAAAAGCTTCCCGGGTTGCATTGGGCACTTGCTCGTCTTCGTTTTGATGATCGTGCAAGTACCAGGCATGGGCGTCTTGACCCTTGGCCCATTGCAGCAGACGGTCGGGCCGACGGAAAAACGCTGTATCCGGATCGTAGACGATGACGCGCTCGTGCCGGTTCACGAGGGCGGCGTGCAGCAGTTTGCATATAGGGTGATAACTGCCTTGATAAGTTTTCGCCATCCTTGGATGATCCGAGAGAAAGCTGGCCAGTCGGGGATATTCCACGCGGCGCTGGAGCCAGCGGCAACCTGGAACATGGCGATCAATCCAGTTGCAATCATCCTGATTCAGTGAGCCGTCGTTGGTGAGCGTGACGGCAAAGCGCGTGTCGGTGAACCGGAGCAAGGATTTTAGCGCCAACACGCCGATGCGCTGGTCACGGCGACACAGCAGCATGTGGACTTCGGCGTCGGCATTGGCAAACGGGCTTGCGGGCCGTGGCGGCGTCCGGTCCAAACCGCGGAGGGCCCAGCCAATACGAGCGTTGTCCCAGCGGCAGCGAATTCGGAAGGGAAGCCAGGTTGGCGCTTGCATGAATTACGGTGTTGAGGGTACGGGCGGGCTCGATTACACTTTCGGCTGTAGCTCACCTAGGTGCGCCGGCCATTGCATGGGCGCGTCGGCGAATTCGGCCACAGGCTCTTCCACGGGCAGGCTGCTGAGTTTGAGCACGCCGGCTCCTAAAAGGACGATATAGTAAGGCATTTCCAGACCCACGGCACTAACGAACTGGCCGGAAACCGCGAAGCCGACCAGCGCTGCGATAACCATGCAAGCCAAGTGGTATTGCCAGGGGTCAGAGTCGTTTGGCGACTTACGAAGCTGGTTGAGTCGGATCAGGCACTTGCCGTAGAACAAACACAGGAACAAAAAGCCTGGAAAACCCAACTCTGCGAGAACCTCGAGCCAAAGTGTGTGAGCCGATTTGCCCTCGGTCCAACCATGGGACCGGGCAATAAGTCGCCAGTGGTTGGGGCCGACGCCAAACACAGGGTTTTGGACCGCAGTCGCGATGCAATCGCGCCAAAGATCCACCCGGCTTTGCGCCGATGCGTCACGCTGCCCTTCGTCGGCGAATGAAGTAGAA
>Ga0134121_10004881_pt1 | contig 10928 bp, 8 predicted proteins | sample KB301_FD_96463 | JGI IMG/M metagenome (GOLD analysis project Ga0134121, IMG submission 96463) | Terrestrial soil microbial communities without Nitrogen fertilizer from Kellogg Biological Station, Michigan, USA - KB3-0-1 | ecosystem: Environmental > Terrestrial > Soil > Unclassified ...
CGATCATTGGGTCGCGTCCTGATCTCTGCAAAATGGATCGGCAAGGATCGACAGCAGATCGCGGCCGTGATCGAATCGACCCACATCAAAGTCAACTGGTTTATTTCGCGGCAGACCCTTAGCCATGACGATCGCCTCGCCGGCGACCGCCTCCCCGGCCTTGCTGGCGACGGCCCGCGCGCCCGCGCGGCCCCGGCCTCGAGCTCGTCGGCCGCGTCGTCGTCCTACCTCGAACGGGCGGTCGCTCGGGCGCGACCCTCGACGTCAGGGGCGGCGTCCTCGTGATTGACACGAAGGCTAAGCTCGACCACGTGAAGCACCTGCGCGTCGTCGTGACAGCTCCCGTGTTCGACACCCTCACAATCAGCGGCACCGGCGAGCTCGTCACGACCGGCCTCGCCGGCGACAAGCTCGCACTCGGCATCCAGGGCACCGGAAAGATGCGGCTCGCCGGCAAGATCGGCACCGTCGCCGTGGAGATCCCCGGCACCGGAGAGATCGACGCGAAGGACCTCGTCACCCGCACGACGACGATCGACGTCGCCGGCACCGGCGAGGCCACCGTGCACGCGACGAGCGCGCTCGACGCCACGATCAGCGGCACCGGCGCCGTGACGGTTTTTGGCAACCCCGGCACCGTGAAGCAGTCGATCACCGGCACGGGCGCCGTTCGCGTGAAGTAGCTCGGCTGATCGCACGCCCCCAGCGAGCGATCCACCACCGCGCCAGGCGCGAGGCACTACTGCGGCGTGACCACGATCTGCGGATCTTCGTTGGTACCATCTGATTTGCAGATCGTGAAGGCATCGGTCGACTGCTGCGCGGAAACGCTGGCGAGGACCTGCGTGATGGTGATGTCGTCGGTCTTGGTCTTCATGCCATAGACCCCGGAGCCACACATGAAGGTGACGGCCAACGGGGTATTGCTGCCCTGAGCAGGGCTCCAGTTGATGGGTCCGCCAACCCAGGGCCCCGTAGCGCTCGTGGAGCTGAACTGAACTTTGTTATTGGTATCCACCTGCACATAGATGGTCGCACTTGTTGCGCCGGCCGGAAGATTCAGAGCCATTCTCGTCTCTCCTATCTTGCCGGCGGTCGCCGGCTGTTGATGCGGTGATGCCACCGGCGTATGCCGGTTGGAACCCTCCGCAACATCACTCTACGCAGCTCGCTGGACTGATACCATGACAGCCAATTACAGCCGTCGGCGCGGCAGCCATCGCGAGATACCGGGAGTGGGTGCCGCGCAGGTTCTCGTCACCGGCCGAGCAACGCCGCGCAATCGGCCGGCGCGTGGGGTTGCAACCCTGCCGAATCGTTCCCGTTCGATCAGTCGCAGGAGCGCTACAGCATGTATGCCCTGAAAGCGTACGCGCTTCCGGAGCTCTACTGGAATGCCATGCTTCGCGGCCGGATGAGGGAATCGAGCTTCTGGGCCTTTTACGCGGCCTGGCGTCGTGGCATGCTGTGCCCCCACATAGCGCGGTGTGGTAGCGCGCGATCCTGAGCACGCGCCCCGGGAGCGCTCATGACCGCTTGGCTTCTCCCGCTGCGGGGATGTTCATGTCGTTACGTCGCACATCCGCTATCGCACAATGGCCAGAGAACGGCTCACTGCCTCACTTCATCTGCGCCCATGTCGCGTCGTCCTCCTCGGGGTTGGGGGCGGACATCTCCGTCGAAGTCGTTACCCAAGGTTGCGTTGGGGTCCGCGGCGTCCTTTGCCGGCGAGCTCGCCATCAGGTGAAAGTTCCCCCCCACAGTGTCCACGAACATCGGAGCAAGGTTGATGTTTCCGGTGCCCATCGCCAGATCCGGACCTACATCGGAGTACGTCGTCAAACAATTGGAGGTGGTCCCGCTGACTTGCTTTCCAACGCCAGAAACGGCGTTGTCATAGATGATGTTGTTAGAGACCGTAACAGGCACCAACACGGTGCCGCAGGAAACTCCGAGATCGACTCCGACTGGGCCACTGTTCTGTGCAATCGTATTGAAGTCAATGCGATACATGCCAGATGCCATGCCTGCGGTAATTGCGTCGACCTTGATACCACCAAAAGCGCTAGCGCCTCCGCCATTGTTGACAATGAAGCTGTTGGTGATATCGAACTGACCTCCAGAGACCGAGATACCTCCACCACCATTGGAAGAGAACATGGACTGAGATACTCGCAGCATTCCAGCGGCTGCTGATGAGATTCCCAGGCCCTGGTTTCCATCCACGGTGACGCGCGTGAGCGCCAGCCCAGGTGCTCCACCATTGGGCATGGAGATCGCTGCATTGGCGATTCCTGTGCCCCCGGTGATCTCCAGGTCGTAGATCTTGACGTCTGCGTTGTTCTTGACTTCGAGAATGACGCCGGCGTTGCTCCGTCCGAGCTTGGCTCCGGGATCGGCCAGGATGGTCACGGTCTTACCGTCGATCGACGTGGTCTGGCTGTCGGCAACGGTCCCTGTGGCCATCTTCACGTAGGGCTTGTTTGCCTTGACGCCTGCATCCAGTGTTCCACACGGCTGTTGCTTCGTACATGCGAGGCCTGTGCCGCCCGCTTGCACGTAGGCCACCTGGTCGGTCGCCGCGCATGAGCCATCGGGCAGGCAGGCATCAGAGAGTGGGCATTCGGTGTGCGTGGAGCACGCCCGGCACGCGTGGTTGGTGCCACAGACCGGGGTCGCATCGCGGCAAGCGCTGATCTGGTCCGGCGCCAAGCATTGCACGCACATCATCGAGCCCGCCCGATCGCACACGCCGGTCGTTGACATGCAGTCTGCATTGGTGGTGCACGTGCCCTGCGCGGCATCCTGGTACACACGAGGGCAATCGGGATCAGCGGGATGGGCCTTGCAGTAGGCTGGGTTCAGCTCCTTGCCCAGGATGTTATCGAATGCATGACAGTTCATCGATACGGTGCAGGCGACGATGCACGCGAGCATTATCTTCGACGACAACCACGTCCTGTTAGGAACCATCACGGTCCTCCCTGTCGTACTGAAAGTGACCATCAGCTAGAATCCCCCGGCCCAGCCCACGATCGCACCACCCGGTGTGATGCTGGCGCTCGGCCCAGAGCGATTCGGAACATCCCTGAGTGAATACAGGCCGGCGCCCAGAGCGGCGAGGCCAACCAGTCCGCTGATCGCACCCAGGGCGGTTGCATGCGGGTAGAGGTACTTGTCATCCGAGCTATTTTGTTCGCCGCGATACACCAGGACGCTTCCGAAGATGACGAGCGATGCCCCCGCGCCGATGGCGATGCCGGGCCCCAGGCGTGATGGTGGTGCGTCGGACGGTGACTGTCGCGACGGCGATGTGCCGGATGGATGGAGCGTGACGGAGAGCTCGACGGTCTTGCCTTCCTCGACGGTGACGTTCCGGATCTCGGAGGCATAGCCGGGCTTCTGCACCATCACGACGTGCATCGCGGGATACGTATTGAACGTCGAATCCGTCGCGCCCACGTGCACGCCATCGAGCACGATCTCCGCGCCCGGCGGTTCGGACGAGACGTGAACAACCGTCCGGCCACTGCGTGCGGAGAACTCGCGGAGCAGCTGTTGCGTGAGGATCTCACCAGCGGAGCCGAGCCTGTCATCCGCACAATGCTCGCAAAGCCGCTGGCGGACGGTGAACAAAGGCGGGTTCGTGGCGATCATCCGCTCGGTGATGATGACCAGCGGAGCGCCGTTTTCTGCCTGCGAGTTCTCGACCGAGACGACGAAGGCGCCGCCAACGCCTTTGGCGCCGAATGCTGCAAGCACGCAGTTCCATGGTGCGTGAGAGTCCGAGCAGTGAAGCAGGTCGCGCGTCTCGTTGTCGGTGAGCGGGTTATTCGGCAATGACCAGCCCGCCTCTCGGATCGCGCTCTCGATCGCGCCACCGATGACGGCTCGATCATGCTCCGCCGCCCCTCCCCCCACGACGAGCACACCAGTCTCCGCGCGTGCCGGTTGGAGCCTGGCAACCAACGCCGCCACCACGGTCAGCAGGATCGCCGTGCGCTTCGATACGATCGAAACTTTCATGTCATCATATCCTCTCGACGGTTGTTGTCCAGTTGGGTGATCTCAGTGCCGATCATCACTTGGGTTTCTGGCTACTAACATATTGGATCTTCACACTCCTCAACGGAGGAGCTTCGCCGGTTCGCCAGTGCTTGGGAAGAACGATCTGCGCCCTATCAACTGCAGCATGGATCGGTGCTGTCGATCGAAGGACTAGCCGAGCTCCGCGTTGCACGCCGCCGTTCGCGCAGCTTCGATCTGAATATGATGACAATGCTGCGCTGGATGCTCTACGTGCCGCGGCGTACCCAATGACCATTCAAATGGAATTCAGATGTTACGAGTTGTTCCGCACCCCCAGGTGCTGGCCAACCCAGGCGCATGCGTGCCGGCGATGATGCAGCGTCGACCCAAGAATTAGATCGATGCTTCGCTAGTGCGAGGACCACGTCTGGGCTTCACGGTGTTCGCGATCCCCGCAACTGGCGGTGATCGGACCGCTCGCAGCGGTCGTTGCGGCCAGGCGAACGCGAATGTGGACCCGAGGCTCGCGAATCAACCCGCGGTCAGCGCGGTCACCGATCACCTCAAGGAGATCTTCGACCGCGCGCCGACGACAACGTCGAGGCCGTGCTGCGCGGCCCGTCGCCCCATTCGTCCGTCGTGATCGTCCACTACGACAGCATCGGCCCGCGCGGCTGCGAGACCTCCAACCCGGGTGCCGATGACGACATGTCCGGCATGGCTCGTACTGCGCGGATATCCAGCTGAGTCGACCGCCAGCGGGCCGAGCTCACCTAGGGTAACGCACGCTTCGAGCAGAACGTGATTGCCTTGGCTTACAGCTCCCAGCCCTTGGCGCCCAGCTCGTTCATCGTCACGGACAGCTGGTCGCTGACCGTCCTACAGGCGGATTCCCAGCGGATCGGATTGGTACCGGCGCGGACGGGGGGCACGACGATCTGAGATGTGATGCTACCTGTCGCACAGCCGATGACGAAGATGATCGCGATGAATCCCCCGCTGCTTCATGCCGGGGGTGATACCCGAAGCCCTGATACATTGCGCACTTGCTATTCCACGCGGCAACCACTGCGAGGTATTGATGGGTCGCGAACGTTACATCGTTGATGCGGCCGGTTGGTCCTCGGGAGCAGGAGTCGCAGGTCCCATCCTGTCGCGGGCCCGACGATGGCGGGGCAGAATGTCCCTCGCACTGTCCTGGTTTCGAGCTAGACTCGAGGGGTGGTCGCCGGGGTTGCGCCGTTTCCATCGTCGTGTCCATCGTCCAAGCTGTCCGTCCTCGTCATCGACGACGATCACGACATCCGGGAATTCTTCGATTACTTCCTGAGCGGCGAGGGGTTCGAGGTCACGACCCTGGCTGATCCGACGAATGCGATCGACCTCCTGCGCGATCAGGTGTTCCACCTGATCGTACTCGATCTCGAGATGCCGAAGCTCACGGGTCTCGATCTGCTCCCCCAGATCCGCGCGATCGACGATGACATCCCGGTGATCATCATCACCGGGATGGGGATGTTAGAAACCGCGGCCGCATCGATCCACCACGGCGTCTCGGCGTACCTTGTTCATCCGATCGTTCCCTTCGTATTCCGCGAGACGCTCGCGCGGATCGCGAGGAAACGACGCTTGGTGCTGCGCGACGAGGACGAAGTCCACGCCGCGATCGGCCGGCAGAGCCGCGCTCGCCGCAAGGCACTTGGCCTCACGCTCAAGCAGATGGCGCGGCGGGCGAACCTGTCGGTATCGCTGCTGTCGCAGATCGAGCGGGGCGAATCGAGCGCATCGCTGTCGAGCCTGTTCAAGATCGCCATCGCGCTCGGCGTGCGGCTGGCCGATCTGTTCGGCGAGCGTTGACGCGCCCTGCCAGGCGATCAGCGGTCGAACGCAGTAGCGACCGTCGCTTCGCACCAAGACGTTCAGCGATCACAGCTGAGAGCGTGACTCAGTACCAGTGGTGCGCCTTCCAGAAGCTCTGGGCAGCGCCCCACGAGCCGTACCGGTCGGTGACGTAGCGGGTCGCGGCGGCGTACTGCTTCCCGAAATCGGTCGATTGGTAGTCCGCGCCCATGTAGTGCTTGCGCGTGGCCTCGATCATCTGGAATGCGCCGAACGCCGACGAGTGATTGCCCGGCGTGCCGTCGCCTCTGCCCTGGGCGTGCAGGTGCCCCGCGGTCGTGCTGCCGCCGGACTCGTGCATCATGATCCAGTTGGCGGCGGCGGAGATGCCACCATGCGGGATGACGAGCTGGTCGGCGGTGAGGGGGTCGAACGTATCGGTCTTCATGGTCGCTCCTCTGCTGGCTGGTGGAGAAAGATGCCGTCCAGAGCTGCAACCTCAGTACCAGTAACTACCTGATATCCATAGGAATCAGGTCGTAACCCGGGGTCGACATCGCCGTGCGCTTCACGCGAACGCGAACTGTCACCCGCCTTGCGGTCCTCGTGCTTCCGCGATCTGGAACACCATCGGCGAGATCCTTGTTGTGGCCGTTGCGGCCAGTCGGCTGGCTCGCCTTGTCTACTCGACGAGTCAGTCTGGCTACGCGGGTTTCGCCTTGGGCGCGCTGGTGAGCTGCAACGTGGCGCCGTACGCTGCCCAGCAATCGGCGAGCGCGACGAGGAAGCCATCAGCGGCCACGCGCTCTTCCGGTGAGAGCGCGTCGAGCGTGCCGAGGAACTTGGCCCACTCGGGATCGTTGCCGTCGTAGGAATACAGGATCGACAGCGCACACAGATACTCCGAGAGCGGATCGATCAGAAACCGCATCTGGTTGCCATCCGGAGAATCCTCCTCGAGCAACCCCTCCGCGGTGAAATCGTGCAGCACGTCGTGGTCGGCCGGCAAGACATTGGCTGCTCGCAGGCTATTCGCCGCCGCGTCGCGCGTGAACCACCTCCCCGGCCGGTAGTTCTTGCCGAGCGCGAGCCGCCCCAGGAGGCGTGCGCGAACCAGGGCCAGCCGCCGCTGCTCGGCCAGGTCCGCCGCGTTGCTGGTGGGAACGAGCGCGCGCGCGACATAGCCATTGAACGCTTCGACGGCGATGCTCGAGAGCGGTGCGCCCGCGGCGGCCTCGTTCCACAGGAGCGTCACCAGGAGCGGGGTCAACAGCGTCTGGCGCTCCCCGTCGGCGATGAGCTTGGCGGCCTTCCGCACGGGCTCCATGAGATCCTCGGATTTCCGCTGGTCAGCCGGGAGCGAGAGCCGGTACGAGCTCAAGAATGGCAATAGCTCCTCGGAGTCGAGCGGCAGGGGCGAGATGGTGATGCTTCGCCTCGCGGTGAACTCATGCGGCGCACGCGCCGTGCAGATCGTCAACGCAGGCGCTTGCGGGCTCTCCAGGTACGTCTTGACCGTCTCGATCGTCTTCGGGCTGCGCTCCGTCAGGCCATCGAACAGCAGCACCAGATGTCCCGACGCGAGCAGATTGGAGATCAGGTTACCGTCGATGTCCGTGGCCTGGGTCAACGACTCGAGCCGCTCGCGGATCTTGGCGTCGAGCACCTCCCTGGTCTCGGCGTTGCTATCGATCACGACGACGATCGCGGGGTGAGCCAGCAAGGCTTGCTTTGCGAGCCAGCGCACGATCCGGCACGCGAGGGTCGACTTCCCGACGCCGCCCTGACCGTAGATCCACAGCACCAGCTTGGGATCGGCGGCGACCGGGGCCACGAGCTCGCGCATGTTCTCCAGGCCGACGCCTTTCGGCAGCTCCTTGGTCTTGTCCGCGACGAGGACCCTCGCCCGGACCTCGCCGTACGCCGATCGTTCCATCGCGAACTTCGAGCTCTCGAACGCCTTCGCGGCGCGCTCCCCGTGCAGCACGACCCACGCCCGCTGACAGGGCGTCATCGCCTGGAACGCTTTGCGGAGCTCCACGTCGGAGATACTCTTGAACCCGGCGGGCACATCGGCCTTGATCTCGGCCTTGGTCCCAGTGGTGGTCTCGGCAGTTGCATCTGCGGCACGACCACGCGGGTGCAGCTCGCGCCTGACCCAGGAGTTGACCGCCCGCTGCGTACGGACCAGCCTGCGAGCCAGCACCACGCCGGCAAACGTGCCGGCTGCGTTGCCGAGCACCGGAATCCGCGTCACCCATTGCTGGGTGATGTCGTTCAGGTTCAAGAGCACACGCGGCGCGATGAGCCACACGGCAAGTAACACGAAGAACCACAGCGCGACGCTCGCAACATACGGACGGCCCATGCCCCACACGCTCGTAGCGAAGCTCTCGCCCAGCGTTACCTCGGCGACCGCCATGGGTTTTTGCACCAGCTCACCCAGCGTCACCCGGACTCGGTACTGCACCTTGGTGTCGGGCTTGAGGCTCAGCTTCGATGGTTCCACCGTGGCGAGGTACTTGCCGGTGGCCGCCTCTTGCTGGATCTGGATGCCATTGTCGACGACCCACGCGCTGTCCAGCGCACAGATGCCAGCGTCAGAGACCACGCAGTGTTCCACCAGCCAGATCGGCTGGACGGTACTCGGGCCAGACAACCGCCAGGACAGCACCACGCGAGAACCGTCGAGCGTGGCGCGTGGATCGATGATCGAGGGTTGATCGGTGGGGTGGTCGGTGCGTAGCAGCGTCCCATCCTTGCCGACCGCAAACATGCGCTTGGGGACGGGATTGCCATCCGCCCGGAGCTGTGCCACGACGCTCTGCAGTGGCTCGAGGCCGGGGATCGGGTACTGCCACGTCGCCCCGTCGGAGGTCTGGCCTTGCTGCAGTGACCAGATCTGATTACCGGAGGCACACACGACGCCGTCCGGATCGGTTTGCGTCAGCGCGGCTGCGCAGCTGGCCGAGATACACGCTGGCGACGGACGCGCGCTGACCTTGGTCCACGCTGTGCCGTCATAGGAATACCAATGATAGCCGCCGTAGCGTGCCCAGCCGCTGCGGCCATCCGGGCAGACCTGCAGCATCTCCATGGAATCCCGATCATCACTGGCCACGATCGCCTGCCCTGCCTTGGTCAGCCGGTACAGCGCGTTCCGTGTGAGCAACCAGGCAACGGTGCCCTCGTCCGACAGGCTCAGCGCCAGCGCGCGATGCATTGCGTCGATCTTGAATTGCGAATGCCATGCCCCGTCGTAGTGAAACACCTCGCCGTCGTCGGAGACTGCCCAGCCTTGCGTCGCGCGGTCGTTGAGCGACAGCTTCCGGAGCGACATGCCGCCCGGCACATTGGGGGGCCCACTGGGCATTCGGCTGGGGCTTCCCGGGCGAAGCAATGTCGGTGTCGTGGACGCCGGCGGCTCCGCCTTCGTGACGGTCCAGGTCTGGCCTCCGTCCGGGGAATTGACAAAACCTTCATGGCCAACGGCCCAGATCCGCTGGTCTCGCATCCAGAGATCCGCAACGTTGAACCTGGTCGGATGCGCCTTCGCCCAGACCGCAAGCGCGCGATCACGGGGGTCCTTGCGCGGCGCGGCGTCGGAGGCACCAGGCGGGGGCGCAGGAACGGAGAACACGGCCGGCGGCGTACGATTCGGGGTGAGGACGAGCTCCACCCCACCATCGACGATATCGCTGATACTGCCGGCCGGCGGCGCCCCCGCCGGGAGCGTGGGGAGATCCGTGGGGTAGTCGTAGCTGGTCCACCCCTTGCCATCCCATTCCGACATCTCATCACCGGCCACGAACCACAGCTTCTTGCGCTGCAGCGTCACGCCGAGCGCGGCGTCGGTGCAAACCTGCGGTCTCGAGTATCCAGCTAATTTGTGCGCGATCTTCGATCGAGCGTGTGCTCCTGGCGGCAGGACACCCATCACGCGGGGACTGATCGCCAGCGAGTCCCCGGCGAGAAGTGGAGCACGCGGAGAAACCGGCACCGGGTGCCAGTCCACCTCGCCGTGCACCTTCCGGTACGGCACGCAATCAGACCCGACGGGAGCGATCGCCCAGCTATCGCCATCGTCCGCGAACATGACATCCGTCGCGCCGGGCGGCAGCGTGGCCTTGGTGAATCCCCCCACGCGCGCATCGGCGGTGTAGGCGAAGCCGTCGAGCGTGGCGAGCCAGGCTTCGACATGGCCATCTGCGGTCACGTGCAGGCTGGGGCGCTTTCCGATGCTCGGGTTGATATCGATCGGCTCCCAGCTCGGTTGTTCGGAGCTGTACCGCAGCACGACGCCAGCCCCGGTCACGAGCGCAAATGAGCCGCCCGCAGTCGAGGCCACGGAGATCCGGAACAGCTGGCTTGTGGTGTTCGATTCGACCGGCTTCCAGTCGGCTTGCGCCGCTCCGCCGTTGGTCGTGTGAAGGATGGTGCCGTACGGGCCCACGACCCAGGCTTCGTCATTCGACACGAACACGCCGTCCGACATCTCGGCCGTTTCGGTGACGAGCTTCCACGAAAACACGCGCGGTGCCGCGGCCACGTCGTGCAGAGGCTCGATTCGATTGGCCTCCTGGCATGCGACCAGCGCCAGCACGGCGAGGGCTGCCCAGCCGACCGCAAGGCCCGCCACCGGTGCGCCGAGCACGCGGCGCGTCCCCCGCACGCAATCCCCGGTGCGCTCGAGAACCGGCTCCTGATCGATCGCTGTCATGACCCTGCTGCGCTCTCGTCGAGATGTTACCGAGATCGCTGCGATCATCATACGCGCAGATCGCAACGCCAGGAGCAGATCCTCGACAAGATCGAACTCACGACCGGCGCGATCGGCGCAAGCATTGAGCGCACAACGTAGCCCCGATCTTCGATCCGCGCCGCCATTTGATGCGGGCGCGTCGACCCGTGCCGGAGCGTCGCGACAACAGGAGCGAGAATTCCTGTGGCACGGCTTCAGCACCTACGATCGTGATCTGAACGCCGGTATCGGACAGGTCGGTCACGCTGCACGGCCGCACCGCAAAGCCACCCAAGCGTACCCAGGCGTTCTCGCCGAC
>Ga0134121_10004884_pt1 | contig 10926 bp, 4 predicted proteins | sample KB301_FD_96463 | JGI IMG/M metagenome (GOLD analysis project Ga0134121, IMG submission 96463) | Terrestrial soil microbial communities without Nitrogen fertilizer from Kellogg Biological Station, Michigan, USA - KB3-0-1 | ecosystem: Environmental > Terrestrial > Soil > Unclassified ...
ATGCCCCCGGTGGCGGTGAGAATGCCGCGGGCGGCATCCATGCCGTGAATGTCGTCGGGGTTCGTTTCCGCGCGGATGAGAATCACCGGCTCCTTGCGGGACGCCCATTCCATCGCGTCATCGGCGAGGAAGACCGCTCGGCCGACCGCGGCACCGGGTGATGCCGGGAGGCCCTTGGCCAGCACGGCGAGTTTCTGGCTGGGATCGACCCGGGGGTGAAGGAGTTGATCCAGATCGCGAGCCGGCACGCGCAAAACCGCAGTTTTCTTATCGATGAGACCTTCGTGAACCATGTCGGACGCGATCTTGATCGCGGCCGCGCCGGTGCGCTTTCCGGTCCGGGTCTGGAGCAAATAGAGCTTCAGGTGCTCGACCGTGAACTCGAAGTCCTGCACGTCCCGATAGTGCTGTTCCAGTCGCGCCGTGATCTCGCGGAGCTCGCGGTACACGGCCGGCATTTCCTTCTCCAGTTCCTGGATCGGCTTGGGGGTGCGGATACCCGCCACCACGTCCTCGCCCTGGGCATTAGTTAGGTACTCGCCGTAGAATTCTTTGGCGCCGGTGGCCGGGTTGCGGGTGAAGCCCACTCCGGTAGCCGAATCGTCGCCCATGTTGCCGAACACCATCGCCTGCACGTTGACCGCCGTGCCCAAGTCGTCCGAAATCTTGTTCTGCTTGCGGTAATAGATGGCGCGTGGGTTGTTCCAGGATCGAAATACGGCGTCGCGGGCCATGTCGAGCTGCTGGTGTGGATCCTGCGGGAAGTCGCTCTTGGACGCTTCACGCACGATGGTCTTGAAGCGGCCGGCTAGATCCTTGAGTGCGTCCGCGGAGAGCTCGGCATCGTTCTTGGCTCCCGTCTCGTGTTTGACGCGCTCGAGCTCGTCCTCGAAACGACGTTTGGGAATCTCGAGTACCACATTACCGAACATGGAGATGAAGCGCCGGTAACAGTCCCAGCTGAACCGCGGATTTCCGGTTTTCTTGATGAGGCCAAGGACGCTCTTGTCGTTGAGGCCGAGGTTGAGAATCGTGTCCATCATGCCGGGCATGGAAAACTTGGCCCCCGAGCGGACGCTCACCAAGAGCGGATCCTGGGGGTCGCCCAGGCGTTTCTCCATCAGCGTCTCGAGCCGCTCGAGATAGGTGGTCTGGGCCTTCACCACCCGCTCGGGAACCGTCCCGCCATTCTTCATGAATTCAATGCAGGCCGGGGTGGCGATGGTGAATCCAGGAGGCACCGGCACGCCGGCGTTGGTCATCTCGGCCAGGCCCGCCCCCTTCCCGCCCAGCACGTCGCGCATCTTCCCGTCGCCTTCCGCCCGTCCACCTCCGAAGAAATACAGATCCTGATTCGTGCTCATGATGGTCTCCAGTGCATTTCAGCAATTAATCGAGGCAAGAAAGACTAGTGAATCGCTCTCATTCCGGCAACCGACTCGTGGCCGAGCGATTTGCGCGGTTCGCCTTGCTCGACAGCCCGAATCGCTTCCGAGAGCGGGGTCGGGGTCAGACGGGATGATTGTCGATCTGCGCGCGCTGGAGCTTGCCGCTGTAATCGATGTAGACCGTCTTCCACTCGGTGAAAATGTCGAGCACGGTATGGGAGGCTTCGCGATGGCCGTTGCCGGTGTCCTTCACCCCGCCGAAGGGCATGTGTACTTCCGCCCCGATGGTGGGACCGTTCACGTAGGTGATCCCGGCCTCGATGTCGCGAATCGCGCGCATGGCGCGGTTGACGTCCTGGGTGTAGATCGAGGACGAAAGCCCGTAGGGCGTGTCGTTCTGGACGTGAATGGCTTCCTCGAAGGAATCGACGGTGAGAACGGAAAGCACCGGCCCGAAGATCTCCTCGCGGGCGAGGCGCATGTTCGGGCGCACCTTCGCGAACACGGTCGGGCGATAGAAGAATCCTCGATCGAACCCCGTGCCGGTCACGGGTTCGCCGCCGCACACGAGTTCCGCCCCTTCCTTCTTCCCGATCTCTACGTAGGCCGCGGTGGTTTCGCGCTGGCCTTCGTTCACCAAGGGGCCCACCTGGGTCGACGGATCGAGACCATCCCCCACCTTGAGGGCCCGTGCCGCTTCGACCAGCCGCTCCAGGAACACGCCCGCGATGGGACGGTGCAGGATGAGCCGGCTCGTGGCCGTACAGCGCTGCCCCGTGGTGCCGAACGCCCCCCAGAGCACACCTTCCAGAGCGAGATCGAGGTTGGCATCCTCCATCACGATCTGGGCGTTCTTGCCCCCCAGCTCCAACGAGAGTCGTTTGAGCCGCGTCCCGCACTCGCGAGCCAGCACCCGTCCCACTTCCGAGGAGCCGGTGAAGGAAACCACGCGCACGTCCGGGTGCGCGGCCAAAGGCCCGCCCACGCTCCTCCCGCCCCCGGTCAAGAAGTTGACCACGCCGTCCGGGATGCCCGCTTCGGCGAGGACTTGCACGAACTTCGCCGCCGAGGCCGGCGTATCGGTGGCGGGCTTGAATACGACCGAATTACCGCACACCAGCGCGGGGAAGATCTTCCACGACGGAATCGCCATGGGAAAATTCCAGGGCGTGATCATGGCGCACACACCCACCGGCATGCGCACCGAGTACGCGGCCTTGTTGGGCATTTCCGAGGGCGCGGTGTCGCCATACAGGCGTCGCCCTTCCCCGGACGCGAAATAGCCGCAATCGATCGCTTCCTGCACGTCACCGCGGGTCTCGGCCAGCACCTTACCCATTTCGCGGGTCATGAGCCGGGCCAGATCTTCCTTGCGTTCTTCAAGCAGGCTCGCTGCGCGCCGCACGATTTCCGCTCGCCGAGGCGCGGGAACCAGGCGCCAGGATTCGTAACCACGCCGTGCTGCCGCTACCGCGGCGTTGACGTCGGATTCATCCGAATCGGGAAAGTTGCCGACCAGCTCATCTTGATTGGCCGGGTTGCGGTTCTCGAAGGTCTTGCCCGAACGCGCCGGAACCCATTTGCCATCGATGAAATTGTGATACGTCTCGCTCATTGAAACCCTCTAGCGGGCAACGACGAAATGCCCGGTGATCTTTTCCCCGCCGGCTTCCACGGTATACACGTAGATGCCCGAGGCCACGTCGTGGCCGTTCGCGTTCTTGAGATCCCAGTCCACCGCGTCCACGCCCGAGTTCTCCGGTTTTTCTATGGCGCGCACCTCATCTCCCGAGGCGGTGAAAATCCTGATCACGGCCTTGGCAGGAAGGTTGACGAACTGTACGCGCGGAGCCCCGGGGAAGACTTGCTGCCCGAAATTCGCGGCCGGGTTGTACGGATTGGGGACCACTCGCACCTCGGACAAGAGCGGATGACTTGCCCGCGCGACTTGCGAAGGTCGCACCGGCGGGGACACCAGCCCCGCCTCACCGCGCAGCGTATCGAACTGGGTCACGCGGAAGGGAAACACCGTCGCGTCGACGACGGCGCTGAACGTCGTCAACGAATAGAGATACGTGAACCCGTTGAACGGCCCCGGCACTTCCACGTCGGATCCGTCACGCAGGTCGGGCGGGATCGATCCCCGCGCAATGACCGAATCCGGATCATCGAAGATCCGCTCGTCGCCGACGAACGTCCACGTGGAATCGAGGAGGCTGTACGTGCGAAGCAGCTCGTAGTGGTTGGGGTTCTCAGATTGAGTCCGCCAGATCTGATATCCGGCAAAGAGCGTATCCAGGGACACGGTGTAGTAGTGCACTTCGTCCGGATCCGTGTTGGCGTCGACGCGGCCCAGATGTCCGGTGGTCTGGACAAAGCTTCCCGGAAGAGCCCGATCATCCACGTTCAAAAGGGGAAGAACCACCGCTCCCAAGGGGGGCAACCCCGAGGCGAGGTCCGTGGTCGTGTAGCCGAGAATCTCGAGCCCGACCTGGGTGCCCACAACGCCCCGCACCAAAACCGCGTTCCCCCGGGAATTGACCGAAGGATACACCGGTGCTCCACGAAGCCGAATGCCACGGCCGGACCCATCCTGAATGAATCCGTTGGACGCAGTGATGTCTCGGCTTCCGGTAGGAATGGTGACTTGACCGAATACGGCCACGGTGTCGCCCATGTAGGCGGACGGATTATCGTAGATGTCGGAGATGTTGAGTCGTGAAGGGACATCCGGCGCATTCATGGGGAAGGGACCCGAGGAACCCAGGGGCGTTCCCCCCTGGTTGGTCACTCCGCTGACCGTGGACCCGTACACCCCGGCGTTGAGATTGCCGCTCAGCTGGAGGATCACCGTCTGGCCGTTTTCCTGAAGCACCGCGCCGGTCACCCCGATCGGAGGTGAAAAGACGTAGTTGGATGTGGTGAGTGCGGTGGTTGGATCCACCCGCTGCGTGAAGGCGACCCCAATCTTGTCGCGTCCGAACTGGAACACGCCGGCCACGTCGAAGTTGGGCGGCGTCGACGGGGGCGGGGGCGGTGACGAAGCGACATAGAGGTCATTTGCGCCACCAATCTCGATATCCGACTCCCCCGTACCTCCTACCATCACCCCACGCCCGACCAGAATGGCACCATTGGGGAAGGAATTGGGCAGATAGCCCTGGCTTCGGAAGGCGAAGAAGCCGACCTGCTCGACCCGGCGCCGTTCTTCAACCGTGAACGTGTCGCCGGGCGCCTTCGTCCAGCGGAGAATGACCTCGCGGTCGAGACTCTCGATGGGCAGGATGAATTGCTGCGCAAGCGCAGGAGCCGAGACCAAGAGGAAAGCCGCCGCTGCGGCCAACCGCCTCCACATGCCTTTGCCGATACCCAAGCGACACCTCATGTCATGGAACCGTTACGCACCGGAGGGGTGGATCCCCGATTGCCCGCCCTGTAGAGGGGCGGGCAAGATCGCCGAACGCGGGTCAGGGAGTAGTGCCCGGCACCTGTTCCTCCCTTAGCCAATCCAAGGACGCTTTGAACGTTTGCCGTGCCTGATCCTGGTGCATGAAATAAAGCGCAAACCCGAACCACTGCAGGCGTCCGTGCTCACGGTCTGGATCCGGATCATGCCAGCGCAGCGCGCAAAGCTTCTTGTCGTACTGCGAGGTCTTTCCCTGGAACTCGGGGCCGGCGGCTCCATACGCGTAAAGTGTATCGCTGTCTCCACGGAAGTCCGGCTCCGACTCCGCAAAATTGGGATCGAAAACGGCGTCCGCATGCGAGGACCCGCCGTATGACGCGTTATAGGTGCTGAGTTTGGTGAGATCCACTGACATGGTGTCGTAGATGGCGGGCATGTATCCGGTGGGCGAGTTCGCGTTGGGGAACCAGCGCGCGGCATGGAATAGGTGGGCGGGGTTGGTGCCTTTGTCGTTATTGATCTTGCTGGAATGAAGCTTGAGGAAATCCCACGCCCAATCCCCCGGTCCGAGCTCGGTCTTGGGGTAGGTCAAATCGGCGCCGGCCCGGTTGGGATCAGGGGTGGTGGCGGCGACGTTCATGCGCCCATCCAGCCATAGCTTGCCGCCCGCACGCAAGTATGCGGACAGCCGGGGGGACAACGCGGTCGAGCGGATGAGGGCGCTATCCGAGTTGTAGCCCGAGCCTAGATTCTCCCAAATCAAGACTTTGTATTTGGCCAGATCGCTCAAGAGCGGAACGTTGGGTTGCAGGTTACCCCGATCCCCGATTCCATGAACCTGGAAGATGCCGAACTGATCGGCCGTGAGGTCGGAGTTCGCCACGTAGAAGTTGACCAAGTCCTGCCAGAAATCGTCGTGCTGGGCATCGTTCGGGGCTATGTTGTCGAAGGAGTCGTCCACGAACAGGACTTCACGATCGAACGAGAATTCGATGACGTTGAGAACCAGCTGGGCAAGGGTGATCGAGCCGGCCACGTCGCGGGCTCGAACGTACAGCACGTGAACTCCCGCGTTGGGGAAGATGATCGGATTCAGAGGCGATGTTATCGGACCCCAGCCGCTCCAGCCCGATTCGGGGCCTTCCACGCTGATGTCCGGAATGTCGAGGCCCCAGCTGTAGGCTTCGATGGTTCCGCCGTAGCGCTCCGCCGATGCCGACCAGGAGAAGCGGAGCTTGCGATTGGCCGGTACTTCCACTTCCTGCGGCGCGCCTTGCCCCCGAAATGCAACCGCCCCGATGCTCGCTTCACGGATGATGAGGTCCGGTTTGCCGCCCTGCGGAAACGCCTGGAATTTGAACGCGTTCGTGCCGAACGCCAGAACCGGCTCAACCGCGCCGGCAACGTCGACCGCGCGCACGCCGAAGATGTATTCGCCGGGCACGCCCAGCTGCAGGATCTTGCTCAGCGTGTCCGCGTCCTGATAGATCCACGTTCCGAAGCGCATCAATACGGCGGGCGTGGCCTGGAGAATCCCGATCCGCGGCTCGAGCGTGTCCAGCCGCACCAGGTTGTAGATGAAGCCGGCAGGTTTCTTGTCCGCTTCCGGCGAGTCCGCATCGATCCCGTCCCAACGCACGGACAACGTAGGCCCCAGGTCGCCGATCTCCTGCTGGATGTTCGGTTGTTCAATGGTGGAGGTGGGCGTCTGCGTGGTCGCGGTGTATCCGATGTAATCGGCTTCCAGCGTGTCGCCCTTCGTGGTCGGGTCGGCGTCGGAATACGCGCCTTCATTGTCCTGGCAGCGCACGTAAACCACGTGCGCTCCCGAAAACTGATCCTTCGGAACGACCTGCCCGCCCACGAACTCCGAATCCGGATTCGGGGTCTGGAAGGCAAACGCGCGGCTGAACTCGTGGGTTTGCACCCAGTTGAAGGAGAGGGTCTTCCCATCCACCACCTTTGACACGATCAGGGTGTCTTCGCCCACGGCCGGCCCGGGGAGCACGGTGATGTGGATATCCGGGAATCGTTCCGGATTCGCGATTTCCCAGTTCGAGAATTCCGCGGGCGGATCGATGGCGTACTCGTAGTGGGTGACGAGACCGTCCTCATCCCATCCGCTCCAGAAGATGCGCGCGGTGTAGGAGGCGATGGACCCGTTCAAGGGCCCGCCCTTGATCACGACCATCGGGTGCTGATTCCCGACTCGATTTCCGGAGTCGCTACTGCACCCGAAGGCCAGGACGGCCATGGTGAGAATGAGAGTCGATGCAAAAAAATGCCGAGGGCGCATGGGTCACCTCACTCCAAGATCAAACGAAACACCACGTCGAGAGTCGTGACCCGTCCCGAACCGTCTCGAGTCAGAATTTCCAGACGGTTGATCCCGGAGGTCAGAAATCCCGGGCCGCCTTCGGGATCGACAACGAACGAGCGCTCCAGGGGAATCGCTGTCCCCGTGGAATCGTGGGGCTGGTCGACAAAACCCTCGCGGAAATTGTTGAGCCGCGCCGAGTAGTCCGCCACGAAACCGAGCTCGTCCTCGACGACTGGATTGAAGTCCAGCGGATGCTTACCCGGAGGGGGGTGATGATCATCCCGGGCGAGTATCCGGACCAAAAACTCCGGATACGAGCCGCCTTGGGTGTGCAGGGTCACCGTGACCGTGTCCTGGGGGGCATTCGGAAGGGCGGGAACCCAGAGGTCCTGCTCCGTGCCCTGCTCATCCACGTAGCGAACCGACTCAAAGTACGGATAGTAGTTGACGCTCACCTTGATCGTGTCCGGCTTCCCGTTTCGACCCAGTTCGTCAGTGCCCTGCATGAGAATGAAGAAGTCGCCCGTGCCGAGCGTGCCGAAGATGTCCGATCTGAAATCGTTCACTTGGGGAAACGGGCGCGGATTTCCGGGGACGTTTTGATATGCAACACCGTTGCCTTGATTCAAGACGCGGAAGCGATAACCCACGATGCCGCTGGGATTGTTGGGATCGAGGCTCATGTCGCGTGAATCGTCGAACGCGGTGTACTTGAACTGGATGTCGCGTCCCGCCCCGCCACCATCGGCGAGCCAGGTGCCGCTCGGCCAGGTCGTTTGCGTCCGGTCAGTGTCCTTGAACACCCGCTTGTGAGCCGGAGGATCGGTCTGGTCGGGATCGACGATCCAGGTCACCGGATCGAAATTCACCACGAACGAACGGACCACCTCCGGATTGGTCTTTGCCTTGGCAACGTCGATACCGCGCACGAGAAACGACTCCCCACCGCTGTAGTTGGAGGCGAGGGTGGCTCCGGGCGGCCGGGCAAACGAAACCGACGCCACCGTGTCGGCCAGGGTGCCTCCGCTATACAGGGGTTCCGTAGAAAGCCGATACTCGAATCCGACCACGCTGTCTCCAGGATCGATGTCGAACCCGCCCCAGGATATGGTCACACTCCCCCCGACCCCGATCGTGTCGGTGGGATTGAAGCGGTTGGTGGAGTGAATCTGCGTGGTCCGCAAGTGCCCGGCCCGGTCGTACCAGGTGCCGAGTCCTTGATGGAAGACGATGCGCGGAGTATTGAAATCCTCCGCCAGGAAAAAGGCCACGGCGGGGGTTGGATCGGCCTTCCCCTCGTTGTCCACCGCGCGCACGTAGAACCGATGCCCAAGAATCTGAGGAAGGTTCGCGGCGAACACGAAGACGCTGTCCGTGCGGGTAGTGGAGCGGTAGCCCGAGAACCCGGGCGTATCTTCTCCCGGCGCCTTGTTGGTATCGGTTACCGCGTATTCGTAGTGATCGATGCTTCCGTCCGGGTCGGACCCATACCACTTGATGTGAACGCGGTAGTAGGCCTGGGAACTCTCGGCGGGAGCGCCTGAGATCACCGTCTCGGGCGGCAGATTGCTGTCAAAACTAGATGGCGGGGTCTCGCGGCAACTCCAAAAAGCGAGGAGGAGAAGGCAACCCGCCCCCACACATCCACCCCAGCGCAAAACCTGCATTAAACACGAACTCCTTTCGAGCTCGGACCATAGCTTCCCGCTCCTTTGGGTTGCCTCCCGCAAGAGAAAAACCCTAACAAGCCATGCTGGTAGCTGTCAAGACCGGGGGAGGTGTCCCACCCAAGAAGCCAGCGCTTTTTGGGTGCGGGATTGTCAGCGCCGACAAGACCCACCCAAGAAAAAACACGGGGCTGGAGGTAAACCTCCAGCCCCGTGCCAATTAGGAAGCCGCTTACGCGGTTACCTGTTTACTTACCGCCGTTCGAAACGACGACCATCTTCTTGGAGAGGTCATCGCCGAGCGTCGTGCGGAGGCGATAGAAGAACACGCCACTCGCGACCTGACGGCCGGTCCCATCGGTCCCGTTCCAGAAGGCGTCATTGACGCCCGCCTTGGCGAGGCCGCTGTAGACCGACTTCACCAGACGACCCTCGATGTCGAAGACATCGATCGTCGCCTTGCCCTCCGCCTTCATGGTGAACTGGATGTGACCAGCCGCACCGCTGATGAGCGGGTTGGGAGCAAAGTCAGCGAGCGTGGTACGCGTCCTGAGGTCGCGCCCGTCGTTCGGGATGCCGACCGCGCCTGCGACGTCGAAGCAACCCGTCTCCGAAGCGGCCGAGAAGTAAGTGCTCACTTCACGGAGACGCTGGGTAACTGCCGTCGAGCCACCAAGAGCGAAGTCGCACGGGGTGCCGAAGTCGCGGCGATAGTGCACCGAGACGCCGTCAGCCACGATCCTGAAGTGCAGGGTTCCGCTTGATGCCGCATCCTGCGAAATCGAAGCGTAGTCTGCATTCTTGACCACGGATGAATAGCGCTCGTCGCCTCTGGACACGCCGAAATCCGGCGGCAGGAGGCTGTACACGTCGAAGGACCGCAGCTGCGGACAGCCGTTGCCCTGAGCGAGGTGAGCGACCGAACGGACCGGGTTGTTCGCCACGACGGCGCCGGCAACCGGATCGAGGTTCACGCAAGCCGTGATGTCCTGAGGAGCACCGGCAGTCGGGCAGTTCGCGTTGCGATACGTGCCGGTGGCGCAGGTGGACCGGATGGTCACACCGGCGAGGTCCTCAACCAGACTGCGCGCGCTGGGTTCGGACTCAGCCTCGGAAATCGGGCTGAACACAACCCCGTCTCCGGAGAGATAGAGATTGCGGTTGTCGAACTGAAGCAGCGTGAGCCACGGCTTGAGCACGTCCGCGTCTTCCTTGGTCAGGTTGAACGCGTTCAGGTTGCCGCTATCCCAGTAGATGTTCTTGTAGCCGAGCGCCTGGACCACGGTTGCGCCGTAATCCGTCTGCAGCGGACGACCGAAAGAACCCTGCTGGCTGGACTCGGCGTTCACGTCATAACGATCCCACTTCGTGTTTTCCACGTTGTTGGAACCGAAGCCGAGAACAGTTCCCAGACCCGCTTCAATGTACGTCTGCGCGCCACGGTTGAAGTGGTCGACGTAGAGCGTGCAATTGAACGTGTTGTTAGCGGCAAAGGACGACGGGAGAATTTCCACTTCGTACGGCGTCGCCGGAGCGGTGGCCGGATCCACGAGGGACGTCCCCGAGCCGACGTTGTTCGCCGAATAGAAGTAGTCAAGCCGCGTCCCGGCCGTGAACAGGTTGTCCGGGAAGATGTCGTGCGACAGGCGCCACGTTCCACCAGTGGGCGTGACGTCCGTTGCATCATGGGTCTGATCGTTCGCGCCATGGGCCGCGAAGTTCGGATCGGCCTCGTGATAGGTCGTCATCCAGTTTCCACTGATGGGACCCGAGGCGCCGAACTCGGCCGTGTCGCAACGGGCACGCTTGAACGTGCCGTCGATCGGCGACGCAGCATGGCTGTTGTACCAGGCGTTGAAGTTCGCGATGTTCGTCCCGGGGCCGGGGCGCACCTTGAAGTGTACGTACACTTCGGCGTTACCCACAGCACCCGTGATGAGCAGCGTGTCACCCTCGGTCGTTCCGACCTCGGGCTGCGAATCACCCTGGATGTTGTTGCAGTCGATACGGCCCGGAGCGCTGGGCCCGAGTCCGCCGCTCTGCGGGAAGTTATCCTGACCGCGATCGATGCCGTCGGCGAAGATGAACGGCACACCGGGGTTTCCATACACGCCAAGGGCCGTAAAGTCGAACCACGGCGTGGTG
>Ga0134121_10004885_pt1 | contig 10925 bp, 7 predicted proteins | sample KB301_FD_96463 | JGI IMG/M metagenome (GOLD analysis project Ga0134121, IMG submission 96463) | Terrestrial soil microbial communities without Nitrogen fertilizer from Kellogg Biological Station, Michigan, USA - KB3-0-1 | ecosystem: Environmental > Terrestrial > Soil > Unclassified ...
ACGAGATCGCGCTGTTCTATTTCTCGGGGCACGGGTTTATTGAGCCTTCCGGCGGATATCTGTGTTGTAGTGATGCCAAGACCGGCGATGACGGACTGTCTCTTCAGGAACTACTGGTCATTGCGAACGACTCGAAAGCTAAGAACAGAGTCGTCGTGCTCGATAGCTGCCATTCCGGCGGTAGTACAAGAGGCGATCTGGCACAGGTGCGGCACGGCGAATGGGATGACATCGAGGCGCGTGGCTCGGACCGGCTCTCGAGTTCGGCCGGGACGACCGAAGAGCTCGAGTCCGTGGCGCGCGGGCTCGCACTTAATCCTCGCGATGCGACGTGGCGGTTCGACGCCACCGGCAGGCTGACTTCGTACGTCACCGTGATCGCGGCGTGCCGGCAGACCGAAGCGGCGTACGAGTACGCACCCAACGGGACTAACCGGTGCGGCGCGCTGACCCATTTCTGGCTGCAGGCGCTCGCCCAGCGCAGCGCCAAGACCACCTATCGCCTGGTCTATGATCAGGTATTCGGAAACGTCCGCGAGATATTTCGCAACCAGACCCCGCTGCTGCTCGGCGAACCCGACCGCCTCGTGCTCGGCACTGACATCCTGCGATCGCGCCCATCGGTGCCGGTGCTCAAGGTTTCCGGGGACGACATCGAGCTCGGTGCAGGCGCTTCCGCGCTCATCGGGCGCGGCACGATCCTCGCGATCGTGCCGCCCGACCAGCTCCCCGAGCTGATTGATCTCGCCACCATGGCCGAGGTCGAGGTGCACTCGGTGGACGGCATGACCGCGTTCGCGAAGCGCATTCCTGGAACCGGTGGCGACGCGGCGCTTGTGATCGGTGCGCAGGGCATCGTGCGCACGTACTCGCCGCGGATGCAGCGCTCGATCCGCCTGGTCATGTCGTCGCAGGTACCCGCTCTGCGCTTCGAGGATCTCGCGGCTGGCATCGCCGCAGATCGCACCAACCTGCTTGCCATGACCACCGAGGATGGCGCCGACTATCAGGTGATCGTCGACGAGCGGACGCGGACCTATCGGATCTGCGATGCCGCGGGCAACGAGCTACCCCGCGTACCGGCGACGCCGGTCGACGCTGGCGATGCCGCGGCGCGGGTCGTCGGCCAGCTCGTTCACCTCGCGCGCTACAGCAACGTGCTCGCGCTCGCCAACCACGACCCGAACGCATCCTTGGCAGGTAAGGTCGAGCTTACGCTACTCGCGTTGCCGGACTATGATCCAGACGCGGTTGGCCCGCTGCGGGCGATAGCATTTCCGTCGGTCCCAGCGCAGCTCTCGGCCGGCGAGCATTTCTGCTTGCGCATTCGCAACCGTTCGCAGCAGCACTTGCAATTTGCGATCCTCGACCTGCAACCGGACTGGGGAATCAGCGGTGTGGTCGCGGACAACCCTGAGCTCGCTCCAGGCGAGACCCGCGACATTGCCTTGCAGGCCGGCTTCCCAGTGGGATTCGATCCCGGAAAGGACGTCCACAAAGATATCCTGAAGGTGCTTGCCGCGCTGGCGGGGCCCGCTGTGGTCAAAGCTTCGCTGCTGGAGCTACCCGCACTTGGTCAGACCCGCGAACCGCGTGCAGGCCGCGATCGCAACGAGTCAGCGCTCGACGAGCTGATCCGGATCATGCAGGATCCGCTGGAGCCGCAGCGTCATGCGACACCAGCGCGTTTCCCGTCGCGTGGCTGGATTGTGGTCCAGTCCGAGTTCGAGGTCTCCCAGCGACGCAGCAAGCCTGAAGCGTAGATCGCAGCAGCGCGTGCATTTCCGTGTCGGAATCGCGCAGGCTGCATCGCCAAACCAGTACGACCCCCCAGGAGAAAGCAATGCAATCGATCATTCTCGGAATCAAGGTTGCGCAGGTACCCAAAACGATCCTGATCGTCGGATTGCCGGAGCTCGATGTGAGTGCAACCGCGCAACTCGTCAGCGCGGGTAACGAGTACAAGCAACTTCCACTCGAAGGGCTCGCGTTTCAAGCGGACCTGACGCCAGGCGAGTACGTGCTGATAGTCGACAGCGTGTTGCGGCCCAGCGTGAGCAAACCGTTTGTGGTCACGACCGACGCTGATGCGTCGTTCTGGTCGGCCGCACATCCTGACCCCGAAACCAATCCGCGACCGTGGCAGGGTGGGACCGGTCGGACCGTCATGGTGTCCGATCCCAAGGATCCGTGGCCACCGCCGCCATTGTCGTCACCGACGAGTGATGCGTTTCTGGCTTCGAGTTCGCCGATCGGCAGCATACTCGCTGGATTGCTCTCTACCAATGTAGGTCGTGGAGCGGAGTCCTCGCCCTGGACACCTGGCGACCACTCATTGCCAACGCGCGACGACAGTGACAGCTAGCTGCAGTTGGGCAACATCAGTGGGCGGGAAGTTTGCCGGTTAGGCACGTGATAATGGCAAAGCACAATTATAAGTATAATCAACTTAGGATAACAATGGTGTCTATGCTGCGCCGAGTCGCCTCAATTGTATTGCTCATGTGCATTCTGTTACTCGCCGACGTCGACGCCGACGCCGAACCCTTGATCGTCGCTGAGTCCACAATCACTGCTGGAGCTAACGGAACGATCGTGCTGGACATGGTGACGCGTTCTGGTCAAGGGACATCGATCACTGAGGTAGTTCTTGATCTCACCGAAATTCTTTCGCTGGGAGCCCTGTATGACGGCCTCAAGCTCCCGGCCAATCGCTGGTCTCCATTGGAGGTACCCTTTGGAAACTTATGCATAGTGCAAGCACGCCTACAGGAAAGGCCGAAGCTAGATGTGAATAAGCTCTTTGTCTTGGAGTACACATTTGATTCTGATACATGGGGAATTCAGGTAGTACTGCAACCCTCGATCCGAAAGGCAAGTATTTCACAACGCCTCTGGGATTGGCTCGAACCTGCAAGGGTCACAATGAGGGCCAGCAATATAAGCTTCATGGATAATAAGACAGGCAGGGAGTACTCTTTGAATCTTCCGGGGCCTTCGGAGAACTCTCTGAGTTTTCTTGCTCACATCTCGCATGAATATCTCACGCTCTTGCAAACGAATGTTGGATCTGTACTATTGATAATGCCACTGAAGCATTGGCGGGCTGAGCACTTGCCACTAAACATCGCCAAGCAGTCGCTGTTACTCGTTTTTAGAGATCCTTCGACCCAGCAGATAACGCAGGAAACCGATGTGCCATTGGTATTTAATGAGAAGAACCAGACAGATTCGTACTGGGCAACAACGAACACTCAATTGCTTCTCGCCTTACGCGACCTCCGTGAACGGACTGGGTTCAAAGAGCCTACCCCCGCCGCGGAATTACGCTTCTCAGTAGACGTCTCGGCGATCGCATACAATAGCCACCAAATCATGATACCTTCTGCGCTGGTCGGCCCGGTCACGGGAAAGCTTGCAGGGGTCAATATCAGGAGCGCATCGGACCCGCAGGTTCTGCGCTCGGCCGTTATCGACGATCTCAGCCAGGCCACAAAGCGAGTTCCAATTGCACAGTGTGCGCAGCGTTGCTTTGGTGAATATTGGATCGCGGCAGCAGATGAGGCGCCCTCTCGTGTTGCAAGCCCCATGTGGCAGTTCCAAGCTAACGGTCCTGCTGTATGCAATCAAAACGGATGGATAGCGACGGCTGATACTCAGAGCTTTGAAGAGAAAGATCAGCATAGGCCGAAGTCCAGTGCGGCAGTTGAAATCGTGGCTTGTCATAAAGGTGATTATCCAGTAGTTCGACGCGCACAATTTTCTAACTTTCAGAATCCGGCTTGTTCAGATGCCGAGCTTCCAGACGAGTCTGTGATCAAGCAACGGCACTCGCTTACGAGCCCAGGACGCACGTCCACTGTTATCAAAGATGGTGTGGAGGTGCGCGACTCCTGGCAGTATTTAGCGAAGTTGGCAGCTTCCTGTGTGGAATCTTTCAACGCACATATAGTTTGGTCCCCTTGATAGGGTAAGGAGAATAGTGATCAATGCGTCTATGGCGACAGATTGTATCGATCTCGATAGCGATGCTGGTATTCTTAGCAATATTATCAAGTGCGAGCGCTTCTCCAAATGATAATGATGTCTATGAGAACAACATACCAGGGGTAGACGTGGTTGCCGAATGCAATAAGAGGTATTTCCCACCGTTCGAGGTGAGATATCTCTCTGACGTCCCAGTAAAAATTATCGTTGGAAAGAGATCAGGGGAGAAGACCCAAGTTGGCCCGGCTGCTGGCCTGGATGTCTTTGCACTTTGGTACACCCCAGTGCATCCTGCATGTATGCTCCTAGGCCCCGAGCGTGCGAGCATTCCGAGGAATGGAATCTCCCTGCACGCGATGCTGGGGCTAAATGCTTCCCTGGCGGCGCTATCCAAGACTAGCGAACTCAAGGTCGTGACTGACACTCAGACCATGACTGCCGAAGATCGGACCATATCCGAAGCGAATATCGGCGGGTTGTTTTCTGTTAATATAGGTACATATATTGACATGAAATTCGACGCCGGAGGGCACGAAAACCATCTTGCTTTTGCGGCCATCGCGGGGTTCGGTTATTATGCTGGCAGTGCTAACGGTGGCAGTGGAGCTACATACAGCTTGGCTCTCGGAGTCGTCATTTCCAAGTGACGGTGCTCGGTCGTCAGGTGTCGGTACGCCCGAGTGCACCCATCGCCGAGCCTGCCCGGGGACCTGATGCTCTTGCGGGTGAATCCTGTAGCCAGTAATTACTTCACACCCGAGCGCGAGAAGAACCAAGACTTGTCGGCGCTACAGCGATTCCTCGCGACAAGCGCCCGGCTCCGCGTCTCCCCAGACTGCAAACGAGGCCCAGACGTGAGGTGGGACCTTGGCAGCGAGCTGACGCTGTACCTTGGCGAGCGAGGTCGCCGGATGTTCGTCACCGTGTTCGTCGTAGAACGGCTTGATCACCAGTGCCGCATCGCTGTCATTGACCGGGCGGAGCGTGGCGACGACGGTACGCGTCCCCGCGACCAGGAACGCCGACGGCAAGGCGTCCCAGCCCTCGTTGTCGTTGCTGACGCCGGTCGCACAACCCGCGAGCACGGCGACCTGCGGATCGATGTTCTTGGTGATGATGTCCTCAGCGGTGAGCCGTCCGTCCGCCATATCGAGAGCTCCACCGGCACCCTCGACGAGGGCGTGTACCGAGGCGTGAAACAGCCGGGCGTGGCGCGCGCTAGTGACTTGCGCGATGGTCGCATCGGCGCCGACGTGGGCGTGGCCATGGACCGCGGCGGCTGCATGCTCCGCCTCATCGCGAGCATGAGGCAGATTGCCATGCGAGTCGGCAACCACAACCGGCTCGCTGAGCCACTGATCGCGAGGCCGACAACTCGCCGCAGCGGCCCCGGGGAGTCGCACCAGCGGCCGATCCACAATCAGGTAGCGTTGCGAGCGGCGCAGCGCCGCGAATGGAACCTGCGCGAGGTGGTCGGGGGCGACCAGGTACAGCACGCGCTGCGACGTTGCAAGATCCGCGGGTATCAGCAGGGGACCCAGCTTGTCGGCGATCGCTGGATCATCGGGATGGTCGCGCCATGACGCTAGCAGCGGCACGATGGTCTCGGGAAGCCGGACGACGTCGACGATCTTCCTGCCTTCGACGTGGATGCGCCACAGCACGTCGCGGACGGCGACGTAGATCACGATCTCGCGATCACCGATCGCTGCCAGGATCTCCGCGGTCGACAGCGGTGCGGCGCTCGTGGTGCTGCGCCCTGATGGCCTCGTGCGATCTGCCGCGGGAGCGACGAGGCCATCCAGCCAGGTGCGCGCGTGCAGCAGTTCCGCGGTTTCGAGCGCCTCGGCATCGCGATGCGCAGCTGCCGCTAGAACGAACAGCGCTTCATAGGGCGCGCGCCGCCGGGCGAGCATCCACGGCCGCATCTCGCGCGCCGTCGTACGTGCGCGGATCGCTTCGACGAAGCCGATAGAGGAGCGATAGAATTTCCGGGCGGCATCGAGATCGCCTTCACGCTCCGCGAGTACGCCTTGCTGATACGTGATGTCGGCCGCATAGTCGTCATCAGGTGGGTCCTTAGCAGCTGTTGCGAGCAGCTGTTTGGCGACCGCTAGCTCGCCGCGATCTGCTGCGATGAGCCCAGCCACATATCCCACGATCGGGTCGGCCTGCATCTGGGGCCCCAGATCATCGAGATGGCGCTGTGCAGCCGCGAGGTGTCCGAGCGCATGCTCCGCTCTCGCGAGGTTCAGCCGGGCAGCAACGACGGCCCGCTCGAGGCCGGCGCGCATCGCGGTATCGAGCGCGTTCGTCAGAATGTCGACCGCAGCATGCGTATCACCGAGTTCAAGCACGAACTCGCCGTGCTTCAGGAGCACCCAGGGGACGTCCTGGGGCCAGGCGCCGAGGATCGATCCTGCCCTGGCGAACGCGTTACGCGCGGCGGGTGCGTCGCCGATCGCTGCGAGTACGTCGCCTTGCGCCCGGTACGCATAACCCTCGGAGCGCGGGTTGTCAGCAAGCTGTGCCTCGCGGAGGCTCACGCTGGTCGCGTCCATCGCCTCGGCCAAGCTGCGCTGGCGCAGCAGCGCGCCGGCCAGCAAGTATGAGTCGCGGGCAGCCTCGAGGTGCTCCCCCATCACGCGGTGCATGGCTAGGGCCTCATTGTATAGTAGCAGCGCTTGGGCACGGTCACCCAGCTGTTCGCGCTGACTGCCCGCGATCTGCCGCGCGGTCGCGTCCGCCGAGGTGCCAAAGCCGCGCTCGGCAGTCGCAAGGGACTCCCTGACCCTCCCTACATGCTGGAGAGCGCGGGCTGCAAACACGATGCTCGAAGGATCTTTGAGCCGCGCAGCGGCGTGCGGGCAGTCGATCGCTGCATCTTGCCAACGCTCAGCATTGGAGGCCTCGCGGCAACTGCGCTCTAGAGCGGCTCGCTCGGGCTCAATCTCCCCCGGCTCGTGCCAGCACGGCGCTTCAAGTATCGCGGCCAGGCCGACTACTGCTGACCACATTTTCATGCCTAGTAGTGTATTGCACACAATACTAGCGGATGATCTGGAGCTGTAGCATTCAGTTGTGATGTTGTAATTTTAAACTTCTGCTGTACGAAGGAGCTACATCGGGCTCACAACACGACGATGCCTCGGGGGCTTGCTCGCCACAGGGACGGCCAGCACAGTCGTCATGATGCAACGCAAGTAAGGTCGCCTTGGACATCAGGTCCGGTGGCAGGAGCACCTCTGCGACAGCCTCAGGTCGTGGAACTTGAGCGAGCGAACCGGAGTGCCTAGCTGTTCAGTGCCGCGTCCCGGAGCTCAAGCAGCATGGTGTAGCCGGAGAAATCGGCGCTCGCCTGCGCGCAGGGACGTCGAACGACCATCGCGCGATACCGAGTGCCTCGGTGCGGCCGCGGAGTTCGAAGAACCGCAGGTGCCTACGTAGTCGTGGGCGATCCCTCACGGTCCCGGCGAGCATGAAGAAGTCTTGCCGGCTCTGCGCGGTGGTCACGTGCACACGTATCCGATCAGGGAGCGCCCGACCGGAGCTACCCGTTGCCTGGCGATAACCTTGCGATGATCGCGGCTCGGGGCACCGAACCGTGCTTACATGGTTTCGTGCGGCGAACCATCGCGAAGCGCGCGCACGTCGGGTTGCCGGTCGGCCGGACCCGCCTGGCGGCCTCCTTCCTCGAACGACTCAGCGGCAGCGGCGTGGATCTCGATAGGGCCGCGCGCGCGATCGGCGTCGCCAGCGCCACGGCCCCGATGTCTCCGGACGAGAAGCGCGCGTTCCTCGATGGTGTCGCGGCACGAATCGACGACCCCGAGTTCGGGCTGGCGTTCGGCGCCGAGCTGCGGCCGGAGATCTTCGGGTTGCTCGGCCTCTATGCTTCGGCGGCGCCGACCGTCGCGGAGGCGCTGGTGCGGTTGTGCCGGTACAAGGTGCTGCTCACCGGTGCGCCGCTCGTGCTCGAACGAGATCGGGGGACGCTGCGGGGCTGCCTCGAGCGCACACCGGCGTTGCCGGCGCTGCACGCGCTGGTGGTGGACGCCGAGCTGGCGTTCCTCGTGGTGTGGCTGGAACGCCTGGCGCGCGGTCCGATCACGCCGCTCGCGGTATCGATACGTGCGCCGGCCACCGCCGAGCACGCACCGGTACGCGCAGCTGCTCGGACCGAACGTCCGGTTCGACGCCGGCGAGGACAGCATCACATTTTCGGCGGCGTCCGGAGCGCTCGCGCTGAAGAGCGCGTCGAGCGAGCTGAGCGAGGTGCTCGCGCCCCGCCTCGAGGCGCTGATGGACGCCGCCGCCACCACGGCGAGCCAGCGCGTCCGAGCCATCCTGCACGCGTCGCTGGTCGCGCCGGCACCGCAGATCGAGGACGTCGCGGCGCAGCTTGCCACCAGCGTGCGCAGCCTGCAGCGGGAGCTCAGGGACGAAGGCGTCAGCTTTCGCGCGCTGGTCGCCGATGCCCGCCGCGAGCGCGCGCAAGCGCAGATTGCCGCCACCGGCGCGCCGCTTTCGGAGATCGCGTTTCACCTCGGGTTCTCCGAGGTCTCGGCATTTCACCGCGCGTTCAAGGCGTGGACCGGCCAGACGCCCACCGCCTACCACCGTGGCCTCGTGGCGCAACCGGTAAATCGATTGGCGCATGTAGCCGTTCGCCATGCACCTGTCGACCGGCTCAGGGAGATACGCGTCAGTTAGCAGGAATTTTACGCTGGTGCTGGAGGCCATGAGGTACCGCGTGTGGCTCGCGGCGCTGTAGATGTGCTGCTGGTGATGACCAAGGGAGAGCGTAGCTGGACTTCGTCATCGACGAGACCGCCGCAATGCCGCTTCTTGCCAGTCGCGTAAGCGAAACACCGTTGCACATGTGCACTCGTATGGGCGACATGCGCAGGCGCAGTGAGATGCTCCGACCATGCACGTAATCGACTGATCCACTGACCTTGCGAATTGGCACCGTTGGTGCTTTTGGACATCGAGCAGCACAATGAAAAGCACACAAATACTCAAAAATAACAAAAAGATGAAACTGACCCTTGAAAAGACTACCTTGCGAATCCTGGCCGACAAGGAGTTAGTCGAGGCCAGGGGAGGAGGATACACTGACTCCGTCTGTTCCTTCTGCAACGGTCAGTGTACCGACGTCACCTGACGATACGAATACCAGCGGTAAAACACTACCGTCGTCATCTGCGTCGGCTCAGCATCGCCCGCGTCGGATCGGTATCGACCACCTGGTGCCACTGTGCCGGCTCGGTAGCGTTCACGTTTGCAGCTCGCCCTCAGGATCGCTGTCGACGACCCATCGACCTGTCGAGAATGACAATAATGATGCAAAGGATGGATTGGACTCCAGGCACCGCCCGCTACCCTCACGCACAGCGCTCGGTCCTCCACCTCGCGGCGGTGGGCCGTTCGACAGCGGGGCCCGGTGACGCGACACCGCCACCATCATCGGTGCGAGTCCGATCGGGCTGAAACATGGGGCCATCGCTGGCCTTGCCACGCATGGCCCCCAGGGCGTCCGGCGCGACGATTCAACGCTGTCCGAGATCCGGCCGGACATCCGGACAGTTCTCGCTGCTTTGCTGCTAACGGCTGCACTCACCACTGATTGGTCGTCCGAGGTCCGGTCCCTACTGCGTGCAGCCCTACCCGCCGACGTCGGTCGCGGCGTCCGACGGGTCGAACGGCGCGTCGCGCGAGCCGGGACGAGGTCAGGCCGGGACGTCGAATGACCATTGCGCGATGCCGCGCCCCTCGGTGCGGCCGCGGAGCTCGAAGAACCGCAGCGTCCGCAGCGCCTTGCGGTCGATCGAGACCGACGTGTCGTCGAACGACGGCTGGCCGCAGTTGAGGCTGGTCGAGAACGTGCGCGTGTAGGCGAGCTGCTGGTCGGCGTCGACGAGGTCGAGCTCGAACTCGGTGCGGCACGAGTCGGTGGTGAACCTGGGCTGCTGCGAGACCGTGATGACCAGCTCGCTCGAGCGCACCCACAGCGCGAAGTCGAGGCGCACGCTGCGGTCTTCGAGGAGGCGCGGATCGAGGTTGAGCCAGCGGTAGTAGTCGCTGGCGGCGGCCTCGGCCGGGAGCTGCGGCAGCTCGCCGCCGAGGATCTTGCGGCGATGGTCGAAGCGGTACTCGATCTCGTAAGTGATGCGCGCGGCCTGCGCGAGCCAGTCGTTCTCGATCTCATGGTACCACTGCGCACGGTTGCCGAGCACGGTGCGGTTGCGGTCGCCGCTGCGACGCCCGATGAAGCGGTCCTGCGCGTCGAACAGCACCGCGTAGACATTGAGATCGAGCCCGCCGTCTAGGTGGCGCGCGGCGGGCGCGGCGAACGCCAGGCCCGTGCGCGTGGACGAGCCACCCTGGCGCGTGAGCTTGCTGGCCTCGATGGTGAACGGAGGTGTGTCGAGCCGGTCTGGGGCCTTGGTCGCTTGCATCGTGGTCGGGTTCGTCGTCGTCGTTGTCATCGAGGCAACCCTAGCGGCTTCGCGCGCCGCAAGCACGCACTATCGGCCTTGCGTCCCTCGAGCATGCGTCCATGTTTTGCGTCGGAAGCTGCCGAAGCGAAGTAACAGAAGGCCGATCGCAGCGCGGGCAAGCTCGGCGGGCCTTCAGGCGGCGGCTGCCGGGTCGCGCATGCCGGAGGTTTCGGCTACCTTCACGGCCCCATGGCGCGCATCAACGAGCACTTCGCCAAGCTTCCCGCCGGCTACCTGTTCCCCGAGATCGGCCGCCGCGTCCGCGCGTATCAAGCGGCTCACCCCGACGCCCGCGTGATCCGGCTCGGCATCGGCGACGTCACCGAGCCGCTCGCCCCGGCGCTCGTCGAGGCCATGCACGTCGCACTCGACGAGATGGGCAAGCGCGAGACGTTTCGCGGCTACGGGTCGGAGCAGGGCTATGACTTCCTGATC
>Ga0134121_10004886_pt1 | contig 10924 bp, 10 predicted proteins | sample KB301_FD_96463 | JGI IMG/M metagenome (GOLD analysis project Ga0134121, IMG submission 96463) | Terrestrial soil microbial communities without Nitrogen fertilizer from Kellogg Biological Station, Michigan, USA - KB3-0-1 | ecosystem: Environmental > Terrestrial > Soil > Unclassified ...
CAAGAACCCGTCGCTCAACGTGATCGCCGATCACATCCGCGCCTGCAGCTTCCTGATCGTCGATGGCGTGATCCCCGGCAACGAGGGGCGGGGCTACGTGCTGCGCCGGATCATCCGCCGCGCCATCCGCCACGGCTACCAGCTCGGGCAGAAGCAGCCGTTCTTCTACCGGCTGGTCGCCGACCTCGACAAGGCGATGGGCGACGCCTACCCGGAGCTGCGGCAAGCCCGGGAGCGCGTCGCCGACACGCTCAAGACCGAGGAAGAGCAGTTCGCCAAGACGCTCGAGAACGGCATGAAGCTGTTCGAGGCGGGCGCGAAGACTGAAGCGCGCGTCACGAGCTACATCCGCGATCACTTCGTGCGCGACCTCGTGAGCTACGACGAAGGCGTGTTCCACAAGGCCGGCGAGGACGTGCTGGTCAAGGTGGTCAAGGCCGGCTCGGTGATGAATGTCGACGAGCTGGTACGGACCTCGATCGCCGAGGTGGAGCGCTACTCCGCGAAGAGCGGCAAGCCGGCGCGCATGTACCTCGTGTTCCACGGCAAGAGCGACAAGACGCCGGAGGAGCTGCTCGACAAGGTCAGCCGTGGCCGCGACTACGACAAGGTGCGCGTCCTCTATCTGAAGGAGGCGTCGATCCCGTTCGACGGCCGCACCGCGTTCACGCTTTACGACACCTACGGCTTCCCGTTCGACCTCACGCAGGACCTGTGCCGCGAGAAGGGTATCCCGGTCGACGTTTCGGCCTACGACACCGCGATGCAGGAGCAGCGTGCCAAGGCGCGCGCGGCGTCGAAGTTCGCGATGGAGGCCGGGCTCGTGTACTCCGGCGCGAGGACCGAGTTCCGCGGCTATGAAACGCTGACGCACGCGTCGAAGGTGGTGGCGGTTTACCGGGAAGGCGCTCGCGTCGATGCGCTGAAGAGCGGCGATACCGGCACCGTAGTGCTCGACGAGACGCCGTTCTATGCCGAAGCCGGCGGCCAGGTCGGCGACCGCGGCGAGCTGATCGCCTCGGGCGGAACCTTCGAGGTCGACGACACGCAGAAGATCCGCGCCGACGTGCACGGCCACCACGGCACGCTGAAGACCGGCACGCTGAAGGTCGGCGACCGGGTCGAGGCACGCGTCAACACCGCGCTGCGCGCGAGCACCATGCGCAACCACTCGGTCACCCACCTCATGCACAAGGCGCTGCGCGAAGTGCTCGGCACGCACGTGCAGCAGAAGGGCTCGCTGGTCGACGCCGAGAAGACGCGCTTCGATTTCTCGCACGACAAGCCGGTGAGCGAGGAGCAGGTCCGCGAGGTCGAGCAGCGGGTGAACGCGGAAATCCTGCAGAACACGCCGACGCGCGCCCAGGTGATGCCGATCGAGCAGGCCAAGAAGTCGGGCGCGGTGATGCTGTTCGGCGAGAAATACGGCGACGAGGTGCGCGTGCTCGAGATCGGCAGCTCGCGCGAGTTCTGCGGCGGCACGCACGTCGCGCGCACCGGCGACATCGGCGTGTTCAAGATCTATTCCGAGGGTGGCGTCGCAGCCGGCATCCGGCGCGTCGAGGCCACCACCGGGCCGAACGCGCTCGCGATGATGAACAAGCAGCTCGAGGAGTTCCACGAGGTTGCCAGGGAGCTGCGCGCGCAGCCCGGCCCCGGCATGGTCGAGAAGGCGGTGAAGAGCCTGCTCGAGGAAAAGAAAGCGCTGGAAAAGGAGCTGTCGAAGGCGCGCTCCAGGCTGGCGATGGGGCAGGGCACCGATCTGGCGTCCCAGGCCATCGACGTGAAAGGCGCCAAGCTGCTGGTGGCAACGCTGGATGGCGCGGACGCGAAGACGCTGCGCGAGACCATGGACAAGCTGAAGGACCGGCTGAAGTCGGCGGCCATCGTGCTGGGGGCGGTGCACGACGGCAAGGTCGCGCTGATCGCGGGTGTGACCCCCGACCTGACGGCGAAGCTCAAAGCCGGCGAGCTGGTGAACTTCGTGGCGCAGCAGGTCGGCGGCAAGGGCGGCGGCCGGCCCGACATGGCACAGGCCGGCGGCACCGATCCGGCCGGCCTGCCGAGCGCGCTGCAGTCGGTGAGGTCCTGGGTGGAGCAGCGCGTATAGGAGTGCGGCGATGAATCCGGCGCCCGGCGGCGCGCTCGGCGCGCTCGAGGCCTCCGGCCTCGGCCAGGCGATGCGCCAGTGGCTGTGGCTCTACCCCGCGGTCGAGATCGTGCACATCGTCGGCATCGGCCTGCTGTTCGGCTCGATCGTGGTGTTCGACCTGCGCCTGCTCGGTTTCTCCAGGGACATCTCGGTGAAGCGCCTCGCGCGCCATGTCCTGCCCTGGAGCGCGGGCAGCTTCCTGCTGATCGTGCCGAGCGGATTGCTGATGTTCATCGCGCACGCCAGCGAGTTCATCGCCAGCGGCGTGTTCGCGGTCAAGATGCTGCTCATCCTGGCGGCGGGAGTGAACGCGGGGCTGTTCCACACCATCACGTTTCGCACCGCGGACGTGTGGGACTCCGAGGAGATGCGCAAGCTGCCGCCGCCGCCGTCGGCGCGCCTCGCCGGCGCGTTGTCGCTGCTGATCTGGATTTCGGTAATCGCCTGCGGGCGGCTACTGGCCTACTTCTAGAACCCTATTCTTTGTTTCCGGGAGCGGCCGTCGCCGATGTCGTCGGGCGAAAGCTCGCTGCGTCCCGCCAGCTTGGCGTTGCCGAACGCGGCCTGCAGCGCGCGGCGCATCTCGCGCGGCGCGAGCGAAGCGAGCTTGTCGAGCGCCGATTCCGACGGGGCAGCCGGGAACTGGCGTCCCCAATCGTGCGAGTCGCGGATGTCGCTGTAGATGGTGAGCGCGATGGCGCGCGAGCCGCCCTCGTCGGGCGCGTCGATCTCGTAGACGTTGAGGCGATCGAGCAGCGGCTCGGGAATGCGCCCCGGCTCGTTGGCCGTGGCGAGCCAGACCGCGCCGGAGGCGTCGATCGGCAGCTCGACGAACTCGTCGATGAAGCGCGTGGCGGTCTTGATCTCGAGCAGCTCGTAGAGCGCGCCGAGCGGATCGTACTGCCCGTCGGCGCTCACCTTGTCGAGCTCGTCGACCACGATCACCGGGTTGGCATAGTCGCCGTTCAGGAAGGTGTCGAACACCTTGCCGGGCTTGGCGTTCTTCCACTGCGAAGAGGCGCCCGACAGCACCCAGCCCGCGGTGAGCGAGCTCATCGGCACGAAGCCGTAGCCGGTGCCCAGCATCTCGGCCACCTTGCGCGCGAAGTGGGTCTTGCCGATGCCGGGCTCGCCGAGCAGCAGCATCGGCGGCAGCTCGACCGAGTCGTTGGAATCGATGCACAGCGCGAGGTGCTTGCGGATGTCTTCCAGCACCTCGGTGAAGTTGGGCATCTCGGCGAACAGGCGCTCCATCGCCGGCAGCGCGGAGGGCTTGACGGTGAAGCGCTGGCCGCCGAGCCGTACCATCTTCTCGTAAAGGGTGCGCAGCGCTTCGTTGGCGCTGGGAGAAAGCTCGGTCAGCGCTTTCTCGACGGTGCCGACGTCGTAGACGTCCTTGAAGCCCGCGATCGGTATGGAGACGTTAGCCGACATTTGTCACCTACCTTCCTTTTTTTTCGTCGGTACAGCCACCCCGAATGAAAACGCTAGCATGATGCTTTCGACCTAGCAAACACTGCTCCTGGCAGTGATGCCTGTAGAGTGCCAATTGCTTCGGTCGATCCATGACTACACCATCGCACAAGGACTACAGAAGTCTAGGCAACGATTACCTGCCCGGCCTGGTCGGCGTGGAGATCGTCACGGTGAGCAAGGAATTTGTCGAAAGCCGCCTGGCGGTGCGGCGCGAAGTGATGGCGCCTAACGGTTTCTTGCACGCGGCCTCGGTGATCGCTCTGGCGGATACCAGCTGCGGCTATGGCTGCCTCGCCACCCTGCCCGAGGGCGCGAAGGGCTTCACCACCATCGAGCTGAAGAGCAACTTCCTCGGCACCGCGCGCGAGGGCGCCATCGCCTGCCGGGCCACGCCGGTCCACCTCGGCCGCACCACCCAGGTGTGGGACGCCCTGGTCACGAACGAGGCAACCGGGGCGAAGATCGCACTCTTCCGATGCACGCAAATGGTTTTATGGCAGAATCCGAAACCGTGACGAACCGGTTCTTCTTTGGTTTCTTCTTTTATCCCAGCCCACTGGCGGAAGGGACCGGCTAAGCTCGAACCAACGGAATCCAGAAAACCGCCAGCCCCAAAGCCTGGCGGTTTTTTTTTGCCCGAGGCGCCCATGAACGAACCGACGACCGACAAAACCTCGCTCACCGACGACGAGCGCATCGACAACATCGTCCCGCTGCCGCCGCCGGAGCACCTGATCCGCTTTTTCCCGATCCAGGGCAGCGCGGCCGAAGGGCTGATCGCCGAGACGCGCGCCAAGGTGCGCCAGATCCTGCACGCGCGCAGCGACCGCCTGCTGGTCGTGATCGGGCCGTGCTCGATCCACGACCCCGCGGCGGCGATCGAGTATGCGAAAAAATTGAGCGGTGAAAGAAAGAACCTGGGCGACGATCTCGAGATCCTGATGCGCGTGTACTTCGAGAAGCCGCGCACCACGGTCGGCTGGAAGGGCTTGATCAACGACCCGTACCTGAACGGCAGCTTCCGCATCAACGAGGGCCTGCGCATCGCGCGCGATCTGCTGGTGCGCATCAACCAGGCCGGCGTGCCGGCCGGCTGCGAGTTCCTCGATGTGATCTCGCCGCAGTACATCGGCGATCTGGTGTCGTGGGGCGCGATCGGCGCCCGCACCACCGAGAGCCAGGTGCACCGCGAGCTCGCCTCCGGCCTGTCGGCGCCGGTCGGCTTCAAGAACGGCACCGACGGCAACGTGAAGATCGCGATCGACGCGCTGCTCGCCGCGCGCCAGAAGCACCATTTCCTGTCGGTGCACAAGAGCGGGCAGGTCGCCATCGTCGAGACGCGCGGCAACGACGACTGCCACATCATCCTGCGCGGCGGCAAGAATCCGAACTACGAGGCGGCGGCGGTGCAGGCGGCGTGCGAGCAGCTGGCGAAGGCCGGGCTGCGCGAGCGCCTGATGATCGACTGCTCGCACGCCAACGCGGCGAAGGACTATCGCCGCCAGGCGGCGGTCGCAGCCGACATCGCAGGCCAGATCGCCGGCGGCGAGCGGCGCATCGTGGGCGTGATGGTGGAGTCGCACCTGGTCGAAGGCCGGCAGGATCTCGAGCCCGGTCGCGCGCTCACCTTCGGGCAGAGCATTACCGACGCCTGCCTCGGATGGGACGATTCGGTAAAGCTGCTCAACGGACTGGCGGAGGCGGTCAGGGCGCGGCGCCGGCAGCGCTGAAGGTACCGGCACGGGACCGGCACGGAGTTCCGGCATAATCGGCCGCGAGCGCCATGCCCGACCGCCAGCAACAGCTCGCGCACCTCGAGTCCCTGGGCGACGCCACCCCGTTCGCCGGCCAGCTGCATGCGTTGATTCCGAAATGCCCGCTGCTGGAGAATTTCTCGCAGCCCGAGGTCGAACTGCTGGCGCAGTTCATGTCGGTGTACCGCGCGCAGCCCGGCAGCGAGATCATCCGCGAGGGCGAGGGCGGCGACTTCATGCTGATGCTGCTCGAAGGCCGCGTCGAAGTGCTTAAGCGCGACCGCTGGAACTCGCCGCAGCTGCTTTCCACGGTGGAGGCAGGGCGCACGCTCGGCGAGATGTCGATGATCGACGGCGAGCCGCGCTTCGCCACCTGCGTCGCGGCGGAGGCCAGCCTGATCGCGGTGCTCGACCGCGAGAGCCTGGCGCGCATTATCGTCGAGCAGCCGCTGCTCGGCGCCAAGATCCTGATGGAGCTGGTGCTGATGCTGTCGCACCGGCTGCGCGCCACCAGCCAGCGCCTGCTCGGCCTGCTCGACGAGCAGGTGCAGGGCGGCTCGCCGAACATGCTCTAGTGAGCCGCGCCCGGCTCTTCGTCGTCGCTGTCGTGGTTCTCGCGTTCGTCGTTTTCTTCGCCGCCGGCGGGCCGCGCTATTTCACCTTCGAGAACCTGAAGGCGCAGCAGGCCGCGCTGGAAGAATGGCGCGCGCTGCACCCGGCGCAGGCGCTGGCGGCGTTCTTCACGCTCTACATCGCCTTCACGTCGGCGTCGCTCCCGGGGGCGTTGCTGCTCACCATCCTCGCCGGCGCGATCTTCGGCTTCGGCTGGGGCGTGGCGCTGGTCTCCTTCGCCTCGGCGATCGGCGCCACCATCGCCATGCTCGGCGCGCGCTTCGTGCTGCGCGACTGGGTGCAGGCACGCTTCGGCGCGCAGCTGCGCGGCATCAACCAGGGCGTGGAACGCGAGGGCGCCTTCTATCTCTTCACGCTGCGCCTGATCCCGGCGGTGCCTTACTTCCTCATCAACCTGGCGATGGGCCTGACGCCGATCCGCACCTGGACCTACTACTGGGTGAGCCAGCTCGCGATGTTCCCCGCGACGGTGATCTACGTGAACGCCGGCACGCAGCTCGCGCGCCTCGATTCGCCCGCCGGCATCCTCTCCGGGCAGCTGATCGGCGCCTTCGTGCTGCTCGGCTTGTTCCCGCTGCTGGCGAAAAAGGCGGTCGAGCTGTTCAAGGCGCGCCGGGTGTACGCGCGCTGGCCGCGGCCGCGGCGCTTCGAGCGCAACCTGATCGTCATCGGCGGCGGCTCGGCCGGCCTGGTCGCGGCCTATATCGCCGCCGCGGTGCGCGCCAAGGTGACGCTGGTGGAGAAGGAGCGCATGGGCGGCGATTGCCTGAACACCGGCTGCGTACCGTCCAAGGCATTGATCAAGTCGGCGCGCGTGCTCTCCCAGATCAGAAATTCCCAAAAGTACGGAATCCGCCAGGCAAGCGCGGATTTCGACTTCGCTGACGTGATGGAGCGCGTGCAGCGCGTGGTGCGCGCGGTCGAGCCGCACGACTCGGTCGAGCGCTACACACAGCTCGGGGTCGAATGCCTGCACGGCACGGCGAAGATCACTACGCCCTGGACGGTGGAGATCGACGGCAGGCCGCTCACCGCGCGCGCGATCGTCATCGCCGCTGGAGCGCGCCCACTGGTGCCGAAAATTCCCGGCATCGAGAACGTCGAGGTGCTGACCTCCGAGAACGTCTGGAACCTGCGCAAGCTGCCGCCGCGCCTGGCGGTGCTCGGCGGCGGGCCGATCGGTTGCGAGCTGGCGCAGGCCTTCGCACGCTTCGGCTCCAAGGTGACGCAGGTGGAGATGCTGCCGCGCCTCCTCGCGCGCGAGGACCCGGAGGTCTCCGAGATGGTGGCGGCCCGATTCCGCGCGGAGGGAATCGACGTGCGCGTCGGCCATCGCGCTGTCCGGGTGGAGAAAGATGCGCTGATCTGCGAGCGCGAGGGTCAAACCACGTCGATCGGCTTCGACGCTTTGCTGTGCGCGCTGGGCCGCACGCCGAATACCGCCGGCTACGGCCTGGAAGAGCTCGGCATCCCGGTGACCAAGGCTCGCACCGTGGAGACCAATGAATACCTGCAGACGCTCTACCCGAATATTTACGCCTGCGGCGACGTCGCGGGCCCGTACCAGTTCACCCATACCGCCGCGCACCAGGCATGGTTCGCGTCGGTGAACGCGCTGTTCGGCAGCTTTCGCAAGTTCCGGGTCGACTATTCGGTGATCCCATGGGCGACCTTCACCGACCCGGAAGTCGCGCGCGTCGGCCTGAACGAGACCGAGGCCGCCGAACGCGGCATCGCGGTCGAAGTGACGCGCTACGGCATCGACGACCTCGACCGCGCCATCGCCGACGACGCGGCGTACGGCATGGTCAAGGTGCTGACCGTGCCGGGCCGCGACCGCATCCTCGGCGCGACCATCGTCGGCGAGCACGCCGGCGAGCTGATCGTCGAGTTCATCACGGCGATGAAGCAGGGCATCGGCCTGAACAAGATCCTCGGCACGATCCACATCTATCCCACCTTCGCCGAGGCCAACAAGTACGCCGCCGGCGTGTGGAAGAAGGCGCACGCGCCCGAAGGTGTGCTGCGCAAGCTCGAGCGGTTGCACGCTTGGATGCGCGGCTGAAGCTGTCCGTGGTGGTGCCGGTCCTGAACGAAGCGAGCGGGATGCGGGACGCTTTGCAGGCGCTCGCGCCGCTGCGCGCGCGCGGCCACGAAGTGATCGTGGTCGACGGCGGCAGCAGTGACGGCAGCGCGGACATCGCCGCCGGTCTCTGCGATCGTGTACTGAGCGCAGCGCGCGGCCGGGCGGCGCAGATGAACGCCGGCGCCCGCGTTGCGAATGGTGACGTGCTGCTCTTCCTGCACGCCGATACCCGTCTGCCCGCGGATTTCGTGATTCCGGACGCTTGCGTGTGGGGACGATTCGATGTGCGCATCGACGGCCGGCACCCGCTGCTCAAGGTCGTGGCCTGCGCGATGAACCTGCGCTCGCGGCTGACCGGCATCGCCACCGGCGACCAGGCGATTTTCGTGCGCCGCGCGATATTTCCCGGCTTCCCCGAAATCGCGCTCATGGAGGACGTCGCGCTCTCCAGGATCCTCAAGAAGATCGATCCGCCCTCGTGCCTGCGCGAGCGGGTGGTCACCTCGGGCCGGCGCTGGGAGGCGCACGGCGTGCTGCGCACGATCTTCCTGATGTGGCGCCTGCGGCTGCTCTACTTCCTCGGCGTGAGCCCCGACGCGCTGGCGAGAAAATACGCGCGATGATCATCGTGTTCGCCAAGGCGCCGGTGCCCGGCGCCGCGAAGACGCGCCTCGTTCCGGCGCTCGGCGAGTGGGGCGCGGCGCGACTGCATGCGCGCCTGGTGCGCCACGCGGTGCGCAGCGCGCTTGCCGCACGGCTCGGGCGGGTCGAGCTGCACGGTACCCGGCGCCATTCTTTTTTCAAGAGTTTGCGCGTGCCGTTTCGCCTGCAGCGCGGCAACGACCTGGGAGAACGGATGTGCTACGCGCTGTCCCGCAACCCGGGCGCGATCCTCATCGGCACCGATTGCCCCGAGCTGACCGCGGCGGACTTGCGGTACGCACGGCGGTTGCTGCAGGCAGGGTACGACGCCGTGCTCGCACCCGCCGAGGACGGCGGCTATGCGCTGATCGCGTTGCGCCATGTTGCGCCTGAAATATTCCGCAACATGAGGTGGGGCACTTCATCGGTCTACGGTGAGACTGTGAAACGGTTGAAGCGATATCGCTGGCGCGCGCTGCGCACCGTCTGGGACGTGGACCGGCCCGAAGACCTGCCTCGTCTCTCCGAGCTTCGCCTCAGATCGCTCCGCTCCGCTTCAGCTGGTCGGCGAGGCGTTCGGCGATGAGGCGGTAGCCGCGCGCATTGGGGTGGATCGGGTCGGCCTTCAGGCTCGCGTCGCGCAGCACCTGGCCGATGATGCCGTCCTCGTACGGCAGTCGAAATTCCCTGGCGATGGCGGAATAAAAAGCCGGCGGCGTTACGGTGAAGCCGGGCTCCGGTGTGCCGATCAGCACTACCGCTACGCCCCGGCCGCGCGCCAGCCTGACCATCTCGCGCACGTTGCGCTCGGCCTGCTGGTTGCCCAGGCGCCGCAGGAAATCATTGCCGCCGATGCAGAGCAGCAATAGGCGCGGCGTGTGCTCGTCGAGTGCGCCGGGCAGCCGCGCGAGCGCCTGCGCGCTGACCTCGCCCGGCACCCCGGCGCGTACCACGCGGCGGCCGATGAGGCGCTCGAGCTGCGCCGGGTAGCTTTCGTCTTCGTTGGCGCCGGTACCGAAGGTGAGGCTGTCGCCGAAGGCGAGCACGATCGCATCCGGGGGCAGGCGCTCGAGCTTGGGGCGCTCGCCGCAGCCGAGCGAGAGCAGCGGCAGGACCAATATGAAAGCCCAGCGCAAGGCTCGCATTTCGTGAAGGATGCTACACTTTGCCGCAGACCGCGAAAGCGGCGGAGGAGAGAAAAAATGGCAGTGAAAATCAAAGCCCCGAAGGATTTCTGGGCCGGAATCATGTTCATCGGGTGCGGTGCGTTTTTCATGGCCTGGGCACTCATGCACTACCAGATGGGAACCGCCGTGCGCATGGGACCGGCGTATTTCCCGACCGTGCTCGGCGGTCTGCTCGCGTTTCTCGGCGCGCTGGTGCTGATCGAGTCGCTCGCGATGGAAGGCCCGCCGGTGCCGAAGTTCGCGTTCCGCCCGCTGATCCTGATCTCGGCGGCGTGCGTGGTCTACGGCTACGCGATGAAGCCGCTCGGCCTGATCGGCGCCACCGCGCTGCTGGTGTTCATCTCCGCCTACGGCGGCCACGAGTTCAAGTGGAAGGAAGTGACCATCCTGTTTCTCATCCTGATCCTGTTCTCGGTGCTGGTGTTCGTGAAAGGGCTGACGCTGCCGTTCCCGATCTGCCCCGCCGTGATCGAAAACTGCCCGATCCGCTGACGGAGCCGCGATGGATATCCTCCACAACCTGGTCCTCGGCTTCGGCGTCGCGATCTCGCCGATGCACCTGCTCTACTGCCTGATCGGCGTGATGCTGGGCACGCTGATCGGCGTGCTGCCCGGGATCGGCCCGGTGGCGACCATCGCCATGCTGCTGCCGATCACCTTCAACCTGAGCCCGGTGGCAGCGCTCATCATGCTGGCCGGCATCTATTACGGCGCGCAGTACGGCGGCTCGACCACCGCGATCCTGGTCAACCTGCCGGGCGAGTCTTCCTCGGTGGTCACCTGCCTCGACGGCTACCAGATGGCGCGCCAGGGTCGCGCCGGCCCGGCGCTCGCGACCGCGGCGATCGGCTCGTTCTTCGCCGGCTGCGTGGCCACCCTGGTGATCGCGGTGGCGGCGCCGCCCCTTGCCGAGGTCGCGCTCAAGTTCGGCCCGGCCGAGTATTTCTCGCTCATGGTGCTCGGCCTGGTGGCGGCGACCGTGCTCGCGCACGGC
>Ga0134121_10004887_pt1 | contig 10924 bp, 11 predicted proteins | sample KB301_FD_96463 | JGI IMG/M metagenome (GOLD analysis project Ga0134121, IMG submission 96463) | Terrestrial soil microbial communities without Nitrogen fertilizer from Kellogg Biological Station, Michigan, USA - KB3-0-1 | ecosystem: Environmental > Terrestrial > Soil > Unclassified ...
CCCCACCGATCCCTCCCGCCCCCTGCTAGCCGCCCTCGGCGTGGCCGCCCTCGTCCTCCTCGGCCTCGAAGCCTGGGGGATGGGCGCCCACCGCAACTACAAGGCGACCGGCAGCACGGTGGCTGGGGAGCGCTTCCTCAATCGCGACGATCGGGTCTTCCTGGAGCCGATCCCATAGAGAAACTGAGTCCTCCTGGACGAAAGAGGCGAAATCTCTTTATATGTATTTGGTTTTTTGCTACTATATGTCTGCGACATCGGCGCCGGGCCCGGCCACCGAAAACAGCTCACCTATCCCCAGAAGCTCTTTCGAGCTGTAAGGAGGCCCCTATGAGAATGTCTGCCGGCCGTTTCTTCCTCGGACTGATCCTGCTCTCTTCATCGAGTGCTTTGGCCGTCTGCAACAACCCGCCCACCGCGAATACCGACGTCTACAACATGGCGAAGAACACGACCCTCAACATCTATGACGGTACTCTCAAGGCGAACGACACGGACCCGAACGGAGATCCGCTCACCTCCTATATCAGCGGCGCTCCTTCGAGCGGCGGTTGGTGCGGCGTCGCGCCGAACGGGTATTGCTATCAGCCGCCGACCAACTTCACGGGCCTGGTTGCCATTCCCTACTCGCTGACGGACGGATGCAATACGGTGGGAGGAACCGTCCTGATCAACGTCCAATAGACATCACAGCCTTGGGGCCGGGGCGGCCTACCGCTTCCCCAGCAGATCCATCAACACCGCCACCTCCGACACCACCCCGGTCGCGATCGTCGGGTCGCGATCGGGGGCGAAGAGGCTGGAGTGGAGGGAGGGGGGATGCTGGCCGGCCGCCTCGAGCTCCTTGAGCTTCGCGGGATCGCCGGCGCCCAGGCTCCACTGGACCGCCGGGACTCCCGCAAGGCCGTACTCGCTGAAGTCCTCGGAGGCCATCTGCGGCGGCAGGTCGACGACGTTGCCGTCCCCGAAGGTCCGACGGAGGGCCGCCGCGATCCGGGCGGTCAGCTTGGGGTCGTTGTAGGTCGCGGGGCAACTCTCGACGACCGCGAAGGCCGGCTCCTTGGGCGCTCCCGCCGCCGCCGCTTCGGCTTTGGCGATGCGCTCGATGGCGGCAAGGATGTGCTCCCGGACCTCCTTCTTGTAGGCGCGGACGGTGATCTGCAGCTTCACCTCGTCCGGGATGATGTTGTGCTTGTTGCCGCCGTGAATCGATCCCACGGTGACGACCGCCGGGTCCTGAGGGTCCTTCTCGCGGGCGACGATCGTCTGGAGCGCCAGGACCGTGCGGGCGGCGATCACGATGGGATCGACGGTCGTCTGGGGCGAGGCGCCGTGGCCTCCCTTGCCGTAGATCGTCAGGTCGACCGAGTCGGAGCTCGCGAGGGTGTAGCCCGAGGTGACGCCGAGTTGGCCGGCCGGGAGGTTCGGCGTGTCGTGAAGCGCCACCACGAAATCGGGCTTGGGAAAGCGGGTGAAGAGCCCGTCCTTGAGCATCGCCCGGGCGCCCCGGATCCTCTCCTCCGCGGGCTGGCCGATGAAGACGAGGGTGCCGTGCCAGTCGGCCTTTCGGCGCGCCATCTCGGCCGCGGTTCCCACCAGGGCCGTCATGTGGACATCGTGCCCGCAGGCGTGCATGACCGGCACCTCGGTGCCCGCGTCGTCCTTGACCCGCACGGTGCTGGCATAGGGAAGCCCGGTCTTCTCCTCGACCGGCAGGGCGTCGAGCTCGGTCCGCAGCATCACGGTGGGGCCGGAGCCATTCTTGAGCACCCCCACGACCCCGGTGCCGCCGACGCCGGTCGTCACCTCGAAGCCCGCCTGACGGAGCCGGTCGGCCACCTTGGCGGCCGTCTTCTCCTCATGTAGCGAAAGCTCCGGGTGTTGGTGGAGGTCGATGTAGAAGTCCCTGAGATCGGGCGACAAGGCCTTGGGAGCCGGAGCTGCCGTCCCGGGCACGGCGCTGAGCAGGGAGAGGAGAGCGATCGAGGCCACGACAGGGAAATGAGGCATAGGGTCTCCGGGGTAAGAAGGAATCCGCCCGGGGAGCATACCCGGAGCGTCCCCGGAGGTCCATCCAGGGCCCTCCGCGCGCCTCCTCCTCCTCGACAACAACCTCGACGCCGAGGGCGCAGGGGAACGTTGCTCTGCATTTTGCGCCAGCACCTGCCCCGCTCCTCTCCTCTCGAAGCCTAGTAAACAGAACCCTGCTACACTAGACTCTTCAGATTCCGTCTTTTTTCTCCGCAGGCCGCTATGGAGATCTTGCCATGAGTGAATTCGACGAAAAGGTTCGTGAGCTCGCAGCCCGCATTCCGGGGCAGCGTGAACATATACGGACTGAGGAAGCATGCAAAAGTGCCCTCGTGATGCCATTTATCAATGCGCTTGGCTACAACGTTTTCGATCCACGAGAGGTAACACCCGAGCTGGTGGCAGACGTGGGCACAAAAAAGGGCGAGAAGGTCGATTACGCGATTCTACGGGAAGGCAAGCCGATCATGCTCTTCGAGTGCAAGCCCTGCGGCTGCGACCTCGATTCAACACATGCCTCCCAACTATACCGGTATTTCTCGGTGACCGATGCCCGTTTCGGCATTCTCACCAACGGTATCCAGTACCGATTCTTCTCGGACCTGGAAGCGCTAAACAAGATGGATGCGAAGCCATTCCTCGAGATCAATATGCTGTCACTGGACGATATCGCTATCACCGAGCTGGCCAGGTTCTCGAAAGCATCCTTCGACGTGAGCTCAATCCTGGCGACCGCCAGTGAGCTCAAGTACATGAAAGAAATCAAGCGGGTGCTCGCAAGCGAGCTATTACAACCGTCTGAGGACTTGGTGCGCTTCTTCCTAAGCCGGGTTTACGAGGGCCGTGCCACTACAGGAGTGCGCGAGCAGTTCGCCGAGCTCGTCCGCCGCTCGCTCGCCGAGTTCATCAGCGACCGTGTGCGGGAGCGGCTACAGTCAGCCCTCGCCACCGAATCGGCTCGCAAGTTAGACGCGGAGGCTCCGGCAGCCCTGGCGGATGCCGCTGGAGGCGAGAAGGGCACCGAACCAACGGAGGAGGAGAAAGAGGGCTGGCTGATCGTCCGCGCCATCGTCGCTGAGGTTGTGGATCCGCGGAGGATAGCAATCCGCGATCAGCAGAGCTACTGCGCTCTACTCTTCGATGACAATAACCGACGCCCTATCTGCCGGCTCCACTTCAATGCCCGAACCAAGCGCTACGTAGGACTCTTCGATGAGAATCGAAACGAAAACCGCGTACCTATCACTGAAGTGACGGATCTGTACAAATACGCCTCGCAGCTCAGAGCCACGGCACAGCGCTACCTCGGACCGTCCGCACCAGAATCAGCTGTCGGAACTAAAGAGGGTGGCTGAACTTCAGGGCCCAATGTCTAGGCCTCTCAGGACGCCGAGTTCAGCGGAACCCTCGTATGCTTCAAAAGACCTGAAGGATGAGGACGTGCGAGGCGCGCAGGGCAGAGGGTAGCGGCCGCCGCTAAGGATTCGTAACGCCTATGGCAAAGGAAGAACGCGAAAGCCCCTACCTCGTCTTCATGCTCATTACGAGCTTTCTTGCACTCGCACTTCTGGCCGCCACTGTGCTCGTGCGGCTCGACGAGGGCACAAAGGAGATTCTCGCCTACGCCGACAACGGAATCTGCGCGTTGTTCGGGGTGGATTTCATCATCTCCTTGGCACGCGCGGAGCGGAGGTGGACGTACTTCCTGCGCTGGGGCTGGCTGGATCTTGTGTCGAGCATTCCGGCTGTTGGGCTTTTCCGCCTCGGCCGTGCCGCGAGAGTGCTGCGGATTGTCCGCGTTCTCCGGGGAGTTCGCTCTACGCGAATTCTCGCAGGATTCGTCTTGAGACGCCGCGCCGAAAGCGCTGTTCTGGCGGTAAGCCTCATCGCGTTTCTGCTCGTTGTGATCGGGAGCATAGGAATCCTCCATCTTGAGACGACGCCGGAGGCCAACATAAAGACCCCTGAGGACGCTCTCTGGTGGGCTATAGTCACAATGAGCACTGTAGGGTACGGTGATCGCTATCCGGTCACCACGGAGGGGCGGGCGTTGGCGGCTGTACTGATAGCGGCGGGAGTCGGTCTCTTTGGTACCTTATCGGGCTTCGTAGCCGCGTGGTTTCTGGAGCCGGCAAGGAAGCGCCAAAGTGATGAGTTCGAGGCCCTCCGTGGAGAACTTGAAGGCCTCCGAAGAGACCTCGAGTCTCAGCGATCTCTTTCGAAGACCTAACACGGCTTTCAGACCGGTGACCTGTGAGACCGCGATCCAACCATGGCTCGTCAAGGCGAGTGGGAGATCCGGTCGGAAGAATGTAAGGCGCGGGAACTCGGGGATTTCAGCTCACGGCCGGGTGCGGCCGAAAAATAAGACATAACCATCGGCATCCTTGAGCTCAAACCCAAGCAAACCGTCTTCCGTGTCTTTCAAAGGCTCGGAGAACTCAACGTCTCTCGACGCAAACTCTGCCGCCAAAGTGTCGGGATCAGGAACGTAGAGGTAAGCGTCCCAGCGGGCAGCAGGCTCTCTCTTATAGTTTGGCAGTGGAGCTACACCAACGTCCTTGAGCATGATCATCGCGCTGCCCCGGCAAACGATACCGAAGAAGGGTTCGTCAGCCGGTTCCTGAAATGTAATCTCAAACCCAAGCTTGTCGCGGTAGAACGAAAGCGCTGCTACGGTATCCTGCACGATGAAAAATGGGGAGATGCCGGAAATCTCTGTCTTTGTCATATGAATCCCTATCTCCTATTTCCACGCCCTAATGATAGCCGCCGGCGCCTAGCGCCTGCCCACGACGAGCCAAGGCATGCCGCGGTAGGAATCCGCCACCACCCATTTCCCAGCCCCAGGCTTCCAAAGAAGACCCTGGACCCTTTCCTGCTGCTATCTTCCGGTCGCGGCCCTGAGCGCTGCCATTTCCTCGCGGTTCGGTCCGTACATGCCCGGGCTCGCGCCGCCGGCCAGGCGGCAGAGCATGGCGAGCTGGCCGCGGTGATGGACCAGGTGGAGAAGCAACCCGTTCCACAGGATGTCGATGACGGCCATTTCATTGCCGTCGAAGTACTTGATCTTGCGCTCCAAGTCCTCGGGGCGGAGCTTGCGGATGCGCTCCTTGGCGTCCGCATGGATGCGCTCGTAACCCGGCGCCAGTTCGGCGATCGTGCGCGGCCGCGCGATCCCGGGCGGCTTCATCCCGGGATCGAAGCCGCCGGAATCGACGCCGAGGCTGTTGTAGGCATCGCCCTCGGCGAGGTGCCAGGCCAGCTCACCGATCGACCGCCCTCCCGCGTCCGGCCGGAAGTCATACTGGTCCGCCGGCAAGGCGCGCAGCAGACTGGACGTCTTCTCAGCCTCCGTGTCCCAAAGCGCCAGAAACCTCTCGAGCTCAGTCATCTCGAATCCTCCTTCTTCTTGTCTTGATCTCTGCTTGAGTACAGGAGCATATACCGGTGAGGGCTCCACGACAAAGCCTCAGTCCTCGCGGTGTCCTTCATGAGCCGCCGCGAGAAGAGGGAGTGGTCAGGTTCGCAGAAGACGGAAGAAGGCGCGCAGGTCTTCGGCGAGCAACTCCGGCTCTTCCTGCGCAGCCCAGTGCCCGCCGCGGGGCATCTCCGTCCAGCGCTGAATGTTGAAGAACCGCTCGGCCCATTCGCGGGGCGGCGGCAGAAGATCGCGCGGAAAGCTCGCGAAGCCGGTGGGCACCGTGGACGAACCGGTCCACTTCTTGATCATCTCAACGATCCACGTCACCGCCCCGGCGTTCGCCGCATCGTAGTAGAATCCGAACGATGAATTGATCGTTTCGGTTGCCCAGTAGATCGTCAGGTTCGTCAGCAACTCGTCCTTGGTGAACCGCGTCTCCAAGTCCCCATTGCAATCGCTCCAGGAGCGGAACTTCTCGACGATCCAGGCTGCCAGGCCCGCAGGGGAATCATTCAATCCAATTGCCAAAGACTGCGGCTTGGTGCTTTGGATCATCGCGTAAGCGCCTTCCTTCTGCTGCCACTTCTCACTCTCGGCGATGAATTTCTTCTCGCTGGCGGATAGATCCTTGGGCTTTTCGAACAGATGAGCAAAGGGAACGTCGGTCAGGTGAATGCCGGCCAGTGAATCGGAATAACTGCGCGCCAGGTGCTCGGTTACGGTGCTGCCCCAGTCGCCTCCATGGGCCCCAAAGCGCCGGTAGCCCAATCGTTGCGTCATCAGGGTCGCCCAGAGATCGGCAACCCGGAAGAGCATCCCCTGTTTCCTTGGCTTGTCGGAGAATCCGTAGCCGGGCAGGCTAGGGACGACGACGTCAAAGGCATCCGCCGGGTCGCCGCCGTACGCTGCCGGGTCGGTCAGCATTGGAATGATCTTGGAGAAGCGCAGGAATGAATCGGGGAAACCGTGGGTCAGGATGAGCGGAAGAGGATTTTCGCCGCGCCCTCGCTCATGGATGAAATGGATTCCGAAGCCTTCAATATCAGTGCGAAAATGTGCAAAACGGTTGATGATTTCTTCCTGCGCCCGCCAATCGAATTGGTCCCGCCAGTACTGCACAAGCGTTTTCAGGTACTCCAGGTTCGTGCCGTAATCCCAATCATCCGTACCTTGGATTTCATCGGTCCAGCGCGTGCTCGCAAGACGTCGCCGCAAATCTTCAAGCGTTTCCTGGGCTATCTGTACCTTGAAAGATCCCGCAGGCATAGGACGTGTCTCCGGCAGAGGATTCAGATAGGCGCCGCAGGTTGACCAAGCCGCGGACCACTTGCAATATTATTGCAAAGATTGGGCCAGCACAGCGCGAGTTTGTCGGCGTGCTCGCGCAGCGTCTCCGACCACAGTTGCTCTCAGGGTCATGCGACTAACGCGATGAGTCTGAGGAATCCTCGAGCCCACCCGGATGGCATCCGCTGTAGGGGGCTTAGGCGACCCGCCACATGCGCCACCCCAGGGCAATGAGAACGGCCACCGCTGTGCCGAGAATCGCCGGCCAGAAGAAATTGTGAGGAGAATCTGCGGTGTTCCGCGGCGAGCGAGCTACAGCCGACCCTGTGCCGAGCTGCTGCAGGTCGGCTGACGCGAGGGCGAGCTCGCGGGTGCCCATGCATAAGTGAGTGGAATAGCCGCCGGTCGAGTCCAGGTTGGCGTACACGAGGTACGTCTTGCCGACTTCGAAGGCCCCGCAATCAGAGGGTCCGAAGGCTGAGAACACGGTGACTCGGTTAGGCGGAGCTCCCTTCCAGGCGCGGGAGACCGTGAGGTCGTAGGGAACAGAGAGCCACTGCCTAGTAGGCCGATGAAAGAGACCCCAGTCGTGGAGCTTGAGCTCCAACCCATGTAGCGCACGCTTTGCGGTGGGTTGGAACGTATGAGCTTGAACGACGGTCCCTGCGAAGACGAAATCGGCGTTGGCCGACGCGGCGGCCGGAGAAGCGGGTGGTCGACAGAGGCATGACCCTACCGCTTGATGGGCTGTCAAAGTTCCTAACAGCAATCCGACGTGAACGAGTCTATTCATCCGGGTCGCCCATGGCTTGTATAGCGAAGGGTTCTGGCGCATGCCTGGCTCCTCAACCGCGATTTCGTGTCGGTGAGCATACCGCGACAGCCGGGCGGTCCATGAAGATTCGAAGGTCAGAACCCGCAGAGCTGAGCGCAGGACCCGCAAGACTTCACACCGTTGCAGGTGGTGCAAAACTGCAGGCCAACTCGGCCATTGAAAGTGCACGACTGGCACCCAAACGTGCAGGCCATCGGCACCGGTGCCTGCGCCCGATCGGCGCTGGGCAGAGCCGGCGCCTCCGGAGCCGGCGCAGCCTGCAGACTGGCGAGGAAGGCCTCGTCGCCCACTGGAGCCGGGCTGGCAAACGCCGTCGAAAAGGTCAGGAGAGCTACAGCCAGAACGGCAAGCGACACGAGGTTCTTCAACATTCGCAATCCTCCTCGAGGTGTTATTGTGCGTTACTTCGAGCATCCAACGCAAAGCTAGCAACCCTCAGGTGCAGGGGTCAAGAGATTCTGCGGCACCTTCTTAGAGCCCGCCCTCCAAAAAGACACAGGCACTTGTTTTGGCAGCTCCTCTGGCCGAGAGGAGCAGGCGTCGACCGCGATGTTCAGATGGGGCTGTATCGTCAACCCTCACGGCCTCCACTGCCAGATGCCCACCCCCAGGAATGTCGCGATGAGCGTATCGGGATTCCGCGGGTCGATCGCGATCGTGGGGAAGTCGAGGTCCGGCGCGCCGGCGAGAAGCGTCCAATGTGCCCCGCCATCGAGGCTGCGATAGATCCCCTGAGCGCCCGTCGTCGCGGCATACCAGGTTGCCGTGCGCTCGTCGCGAACGAGTTGGCGGACCGCCGCTCCGGTCGGCAGATCGCCCCAAGGCCGCCAGTGCGCTCCGCCGTCCTCGCTCAGTAAGAGCCCGTCGAAGGTCCCCGCCAGGAGCCGGCCCGGACTCGCCGGATCGGCGGCAAGGGCGAATATCGGAGTCTCCGGTGGTATGCCGGGGTCCGACGGGTGCCAGGAAAGGCCGCCGTCCGTGCTGAGGTAAATTGCCCAAGGCGGAACGCCGTTGAACGCGTAGGCGGCCGCGTATCGGTGCGTAGCATCGAACGCGTCGACCGCATACGCTGTGAAGGCGCCGCAGAATCCCTGGCCGCCGGGGCCGCCGGGCCTGCAGCGGGCCCGTCCTTGAGACTGGCGCCAAGTGGCGCCGCCGTCATCGCTCGTCCACAGGACCAGGTCGCCAAACTCGTCATTGCGCACGAATTTATGGATCGCCAGGAAGCGAGACTGCATCGCGTCGGCGAGCAAACTGCCGGCCTTTTTGGGCGCCGAGGGCACGGCCCCCCAGGTCCAACCGCCATCTTGGCTCCTGACCACGAGATCACCCTTCACGGCGACGGCCGTGGAGCCACCTGTGGCGGCGAGCTCGGTGAATCGCCCTCGCCCAGCCTTCACCCAACTCCGGCCGCTCTTGCTAAGGAAGAGGCCGGGGTCGTCCCCCGCCCCTAAGGGAACCAGGGCGGCGAGCCGCCAGCCGTCGCCTGCACCGGGGCTGCGTTGCACTACGAAGGCGCGGCTCGGGTAGCCGGCGGAGATGCCCGCGGCCAGCGACCTCCACGTGCGCCCCCCGTCTCGGCTCCCCGAGAGGCCGCGCTCCGGGAGGTCAGGGACGCCGTAGAAGGCGCTGCTGTCGGCATACACGATGCTGCCGCCCGCTGACACCACGGTGCCCTCCGGCATCAGATGGGGTGGCAACCAGCTCTCGCCGCCGTCGTTGGACTTAAAGAGCCAGTGCTGGAACCCGCGCGAATAGAGGTCTTGGACGAGCCACACATGGGAGGCCCTCCGGGGATCGACGGCGAGATCGGTGAACCCATAGCTGCCGTGCTGACTGGGACACGTCAACGGCAGCCAGTGAGCGCCGGCGTCGTCGCTGCGCACCGGACAGCCGCTAGTGGCCAATAGGCCATACAGGGTATCGGGGTGCGAGGGCGCAGGTCGGCCGTAGTTGAACCCCGCGCCATGATACAGCCTAGGCGGGCTCCAGGTTTGGCCGCCGTCTCGACTGGTCAAGACGCCTTGGTGGCCGAAGAACAACAGCTCGCTACGCTCCGGATGGACGAAGAATCTCTTCCTCTCGCCGGGCGTAGAAACAGAAAAAAGACTATCGTTAAGCAAGAAGGCACCGGCCTGGAATGAAGCGCCGCCGTCGCGGGAAACCCACACCTGTAGGCCGAGCTCGAAGCTCGCGTTGAGGCTCTCGTCAACGCGATAGAGCGTCTCCGGGTCGACCGAATCGACGAGGAGCTGCACTACCCTGGTCAACTGGAATGGCGGTGTCGGGCGCTGCGACCACGTCTCGCCCGCATCGCGACTGCGCCAGAGTTGGTAGTCCGACGTCCAAGCCCAGATCGTCCCGCGGTTCGCGGGATCGAGCGCAAACGCGGTCACCGAGCGCCCGAGTCCGGCCTGCAGGCTGCGCCACGTCGCGCCGGCGTCGTCGCTTCTCCACAGGTGGCTGTCGGCGTTGACATAGAGAACGTCGGGTCGGCCGCCATCGAGCTGCAGCTCCGCGAAGGGCACGCCAGGCCCACCCAGAGGCGACCAGCCCGCTGCGGCGGGCCCGACGGCTACCAGGAGAAGCGCCACCCAGAGAAGCGCCCATGACATGAGGGTCCAGCGTCGTGGTGCCATTGACCTCCCTCTCGACAATTAAGCTCGGCGAGCGGCCATTACAGGCTCCCCAAGCTCCTCGAAACAACTCCGGCTTGCAGACAATTGTATCCTGAGCTTGCGCCAAAAAGAGCCTGGCGCTTTTTATTTTGGCACGCCTGGAGGGCCCGCGAGCACCTTAGAGCTTATGGAGCATGGAAAGACCCTGCTCCCTGGAGAAGGAGTGTGCTATGAAGATCAAGCTCTGTAAGCTCGCGCTGTTGCTGGTTGTCCTGTTGTCCCTGGCCCCGGTTCTGGGTTTGGACCAAGCCCTCGCATCGAGCCCCTGCGATGGTCTGCCAGGGTTGTGCCGTCCCAAGTACGATCCGGTCACGCACTGCTGCATCTCGGACCCGCGGTTCGACTGCGTCGACATCTGTTTCTAGGGCCCGCCCCAGAAGAGCCTGGTGCCTTCGCGCATTTGCTGTGCGCACGTCGGGACCCTTTCGTGAGCTCGAGGAGCATCCTGGACGCCATGGCAAAAGCCCGCCGCATCTGGCTTATCCCAGGATCGCCATGAGCCAATGAGCGATGAACGCGAGTTTTTACGTTCTATAGGAGTATGCCCAGAAAACTTCGCTTCATCCCCCATACCCGGACCCTCATCTCCATCACCTGCCGCACCGTCCAGGGCCGCTTCCTGCTGCGGCCCTGCCCCCAGCTCAACGACATCGTCCTGGGCGTCCTCGG
>Ga0134121_10004888_pt1 | contig 10924 bp, 7 predicted proteins | sample KB301_FD_96463 | JGI IMG/M metagenome (GOLD analysis project Ga0134121, IMG submission 96463) | Terrestrial soil microbial communities without Nitrogen fertilizer from Kellogg Biological Station, Michigan, USA - KB3-0-1 | ecosystem: Environmental > Terrestrial > Soil > Unclassified ...
CGACGGTCATCGTCGCCGGAGACCACGCTGGCATCGTCTGGTTTCTGGACATGCCGCCGTCGTACCGCAGTGCAGAGCCATCCAGCAGTCGCGAGAGCATGCACCGCGTGCCTGCAGCGAGCGCAGCGCACGTCCCCACCCGCACATGGCCGCCGATGATCAAGCACACCATTCTGTTCCTGGCCGCCAACCCGCACGGGACCGATCCACGTGCGCTCGACCGCGAGGCGCGCGCGATCCAGATAGAGCTCGAGCGCAGCGGGCACCGCGATCGCTTCGAACTCGTCACCCGGTGGGCCGCGGAGCCGCTCGATCTGCTTCGCGAGCTACGCAAGCTCCGGCCAACGGTGGTGCATTTCAGTGGTCGCGGCGGCCACCTCGCGCCGAGCGGGCATCACGCCGACGGGACGCCCGGCCGGGACGCCGTTGGAGAGAACCGCCGCGACCGCGAAGAATCCCGCGACGGCCTGTACTTTCAGGGGCCCGATGGCCAAGCACGCTGGGTATCGCCCCAGGCGCTCCAGGACACATTCGGCGCCGCTGGATCTTCCGTCCAGGTGGTGGTGCTCGACGCGTGCTACAGCGCCACCCAGGCCGAGGCACTGCTCGCGCATGTTGATTGCGTCGTCAGCACGCGCGGCACGATCCGCGACGACGCTGCCCGCAGTTTCGCGATCGGCTTCTACGGCGGCCTGGGCGAGCGCGAGTCGATCCCAGCTGCCTACGCGCAGGGCTGCGCTGCTATCAGCCTGGGGGGCCTCCCCGACGCGGATCGGCCGCAGCTTGCCGTGCGCAACGGCATCGACGCCGAGCAGCTGGTGCTGGCCGCGGATCCACCCGCAAGCCTGCCGGAAGCCATCTCAGCGACTTCCACGCCCTGATAGCAAGCGTGAACGAACGCCGCGCTTGCATCAGCGACATAGATTCACCAGAGCGGATCCCGCTCTCAAGGGGGCTGGCTGTCGCGTCGTTCAACGCGCTATGGTGACTTCGTCCAGATCGATCTTACAGGATGAGACCGAGAGTGTAAATCCAGCACAGATACTGTGCGGAGCATGGTCCTGCCGTCAATGCCAGCTCGTCATTCCCGACAATCAGCCGCAATATGCGGAACGACAATGCGCATGTCACGGAGCAGCGACTGCAATCTCGGATATGAAACGTGGAGTTCAGGAGGACGGGCTATCCGTGGTGCTTGTGGACTGGCAACGCCCCGCATCAGGCGCGTACACTCGGGACATGAAGCTTGCACTCACGATCGGAGAGCTGGATGGCCGCGTCGGCCAGGAGGTCGCGGTGTCTCCCTGGGTCGAGATCCGGCAGGACCGGATCGACGGGTTCGCCCGGGCGACCGATGACTTTCAGTGGATCCACGTCGACCAGGACCGCGCCCGGCAATCGCCGTTCGGCGGCACCATCGCGCACGGCTTCCTCACGCTGTCGCTGCTGCCGATGATGACCGACGCCGCGCTCACGCTGACCGATCGGTCGATGGGTATCAACTACGGGCTGAACAAGGTGCGGTTCCCCTCGCCGGTCCCGGTCGGCTCGAAGCTCCGTGCCCGGTTCACGCTGGCCCGGCTCGACAAGATGGAGGGCTGCGTCCAGACCACGTGGAGCGTGGTGGTCGAGCGCGAGGGCAGCGAAAAGCCGGTGATGGTGGCCGAGACCATCAGCCGGTACTACGCGTAGCCGCGGCGCGTCACAGCCAGAACGCGGCGAGCGAGAACTTGTTGCTCGTGGTGTCGAGCACCTCGTAGCCGTCGTGCGCGCGCCGCGGTCGGCCGCCCGGACTGCGGTGTAATTGGCCGTAATGGACCTGCGTCGCACAACTGCCTACGTTGCTTCCGAGGCTCGCTCCCAAGGGCCGGAGGTACCTGCATGTTCGATCGACGTTTGGTGGGTCACGAGCACCAGCTGAAGGAGCACCATGGCAGCGAGCGCTGGGCGCTCGGTACGCCAGGCAAGCGGACGCTGACCGAGCAGCTCCCGAGTGCGGGGGCTCCTGCGGCTGAGGCTGCTGGCGTGGCTCCGCGGGGGCTGCCGGCCACAGATGGCGATCTCGGGAGCCGCGCGACGCTGGGTGCGATGTTTGGCGGTCATCTCGCGCACCGGCCGGGTGGATTGCCGCCCGAGCTCCAGGCCAGCATGGGCCGCTCGTTCGACGCCGACTTCTCGGCCGTCCGCATCCACGAGGACGGCGAGGCTGCGCGGCTCGGTGCGCTGGGGTACACCCAGGGCACCGATATCCACTTCGCGCCCGGCCAGTACGTCCCCGGCACTGCCGCGGGCCGCGAGCTGATCGGCCACGAGCTTGCGCACGTCGTGCAGCAGGCGAGCGGACGAGTGACGCCGAGGCTGCAGATGAAGGCCGGGCCTGCGCTCAACGACGATAGTGGGCTCGAGCAGGAGGCCGATCGGGCCGGCGCGCGAGCCGCGCGAGGCGAGCCGTCCGGGCTGTCGGCGCGCGGCACCGCGATCACCGCGCGGGCCGGCGCGCCGATCCAGATGAACGTCGGCGAGACGCTGCTCGGCATCGCGGCCAGCGTGCTCGATCAGACGGTCACGACCGCGACGGCGGCGGCCGAGTCGCTCGCCACCTTCTTCGGCGTGTCGACGACGACGGTGTACGTCGTCGCCAGCATGGGCCTCGCGATCACCGGCGCGGTCGCGCTGCTCTACCGCTACAAGCGCGGCGAGGTGCCCGAGGATCCCGACCACGCCACGCTGTCGGTCCACGTGCCGCTGATCACCGGCCTGCTCGCCGCGGCCACGCCCTACCCCAACATCGTCGGTCAGCTGATCACGCGCGAGTGGTACAAGGCCAACTCGCTGACCTGGGCGAAGAAGCTCAAGCTGTTCCAGCTGGTCGCATCGCGCGTCAGCGACGCCGAGCAGCGCGAGTTGCTCGCTCAGACCGTCAATGCGCTGGCCACCCATGAGGGCCAGTCCGGCGCGACGTCGCTCACGACCCTTGGCCTGACGCTGCCCGGCAAAGACGAGGGGGCCGAGAACGACGGCGAGGCCGAGCCGAAGTCCGGCGACGACGAGCGCATCGACCAGATCCCGGCGCAGGTCAAGAACCAGCTCGGCCAGCTCGAGACCGCGATGAAGGACGAGCTGAAGCTCAAGATGTTCGGCCAGCTCGATCGCATCGAGGGCCGCATCACCGAGTGGTTCGGCCGCTACAAGACCCAGATCGATCATCCCGAGCGCACGGCGATGTTCGGCTACCTCGATCAGGTGCAGGAGCTCCACAAGCGGCTCACCGGGTGGCAGATCAAGCACGACAAAGACCTCTGGCTCCCCGAGATCGGGCCGAGCGAGGACCGCGCCCGCATCCAGGAGATCTGGCACGCGATCCTCGCCGGCAACGAGGCGTTCACGTTCGACCAGGGCGTCGACAAGTCATTCGGCAAGGACGTGGACATCCCGGCTGAGATAACGCGCAAGCTCAAGGTCGAGGTCATCTCCCAGCTCGGCCGGCTGATGAGTCAGCCGAACGGCCGGGCGCTGATCGCGACGTTCTTCGCGAGCGGAGACAAGGGCGTGGTCAACTTCAAGCTCGCCCAGCTCTACCGCATCGTCGTCGATCAGTACGTCGGAGACAGCGCGGTGGCGCGCAACGATGACGAGAAGTCGCTGTCGAGCGCGCCGCACGTCGCGACCGGCAACCGCAAGAAGAAGGGGCGCAAGGTCGAGCGCGGCCGCGGCCAGCACAGCGATGTCCAGGTGACGCCCGGCAAGAAGGACTCGACGTTCCTCGACTACGACAAGGACTACAATCGCATCCTGTCGCCGGGCTACATCGGCCTCGGCCACGAGCTGGTCCACGCGGCGCACAACCTGCACGGCGTCGCGCTCGGCGACTGGACGCTCGACGGCATGCCGCCCGAGTACCACGACCTCGAGGAGTTCGTGACGATCGCGCCGCGCGCCGAGCTCGAGAAGTACCGCAAGCGCACCGTCACCGGCAACGCGTACAAGCCGGAGGGCGGCACGGTGGCGACGACGACGACGTTCGGCGAGCTGCTCGATCTGATCGGCAACCTGCCCAACGAGGCCGATCTGCGCAAGGAGCACGGCCTCGACGAGCGCCACGAGCACATCAGCAGCCTGTCCGATCACACCACCGGGCACGAGCTGCCGCGGAAGACCGACGCCACGGACATCGTCAAGCAGAGCCTGCCCAAGGCGCTTCAGGAGCTGACGGTGTGACGGTCCCGGCTCGAAGATTTGCGAAGTAGTAGACCAGCGCTCTCAATGTTGCGCCATCAGCGTCTTCAGGAACGCGTAGTGGAAGTCGACCCCCCGATAGAAGGACTCCACCCGGATGCGCTCATCTTTGCCATGCGCACGAAGATCGTCGCGATCCACGGCTTCCCCACTGACCTGGTACACGGGAATGCCGGCAGCGTTCACGTGGACGGCGTCGGACGCACCAACCGCAAGCATCGGAATCACCGGCACGCCCGGCCACATCGAGGCAGCGACCTTTTCCAGCGATCGCCTCACGTCCTCGCGGAGAGGTGCCGGGGTGAAGCCGTGCTTGCTCTCGGCGGTATCGAGAACCTGTCCATCCTCCGTCACGTAGCGCACGGTTATCATCGGATCCGCAAGTACGCCGATGAGCGTCTTCCGCACCTCCTCGGCAGAGTGTCCCGGTAAGATGCGACAGTTGACAACTGCACGCGCCGTCTGGGGTAGCGCGTTGTTTGCGTGGCCCGCCTCGAGCATTGTGGCGACACAGGTGGTGTGCGTGACGGCGTGATCCAAAGGGTCACTCGCCAGACGCGCGATCGCTGCCGGATCGGGGGGCATCTTGAGAATGGCGCGCATGTCCGCCGCACGCCTGCTGGTCTCCAGGGTCGCCTGGCGTTCATAGTACCCACGCGTCACGCTGCTGAGCTCGAATGGGAATTCGTATCGCGAGAGCCGATCGAGGCCACCTGTGAGGTGATAGATTGCATTGTCGAGTACCGGAATCGAGCTGTGGCCCCCGGGACTGGTGACCGTGAGCTGGAAGTCAGCGTACACCTTCTCGGAGGTATCGATCTCGACGTACAGGGTCTTGCCGTTCTCCATGAGTACGTTGGGACCGTCGTTGTCGAGCGCAAATTCCGCATCTACCAGCTCGCGGTGATTCTTGAACAGCCAGACGACACCATTCGAGCTGCCGCTTTCCTCGTCCGCCGTGAGCGCAAGAATGATGTCGCGATCGGGCCGATAGCCTTCCTTCTTGAAGCGGATGAGCGTGGCCAGCAGGATCGCGTCGCCGTCCTTCATGTCCTGCGTACCGCGACCGTAGTAGTAGCCGTCCTTCTCGACGAACTGAAAAGGATTCGTGGTCCAGTCCTCGCGCCGCGCCTCGACGACATCGAGGTGACCGATCAAGAGCACTGGTTTGCGCTTCCCCGTACCATGCAAGCGCACGACGAGGTTCTTCTTGCGCTCGTTTGGCCCCACGACGTGGATGTCGCTCTCGGGGAAGCCAGCCGCGCGCAGGCGTTGCGCCATCGCCTCGGACGCGGCTGTCACGCTCCCGGTGGAATCGGTCGTGTTGATCTCGATCAGCTGCTTGAAGAGGTCATGTGCGAGCTCCCTGGTCGCCGCGTCCACGTCAGCTCGTGCAGCGCCTGCGCACAGGATTGCGCTCATTCCGAGCATGGCGGCTACACGGTTCATGCAGGGTCTCCGGTCAGGATGAGGTGTAACAGAAGACAAGTTTTGTAATATGTAACATCGTTTTCTATTCAACTTTCATGCAGATCACGGCCGCGCAGCCACGAGCGGATCGACGCAAGCGGTGATGCTGTCAGCGAGTCCGCGATCTGGCTCGGCGGCCAGCTCGAGCGCCCATGACCGTACGCGGTGGCGTGCGGTCGCGCAGTAGACGTCGGCGAGCGCCTGGCTCGCATCGTCCGCGAGGGAGGCCGCGCGCGCGAGGGCCGTGGTCATCGCGAACAGCTCGTGTGCGATCTGGCCGAGCAGGATCAGGGTCCGCTGGCGGCGATGCAGCTCGGTGAGCTCGGGACAGCGGCGCCGCAGCTCGCGGCACGTCCGGCCGAGCTCCACGACCTCGCCGGCGATCAGCGCCAGGTGCGCTGCGTTGCGTCGCGATAGCCGCGGGTCGTCCGGGGGCGTCGCGGCCGGCTCCGCGGGCGCTTCGTCGTACATCGGCAAAAGGCCGTTCTTCACCGCGTAGTAGTCGATCAGGAAGTCGACGCCGCCGGCGATCCGGAACGCGCGGGCATCGCGTAGCGCGCGCTCGAGAGGAACGGCGGGTGCGCCGCGCCGCGCCTTGCTGGGCGCGGTCTCGTAGCCCTCGGCACTCATCAGCGACATCGTGCGATCGACGATGCGCCCGCAGCCGAGCGAGGCGAGGTTCTTCGCCGCGACCTGCTCGAACCACCGCGTCGCGAGGTTCTGGTGATCGAGACCGATCATCGAGGCCTGGGCCACGCTCTCCATCGCGAACAGCTCGGCGGCGTTCTCGGCGACGAGCCGGCGGATGGCCTCGTACTCGACGAGCGGCTGGCCGTCGACGCGGCGGCGCGCGAGGAACTCGGCCGCCCACGCGTTGCATTGCTTGCCGACTGCCTGGCTCGCGCCGACGATGATGTACATCCGCGCGAGCGAGCTGATCGGCTCGAGCAGCGGGGTATCGCGCCAGTGCGGCTCGGCGGTGACGAGCATGGCCTCGGCCGGGACATGGACGCGATCGAGCGTGAGCGCGGCGATCGGCAGGCCGCGCAGGCCCATCAGCTCGTGGACCATGCGGACGCGGAACCCGGGCGCCTTGGTGTCGACGAAGAACACCTGGGTCTCCTTGCGATCGCCGCGATCGATCGCCGCGCTCACCAAGAGCAGGTCGGCGATCGAGCCGTTGACGATGAAGACCTTCTCGCCGGTCAGGACGTAGCCGCCTCCGGCGGGCGTCGCGGTGGTGGCCGTGTGCGCGTTGCCCGCGCCCGCCGGCTCGGTATCGGCCCAGCCGGACACCGCGCCCGCGGCGATCCGGCGCTGGACGTAGTCGCGGGTCGGGCCGTCGGGGATCACCGGGAGCACGGCGCCGGCGCCGAGCCCGTTCTGCAGCGCGAGCACGTAACCGGCCGGCATGCACCAGACCATCGCCGCCTGGATCACGCGCATCACGTTGAAGAACGACAAGCCGCGGCCGCCGAGCTCCGGGCCGGGCTGCAGGTTCAGGAGCCCGTGCGCACGGAGGCCGTCGACGTAATCGCCGGGCAAGGCGCCGCTGACTTCCACCTGCGCCGGATCGACGTGCGCGCGCAGGAACGCGAGCATCTCGGCTGCCACCGCGTCGCCGCGATCGCGGTCGCTCGCGGGCTGGGCCGGAAACGGCGCCAGCAAGTCCCACCGCAGCCGTCCCGCGAACAGCTGGCCGAGGAAGCCGGGGCGACTGCGTGCCGCGGGTGTCTCAGACATGGCGAACTCCCCGATTCGCCAGGGTGGACGCGATGAAGCGTAGAAGGCCGTCGCGCTGCTCCCGCAAGTAGAAATGGTCGCCGGTGAACAGCTGCAATGCGAACGGGCCGGTCGTGTGCCGCCGCCACGCCCTCAGCATGTCCTCGGGGTAGTCCTCCGTGCCGCCGACCACGGACAGCGGCACGGACAGCGGCGCCCCCTCGGCATAGCGATACGTCTCGATCATCTCGAAGTCGGCCCGGTGGCTCGCCAGAACGAGCTGACGGAAATCTGGATCGTCGTGCAGTTCGGGGGATCGCTCGCCAAACTGCCGCTCCACGATCGACCACAGTTCCTCGTCAGGCAGCCTGTGAACGTCAGGGGTTGTACTGGGCAAATGCGGCGCGTGGTAGGCAGAGAGGATCAGGGCCTCCGGATTTGGTCCACCCCGATCACGGAGGGCGCGCGCGGTCTCGAACGCTACCACCGCCCCGAGGCTGTGCCCGAAGAATGCGAACGGAGGCCGAAAAGCGACCGAGTCGACAATCGCCTCCACCAGAGCATCCACGCGCAGGTAAGACTCCTCGGCCACCCGCGGCCCCCGACCGGGCAGTTGCACCCCCCACACCTCGATTCCAGGGAGCCAGTCCGACCAGCGCACGTACTCTCCCGGGGACCCGCCGGAGTGGGGAAAGCAGTACAGCCGCACGGCGGCGTCCAGCCGGCGTTGGCGGCATGCCAACCATGCGGAACCGGCATCCTGGTGAGGTACCGTAAGCCGGGGGCGAGACATCATGGGATTGCTATCAGCCATGGGCGATCATCACCTCTTCTGCCACCGGGTCACCCGGGGCCTTTGCTGCCACCGGGTCCGGGGCATTGGGTAGCTCGCGCAAGGAACGAACCGGAGACAGGATGAGCGGCAGGCTGGCCAGCGCGCTGCCGATGCCAGCGATCACCAGCGTGGGGCGCAGGCCGATGGCGCCGCCGAGCAGGCCGCCCAGGAAGGTGCCGATCGGTAGGGTGCCCCAGATGAGGACGCGGATGGTTGCGTTCATCCGCCCCTGCATCGCGTCTGGCGTCACGGTCTGACGCAGGCTGATCTGATTGATGTTGTAGATGGAGATGGCGAACCCGGCCAACGCGAGCGCGATCGAGAGCACCGGCATCGCGGTCTCCGGGGTGGCCAGCGGCAACAGCAGAACACAGAGCCCGGGGATAACGGACGAGACCGCGATCATGTGACCTACCCCAAAGCGGCGAATGAGCCGGCTGTTGAGGGCTGCTCCGAGCAGAGCGCCCGCGTTGGCCACCGCCAGCACCCCGCCCAGGGCAACGGGTGTCAAGTGAAGCTCGCGCACCGCGTAGAGGGTGAGGATGGCGGCGACCATCCCGAAGAGATCGAAGAGATTGCCAATGCCGGTGGTGAGCGCAATCGGCCGGAGTAGCGAGTGGCCCAGTACGTAGCGCAGCCCCTCCCGGATCTGTTTGCCGAGGCCGGCCTCCTCCCCATCAGGGCGGGCGGGCGGCGGCTCGGGAGTGCGAATCGCCAAGAGGAAGACTGCCGACACGAGATAGCTGAGCGCGTCGGCGACGATGGCGAACGGCGCGGTCAGGGCCTGGACGAGCGCCCCGCCGAGGCCCGGGCCAGCTAGCTGGGCGCCCGAGTAGGACAGCTCCAGCTTGGCGTTGCCCTCCGTGAGCTGTTCGCGCGGCACCAGCGAGGGTAGGTAAGACTGGTGGGCGACGTCGAAGAACAGGGTCAGGACCCCGGCGCTGAACGAGATCGGGTACAACATCCACATTCGAAGCCCGTCCAGCGCGTACGCGATCGGGATGATGAGCAGGATGGCTAGCCGGCCCAGGTCGGCCACGATCAGGATTGGCCGGCGGCGCATCCGGTCCACCCAGACTCCGGCCGGCAGCCCCACCACAAGGACCGGCAGGTACCCAGCTGCCGTGAGCAGGCCGACCTGCATCACGGAGGCATTCAGCAGCATGATCGCAGTCAGCGGGATTGCGAGGGCGCTCACCTGTGAACCGACCAGGCTGATGCTCTGAGCGCTCCACAGCATCATGAAGCCACGGTGCCGCCAGAGGTTCGACGGGCGCTTCCGTGGGGTCACCGTGGTCATCGCGACTCCACCCGCTCGCCGGTCCGTAGGCTCAGCGGGCGTAGATCCTTCCAGGTGCGCTCGATGTAGTCCAGACACTCGGCCTTGGTGCCCGCGACTCCCTGCGTGGTCCAGCCGGCCGGCGGTGCGCGGTCGGCGGGCCAGATCGAGTACTGCTCTTCATTGTTGCGGACCACGCAGTACGGACGATCGTTGTCATCTTCAAACATGGAGTTAGGCTTCCTCTCTGGAAGGCACTGGGGTGGCAGGGGAAAGGCGGCGATCAAGGAGGGCGGCAAGTGCTTTTGGGGTCGGTGCGGTGAACACTTCCCTGATCGACAAAGTCGTCTGATAGCTGCGTCGGATCCAGGCGGTAAGCTGCGTTGCGATCAGCGAGTCACCTCCCAGGTGGAAGAAATTGTCGCCAGGGTCGACCCGGGCGAGACCGAGGATCTCGGCGAAGATCACACAGACTGCCTGCTCGCGTTCGCTACACGAAGCAGGCGGCAAGGAGGGCAACCCGCCATCATCTCTGGGCAGGTCCGGGAGCACGATCGGCTCGGCGCCAGCCAGATTCACCTGCGCTTCCGCCTGAGCCTCCACCAGGTAGCGCTGGCCCTGGAATGGGTACGTCGGCAGGGCCACGCGGCGGCGCCGCTCACCCTCGTGCAACCGGGTCCAGTCGATCGATACTCCGGCCGACCACAGCTGCCCGGCCGCCGCCAGCGAGACCGCGAGATCCGAGGTGGATTCCGCGGCGTGCGACAGCATCGGCACCGCAAGCGTGTCCCCGAAGCTCGGGTGCTGGCGAGCCAACGTGATCAACGTCCGACCGGGCCCCACCTCGACGAGTACCTGCCCTGGGGCGCCGAGCACGGTGGCCAGCGCATCGGCAAACCGCACCGGCTGGCGCAGGTGGGCGGTCCAGTAGCCCGGTCGGGTTACTCCGTCGGCGGTGGCCCAGGTGCCCGTCGTGTCCGAGATCCAGGGCACGGACGGGGCACGTAGATCCAGCCGAGACACTCGCTCCTCGAACTCGGCGAGGATCGGATCGGCCAGCGTCGAGTGGGCACCGGCGGGGATGTGCAACCGCCGCGCATCGATCCCGCGCGCGTTCAGCGCTGCGCCCAGCGCGCCGACCCGAGCGGCCGGCCCGGACACCACACACTGGCTAACCCCGTTGATCGCCGCCAGGGAGAGTTCATCCCCGAGTAGCGCGCGGACCTCCTGTTCGGGCAAGCGAACGGCCAGCATGGCGCCCTCGGCCAGGCGATCCAGCAGCCGGCCGCGCTCCACCACCAGGCGCAGAGCGTCGGGGAGGGAGAACACACCGGCGGTGCACGCCGCCGCGTACGCACCGAGGCTGTGCCCCAGCACCACGC
>Ga0134121_10004889_pt1 | contig 10924 bp, 18 predicted proteins | sample KB301_FD_96463 | JGI IMG/M metagenome (GOLD analysis project Ga0134121, IMG submission 96463) | Terrestrial soil microbial communities without Nitrogen fertilizer from Kellogg Biological Station, Michigan, USA - KB3-0-1 | ecosystem: Environmental > Terrestrial > Soil > Unclassified ...
CCCCCCCCCCCCCCCCCAGGAGACGCATGAAACGAATACTCAACCTGTTGTTTTGTCTGTTGCCCGTAGTTGCTTGTGGTCACGACCCGCCCGGCCCGGATGCAGGGACGTCAGAGGTAGTGCAACAGATATCATTCTGTCAACAGCCGGCGTACACGCCCTGCTACTACAGTGAACCCATCGGCATCAACTGCGGCCCGTTCTGTCAGACCTATGGCTACACGACGGGGTACTGTCCTGAAACAACGCCGACAGAGGCGCTGTATTGTAGCAACCGCAACAACTGTGGTAGGCCCGAGTACAGCACGTACTGCATCAACTATCCGTGTCCTAATGGTACTCCTCACTTCCCCCACTATTGTTACGCAGGAGCACCACCCTGAGTCTCGGACCTGGGTCTAAACCACTTCCGGCCTGTGCGTAGGCCTGGGTCCACTAGGTCCTGTAGTTCAGTGGTAGAACGTCCGCCATATGCGCGGAATACGTAGGGTCAACACCTACCAGGACTACCAGACCCAAGTACAACTCCCAAGGGCTCTATGGGTTTCCGGGGCTATCTTGGCATCAGCTGGTGATAATTGTGTCACAGTTGGTGGGCCATTCATTGTACTTGGGTCCCTTTACCCATGGAGTAATCATGCGAACCTGTGCATCGTTTAATTCTGAAGATACCTTGCCAACCAACCTCACACCCTTGGCTGATATGGACCGTGAGACGTGGCTTATCAAAGCATTTGGTAGCAACAGACCTCGGATTGTTGTCGGCCGACACAAGGCCATCGCCAAGGCCAAGGTGTTGCTTGGTCAGGGGCTTGCTGGTGGTGTCACGAAGATGGTGGATACTCGCACCCGCCAGCTTCTCGAGGGTCTACCCGTGGCGATTGGCTCGATTATCGAGTGGCACGAAGGCGATGCCATGGTGTCAGGGACCCGGGTTATGGGTGAGTCGGACCCGGGATTCTAAGTTAGACCTGGGTCTAAGCAGCTTCTCCCCCGGGGCTGTGGACCCAGTGGAGTGACAGCAGCCCTGAGTGTGACAGAGGTTGTGACGGCCTTGTTGCACGACCAGAAAGACTGTCAGGCCAGTATGACCGAGAGTGGTTTGTCTACGCGCGGTTCTGTAGACAAGCTACGCGGTAAGGTAGGAACACCATACTGACGCCCGTGGTGTTTCATCCTCTCAAGAGGCACAGGTTCGAGTCCTGTTGCTGGCCCCAGCGGGGACGTCCCCCGTGGAAGGAAAAGGGCAATGAGCGACAAATTGAGACTTCATAGAGAGCTCGTTCGTAATCTGACGGTGGCCAAAGACGCGCTCGACACCGGCAAGGCATCTTCGCTCCACAAGGTGTTTAACCACGAGTATCGGTTGAGGCGGTTCTATGTGGATAATCCAGAACTTGCACCGAATGCCCCACAGACCGACGCCCACCAGCCCTCTGCGTTGGGTCGCGTACTGGGCCTGTTGGGTTTTTAGGTAACAGTTTAACGGTGCTAGCCTGTAGTGAGTCCCTGGGCGCCCAGTGACAGGTGTGCATCATTCCTGGGTTACCGCGTCCAATCGGTGGCTTGGGTTGTCTTAGTCTGTAAAGACCGCTCACAGAACACGTGATGGATGACCCCTCGTGGTCCTCTCCTCACACGATCCCTGTAGTGCAGCTAAGACGTTTTCTCTTGTTTGGACCTGGGTCTAAGACCAACCCAGCAAGTCGCATCTACCGGAGACGGTAGACTTAGACCTGGGTCCGCTTTCTTCCTGAGAGGGTCCTCTTAGGAAGCGGAATGACAGTGCCATCGTGCGGCACCGCGATAACCCGTGAACGATGCCTGAACGGTATGGTTGCCCCGGAAAGGGTCCCAGCGGGAAAAGACTGTCAAGCTGTCTGTGTCAGAGGTGACGGTTTCAGCCTGTAAAGTTGTTCAGCCGTCACCAGGAATGAATCGGTGGAGTGCCTACCGCAGACGCAGGTTCGAGTCCTGCCAGACAGCCTTATGCTTTATGTCGTCGCCGCCATAATCGTCTTCCTAGCAATAAAACTAGCCCATGGTGAGGTGGCAGAGAGTGCCAAGTCTGGGGTTGACGAGAGTCAGCCCACAAGTGAAAGCCATGAACCACGTCCCCAGTGAAGCTGACTGGGTCCGCTCTACCGCCGGGCTGTCGAGCCTGGAGCAGTGGTGAGTCTGTAGTGGTTCAGGTGGAATCAAAGGACGCGGCCGGTTGAATGCAACGGGGCAGGCAGCCCTGTGAGACTCTTAGCAGTGACACGCAAGCCGTTTGAGTAGCAACGCCCACGGCTAACAATGTTCTGGGAACCAGAAGGACTTGTGTGTGTCATCCGGGAAACCGGGGAAGTCTCCGTAGGTTCAAATCCTACCCTCACCGCAAACCAAGGTACGGTTACAACACTTTGCAAAGGAACAACAGTGACACAAGATCTTCTCGCTCTTTCTCGTAAGTGGGCCCCTGAGTCGACGGGCCACAACTGGCAAGGCACGGTCAACGGCTACAACCTCGACGTGCGCAGTCCCACGGCCGACAACGAGACACTCGGCCAGACCATCTGCCGGCTCGGTGGGGACTTCTACCGCGAGTCCCAGACCCTGGGTTCCAACGGCCCGAACAAGGCCACCATCCAGGAGGCCAAGGACATCTGTGTGTTGTACCCGGAGGCCAAGACCTGGTTCAACACCGCCATGAATCGCGGCCTGGACATCCGCGTCGAGACCGAGGACCCCGTGCAGCAGATGTTCGACGCCATGCAGGGCCACCCGGCCGGTCACCCCATCGGTGATGTGAACCCGCGCTATGCCAACCTCGTCGGGGACTTCATCTCGGCGGACGGCGGTACGGCTGGTTCGACCGGATTCGTCGGATCTCCCCAGGTGGGCCACGTCACCAGTAGCGTGCTCCCGGGCCCGGAGGATGACGAGGAGGTCGACGACTAGACCCGCCTCTTAGACCCAGGTCTAAGCAGCACAACGAATAGATAAAGGTCAGCGGGGCATGTCCTCTGCTGACCTTTTTTATTGTCTTCACCCCAGAAAGGCGAAGCAGTATCTCGTCTTCAAAAGCAGAGCTACGGCGGGACATCTCCCAGCTCGTGGCACAACGGATTGCCACACGGCCCACACAGACGCACTCTGTGTTCATTGGTAAATTCAGGCTTCCTGGTTATCAAGACGGGGACGTGATTCGACACCTGGTTGACGGCGAAGTGATTGCCAGACGCAACAGGAGAGGCTGGAATCACAAAGTCATGGCTGTTAAGGCGTTGAAAGGCCCGTACGACAATATCAAGCCCCTCAACACAGAGGCGGTTGTAGTTCACTTAGATAAGGGACAGTATTACTAAATGGGTCTACACAGATTGGGTCTACACAGATGAGTCTACCCCACGAAGTTGAAACAGAGATTACAAATCTGTGGTCTCTGATTCACAACTGTGCAGCGGGATGTATCTCAATCTCAATGTGGGAGATTGTGAAGGAGCTGAACCTAGGTGTGCTTGGCACGTGGACAATCTACATCACGGCAAGCCTAACCCTGTTGCAGGCAGTTCACAGTCACCGCAAGGCTGTTATCAAGCGACTCACCGTGGAGGCCACCCGTGTGGAGCCTAGAGACGATAAAGCTACTTAACAGGCCAGGCGTCAAATCTATTTATGACCCGGCCTTGACTAGACCTGGGTCTAAGCTTAGGTCTAAAAGGAGGGCTAGTGAAAATACACTGGCTACACCCACGCCGCACGCAAGCCCAGCTAATCAAAGGCTGGTTCACAAAGTACGAGGCCGTAGTAGAGTTAGCCCCCACTGAATCGTACTGTACTTGGTGTGAGAAAAACCATCGCTACTGGATATTTAGTGCAACAGGTAGAGCAACGCCGAACTCCCTGACACACAAACTCAATGACGAAGCACTAGAAAAGCCACTGACCGAAAAGGAGTGGGTTAAGATTGAACCTCTGCCTTGGGCGGGTGTTAAGTGAGTCACGCAGAGAGGCGCAAGAATCGGCGAGTCCGTCTTGTAGGGGGCGGATACCGTTGGCTTCGTGACAGCCAGGAGTCAGGTGGTGGCATCAAGTCCCGACGCCGAGCTCTCCGCCGGCAGCTTAGGAGTAGGAACAATACTCCTGCTAAACGGCGTGCACTGAAAGACCAGCTACGAGAGTCACTCGTGGCAAAGGAGGGCTGGTGAAGTTCACCTGGTTAACTGGCACCAACGCTATTGTTACGGTCGGCTGGCCTGGCTTCACGTCTCAAGCTGTGATTGAGTGGCGAGACAGGGTTGTACCAGTCTGGAACAGCGAGGCAAAAGCGTACACAGAAGGTGAAAACCCGGGTTGGTACTATGTTGGAACCAAGTTTATCTGTTCAATCTCTGACAAGAAGATCGAAAGGTCCAGGAGAAAATACGTCAAACAACGGTTCCAACGTCAGGAAGCCGCCCACTGGAAACAGCGGGGCGCGGTACGGGCCTTGCTCCAGTTAATAGGAGACATACCACACACCGAAACACATAACCCATGGATATAACTGGACACCGTTTTGTAGGGGAAGATGACCTGGTTGTCCTGGCAAACCATAACCTGGGTTACATGTGGGCAGTCCTTGACATCGAAGACGGCAAACTGGGGCTTTGGTTTCCAGATTATAAAGAACTAAAAAGGAGGGTAGAATGGAAGAATTCACCGTTACTGAACAAACACTCGAAGAACACCGCGCGTGTGAAGATGCAACGCTTCTGATAAAGCCCCTATTGCCCCTCACCATTTTTAGTGACTGGGAGGCAAACCTACCTACAGCAAAGAAGCTGATTACACTGTACACCAGTGCTGTTTACCGTTGTCTTGGCTGTGATTTGACGTGGTTTATCGACGAAGTCTCAGGTAACGGGATGGAGGCGAAAATTCACGGCATTATTGACGCCAGCTCTACCGCGGGTCTGACAACTGGAAGAGTGTACTTTCCTACACCTGAAGGTCTTGCCAAAGCCATGACACAGTTGTTCCCGCTGCCAACACAGACTCAACCAAGAGAAACACCATGACACTACGAAGACTTCTCATTCTGCTTGCCTTAGACCTGGGTCTACTGGTAGCTACCATGTGTGCTGCCTATGCAGACCCCTGGGTAGGCCAGCCCGTGGTATACCGCTACAACTCAACTCACATCTACACGGCCGTGGTAGTTAATGTCATCGACTCCACGGACTGTGACTTGGTTGTGTTTTCCAATGGGTCTACCTGGTTCAACTCTGTGTCTGCCTCGGTGCCAGCCCAGCTTGTGTCTTACGTGGCACAAGGGTCTAGCGGAGACGACAACCGCTGGTCATGGAACCCGGCTACCTACGTGGGTAGCTTCGTTACCAGCCAAGACTCGCCTGGTTTGTCCCTGAATGGGTCCGCGGTACAGCTCCACGCATCCAAAGACACGGAGCTACACCTTACGGTAAGGATCGACTTAACCATCACGGTAATAGCCGGAATGGGGGGCTCTGTTCATCTGTTCTGTGACTCTTCGTCTACACCCACCACAGAAGTGGATACAGCTCAGCTCGCACACGGTCTCGGCGTTGCCACAACGGCATCACTCACAGCCTCTCTGCGTTGGCGACCACCGCGTGGGCACTACTGTAAGGTAACGACAACCAGCGATACAGGCTCTCCTACTTTTACTCTGGTCAGACAGTTTCTTCAAACCTTTGATTAGACCTTGGGTCTAAATACCAGACCCAGAGGTAGGCCATGGAATCAGATGAAGAATTTGCCGCCAGGTGTGCGTATATTGGTGTAGATGTAGCTACAGCAGAGCTGCGGTTCGGTCTACTTAAACAAAACAAAAGCTGGAAAGAACTTGCGGCTGCACCTTCTGCCCAGTCAAAAGCACCCCCCACGTCAGTTGTTGGGTCAGTTATTGGGTTAACAAATGGTAAGTACAGGTTCTTTTTTCAGGTTGGTGATGTTACACCTACAGGAGGATACACAAACATTGGGCTGCTAGCAGGCAGCAGACCAGATGCGCTTTGCCAACAGTGTAATAAAGCGTGGAAAGAACATTACGGATGCTGGTGCTGGTTAGAAGACCACAAAAAGGGCCCACCAACATTCACTGCAAAAGACAGGCATCAACCTTGTACCCGCTGTATGAATGTGTGGAATGGTCACTCAGACCAATTTTGTAAACACGAAGACTACGTTAGGGCCAGGAATGAGGGATTCATCTAACCTATCCCCTCATAGGGTGCCCGTTGCCCCAACATAAGGAGTGTTTTGGACGTTGTCAAGACCCCCGTCGCACTTCAGAGAGAAGCCCTCGAGAAATACTTGAGGGAGGCCCTGGTCACCGAAGCATCTCTGGATGCGCCGTCTGTTTTGGGCGGCCTTGCAGAGACGGTGACGCTACTCCCCCTGGTATTCATGGCCCTTCTCCTGAGAGCTGCGAGGACAGCTAAAGCAAATCCTCCTGACATCACTGTGATAGATTGTGTGAGTAAGTACGGTTGTGTATTTGCTGTGTGTGTTCGTGATGTTAGGATAGCCGAAGTAAGCTTTGTTCTTAATAGTGAAGGAGGGTTCACCATTAATGCCCATCTTCACTTAACCCCCGCCGGGGTTGAACTAATTGACCAGAAAGAAGACGAGCGCTGACTGACCCGCTTTTTGAGGTGGAGGATGTTGAGGTCATACCTGATTCCGAACGCAAAGAGCTGATTGAGTTGGGCCACCAAATGGCTCGAATCAATGTCGGCGTTAACACCATGCGCGGTGTCAGGAGAGGAGTTGTGGTCCGAGCCTACGAGCGTGAAGTGGAGCGCCTTGAAAAAGAGCGATATGGCTCTTGACAAATCGAGTGAAGTGATTATGTTGAACTCGTCCGGCTAGGTGAGAGAGCGAAAATCGGAGGGGCTGAGCACACCCTGAGGGCTGAAATCCTCAGGGTTTTCGTTTGTCTAAAATCAGGAGTAATATGACACCAGGTTTGATGTTTACGTCAGATGCCATTAATGAGCTTGCTACCTCATTGGCTGCAGCTCAGGGCGAGATTAAGGATGCCTCGAAGGACTCCCTAAATCCTCACCTCAAGTCAAAGTACGCCGACCTTGCAGAAGTCCTGCAGACCGCCCGGCCGACGCTTTCCAAGCACGGCCTGTCCGTAGTGCAGGGTGTGGCCTTCGACAACGGTCAGGTTCACGTGACTACGCGGCTGCTCCACAAGTCTGGCCAGTTTGTGGAGTCGATGATTTCGATTCCTGTGGCCAAGGCTGACGCGCAGGGAGTCGGGGCGGCTACCACCTACGGGCGACGGTATGGCTTGGCTGCGATGATTGGAATCTCCCAGGACGACGACGACGGGGAGTCTATCAAGGCCCCTCAACGCAAGCCCCGGGAGTCTAATGCAGGGACTGGGTCCACACCTCAGACCCAGGGTCCACTTAATGGGAGACTCTTAGACCCAGGTCCGGTTGCACAAGCTATGATTGAGCGGTTCAACTCGATTCAGACCTCTGCTGGTGAACCTCTCATGAAGGCACTAACCGAAGAGTACGCTTCTCTGACCCCAGTTGAACAGAACCAAGTCCTTCCTGCTGCGAAGGCTGCCCGTGCCCGGCTCGAGGGAGCCAAGTCTAAGCCCACCCAGTAATGGGTCCGTGGGCTAGCCCGTCAGTACTTGACCGGGCTATAGCCTGTCCGGCCTCAACTGTGCTTCCCAAGGGACCTGACATTGTGGGACCCTCCGCACAGTGGGGCAAGGAAGTACATGCCTTCAAAGAGGGTGAAGACCCAACTCCTCGTGTGAAGAAGTGGTACGAGTCTTATTATCCTGGTGTTAAAGAGATGCTGTGGCCAGGCGGGGAGCACGAGGTGGTGTACTGGGAGCAGGACGGCAAGATTGAGCGCCTGGACCGTAGACCTAGTTTTGCAGAGCGCGAGTTGTGGCCGCGGCAAGGGATGTTCTTCTCTCTTGACTGGCAGAACCTGCACGACGGCCCCGCCCCGTGGGTTGACGACCTGAAAACCGGACTCATGCCGGAGTCCTGGACCCAGTTGAAGGCGTACTCGTGGGCATTGTACAAAGCCCACCCGTGGATACAGACTAACTTAGCTTCATACACAAACTGGACGCGCTATCCCCTCGGTGCAGACCCAGTCAGAGAGACCAAATCATTTACCAGGGCAGAGATTGAGGGGTGGTATGACAAGACGGTGGTGCCAGCCAAGAGACTAGCGCTAGGTAGGAATGCAGCCGACCTTGTCAGACCAGGGCCACACTGTAGATGGTGTCGGTCCAAACCGTACTGCCCAGCTTGGAAATAGGAGAGACTATGACGGAGACTGCAGAGCGCACCATTAAGGTGCAAGAGATTACCAGGAATACTGCCGCCGGTAGGTTCACGTATGCAATCTATCAAGGTAAGGTTGCACGTCGGGCGTTTGGTCGAGGCCGGCCGCACTATGACCTGGTGTCGTCGATTACCGTTGGCGCCGGTGACAAGCCGGTGACCAAGGAGATTCAGGCTGACTCTCAGCTGGGTCGCATTCTTCTAGGAAAGTAACCATGCAGCAATTTGCACTAGCCCACCCGTGGCTAACGTTCTTCGTCCTGTGTTCCGTGATTAACGCGGTTGTACTAATCCTTAGAGGATACAAGGACTAATGCTTTTAATCATCATGATTCTTGTTATCTTTGCACTACTAAAGTATCTAGGAGCCTGTTAAATGCTTATTGGAACTAGTCTAGACGCCCGTGTTGTCTCTGCTCAGCCCTTCATCCGTGAGACCGGAAAGAACCGGATTACGAAGATTCGTGTTGTGGATAACCCGGGGCGCAAGAATGACCGGAACCCTGCACGGTTCTACAATGCTGAGGGTTGGGGCGCCGTCGGTGATGGTCTGGCGCGGCTTGCCAAGGGAGACGTTGTGTCTCTTACCGGAGAGCTCAAGCTCGACAAGTACACTGACAAGACGGGTGCCGAGCGCACTGATGACGTGCTCACCGTGACCAACTTCCGGGTCCAGCAGTCCACTGCCTTCTTCGAGGGCGGACCTGGGTCTAAGCCGGCTGAGACTCACGCGGCTGATGATGGGCCGGCCCCTCAGGACGACGACGGAATCCCGTTCTGAGGCCTGAAGCAGAAATTGAGTTCGCCTTTTCCGCCGGTGTAACAGCAGCCATTCGTTGGTTTGGTGAGGTGGGGTACGCCGCAATGGGTCACGACTGGGATGAGGAGTGGCAGAAGTACAAGTTACACCGATTCGGAACAGGTAGATTTGACTGGAAACTAAATGGCGAATCCACTAATGGTGCCTGACTATTCCTCTTGTTATAAGGCAAGGTTTGGCTAAGGCAACTAAGAAAGAAATAGAGGCACTCTCTTCTGCTGTGGAGTATTTCGAGCAGGAGGGGTTGCCTCTTTTTGTTCCGCTCAAGTCGTTGTTAGATAAGCTCGACGCCAAAGCCAAGACGCTCGAGACCGACAAGGGCTTGTCCCCGGCAAACATCGAGAACTGTCTGGTGATGTACTCTGCTGGTAAGGTTGTGCCTATGGTGGCAGCCAGAAACATCTTCTGGATTAAGCAGTATCAGCAGTGGCGTGCACTAGGTGCAACAATCGAACAGGTATCTCTCGTGGCGAAGTGGCTAGCCCGGCAGTCGTGGATGTCACCAACTACCATAGACCGGGTGGCCTATCAGTGGCCTTCTTACTTGGCAAGGGCCACGGCAGAGACCCAGGTCCAAAGCGTAAGCTCACGCAAGGAGTTCACAGGTGACTAGGTGTTGAGGATAATGTCAAAACACTTTGTAGCCGGCGTTGAACCTGGGGTGTGTGCAGCCCCAATTATTAGTTACATGAAGTCTTGGTCTGAGCGGTACATTAAACAATACTGTGACCGTAAGGGCTGGGTCTGTGAGGCAGTAGATGACCCAGGACAAGAAGCCAGAGACTCTGGCGGACTGGTTAGGGTCCAGGAGCCAGGAGCTTGATTCCCAGTACAGAGCAGTCGCCGGAGGAGAAACCCCAGTCCTGCATTGTCCCACAGGTCTCCACAGACTTGATGATGCGGGCCTACTCGAACTTGGTGTGTGTACCGTCCTACTGGGTCACGAGGGCGATGGTAAGTCAGCCCTCGGTCTTCAGTTCCTTGAAGGAGCAGCAAAGGCAGGATATGACTGTCAAGCCTACTGGCCAGAAGACCCCCGACGGTTCATTGCCGACCGTGTCCTCGCTCAGTCTCTGGGTGAGTCTGCCGCTAAGTTACGTCGTCTCAAGCTTGAAGGCCCGCTTGTCCCGGAGCGTATCCGCGCTGCGCAAGCTGAGTCACAAGCTTGGGCTAAACGAGTAATCGTAGATGACCGCCGACTCGATTCTCACCAGCTTGTTGCTGGGATTCAGTCTAGGTTGGTTCCTGGCAGCACGCGGCTGGTCGTTGTGGACTATGCTCAAGTCCTTTCTTCAGAGAGGGACGAGAAGTCAGTAGAACGCGTGATTTCTGGAACTGTGTGGGCACTAAACGAGCTGGCCAAGAACCACAACATTGCGGTTGTGCTCCTGTCTCAGGTGCGCACCAAGGTGAAAGAACGTGGCAGAGATACTTTTGACAGATGGCGTTATAAGAACGCTGGCGAAATCAAACCGGAGGCTGTGGAAGGTTACAGACCTCTCGCTGGTGATGGACAATGGGCTCCCGCAGCTCTTGGTCAAGAAGCTCGCGCGGTACTCTCCTGGTTCCGGCCAGGGCAATGGATGAAGATGCATGGGGCCGACGTGAAGGACGACCGGGGTGAGCTACTCATCCTGAAGTCCAACTACGGACCCAGCATGGAGGTACTGACACTACAATGGCACGGACCAACAACAAGGATAACGGACTTGCGGCGGTAGTCTACGACCTACCCCCGGCACAGCCTGATGAAGTGCCTGAACCC
>Ga0134121_10004890_pt1 | contig 10924 bp, 10 predicted proteins | sample KB301_FD_96463 | JGI IMG/M metagenome (GOLD analysis project Ga0134121, IMG submission 96463) | Terrestrial soil microbial communities without Nitrogen fertilizer from Kellogg Biological Station, Michigan, USA - KB3-0-1 | ecosystem: Environmental > Terrestrial > Soil > Unclassified ...
CGTTGATTTACAGTGAGTCGCCGGAGGTGCAATCAGCGAAGGTATCGGGCGACGTCGATGAGCTGCGCGCCGCGTTCTCGAATCTGTTGGACAATGCGGTGAAGTATTCAGACGATGAAGTGCACGTTTGGGTGTCGCTGTCGGCCTTGGATAACAAGCGTGTTATGGTGCGAGTGTCTGACAAGGGTATTGGCATTCAGAGTGCGCAACTGAAGCGCATCTTCAAGCGCTTTTATCGTGTGCCGGGACGGTTCATGGCGCGAGTGAAAGGGACGGGTCTGGGATTGTTTATTGTTCATTCAGTGGTGACGAAGCATGGTGGGCGCGTGTTTGCCGAGAGTCCTGGTCTTGGTCATGGGAGCACGTTCACCGTTCACTTGCCGCGAGTCTAAATTAATATGGCGCAATCAGTATTAGTAGTTGAGGACGAAAAACATCTCGCAGCGGGTTTGCGGTACAACCTGAAAGCGGAAGGGTACGAGGTCGAAACAGTAGGCACGGCTGAAGAGGCGCTCGCGTTGTTGAATGATGGTCGCTTTGATGTCGTAGTGCTTGACGTGATGTTACCAGGAATGGATGGGTTCTCACTCGCGTCGCGATTGCGCGCGCAGGGACAGTTCGTTCCGATCCTGATGTTGACGGCGCGCGGACAGGCGCAGGATGTGTTGCGCGGGTTTGAGGCGGGCGCGGATGATTATCTGCCGAAGCCGTTCGATCTGGCGGTGTTGCTCGCGCGGCTCAATGCGCTGTTGCGTCGCCGCCAGTGGTTCAACAAGGATCGCGATCGCGTCGAGCAGGATGGTGGCGCGAAGGTTTTTGAGTTTGTGGGGAAGACGATCGACTTCGAGGCGCTCGAGTTGAGATCGGGTGAGCAGACGGTCCATCTCACGTTGATGGAAGCGGAGTTGTTGCGCTACCTGATCAATCATGAAGGGAAGATCGTGTCGCGCAGCGTGATACTCGAGGATGTTTGGGGCTTGCGTGAAGATACTGATACAAGGGCGATTGATAATTTCATCGTGAGATTGCGGAAGTATATTGAAGACGAGCCATCGCGCCCGCGCCACTTACTTACCGTGAGAGGGGTAGGCTATAAATTCGTTGCGGAGGCTTAGACAGGATTACAGGATTTTCAGGATTAGCAAGATTGAATCCTGTTAATTCTGAAAATCCTGTAATCCTGTCTAACTGGTCGCGACAATCAAGGACGCACGCACTCCGAGCATATCCGAAAAATCCTTCGTATAGATTGAGCTCACTCTTCTGACGCGCGCGATCTTCTCAACCATCTCCTCGCTCGAGATAAACCCATTCTCAGTATGCGCGATGGCCCAGGTTGGAATGTGAGACGCCGTCCGCAGCAAATCTTCGACAAACCCGAGATACTGCTGCTTACTCTGCACGCGCGAGCCGAGTCGCGCACTCCGCGCTCTCTCGAGATCCGGCCAGAAATCGTCGCCACCACGGAGCCACTCCTCGCGCCACGTGACGATCGGATCCTTAGCCGTCGTCGTCTGAGTTACCGGAACCGGCAGTCTCAAAAACAAAAGATCGGTGTGATGCCGCTCGGCGACGAAGTTGCGCACGTCCTGGTTCGTGCTCTGGTTGCGCATCGAGTTGTCGAGCGGATCCGGCAAACATTCCAGCATGCGACGAAAAACGTCCGGGAGGGAAAACGGCTGTCGCAACGTGCGGGTCTGTTCGTTGAAAGAAAGAACGTAGTCGCCCGTCATCATCCCTACGGTCAGAGCAAGCGCGCGCTTGTAGGTTTCGAGCCCTTCGGCGTTGAAGCGCAAGTTATCAAACCACCATGCATCGGTCTCGTTGAACCACTTCAGCAACGCGGCGTTCGACATTTTGTCGCGCGGCACATACGCGTCGTCGAGCAGTAGGATGAGGTCGTCTTCGTTGAGTTGTTCGGTATTGTTTTCAATCAGCGCGAGGGATTTAGTGTAGGACCACAACATCGGATCGTTCGCAGCTACGCGAACGCGCCAATTCTTTAGTTGAACAGCGAGCTCCGGTTCGCCGCTAAAGGGAAGCGCCACTGAAGCAAACTTCAGCCGCCGGAGCACGCCCAGTTCGAAAGCCAGCCAACCGTTCGGAAAATGCATATAGATTTAGGAATAAGACGAAAACATATCCCAGCCACGACCGTTCTTAACAACCGTCTCTTCGACCGGGTCAACGATGTCAGTTTTGGCAAACGACTCCAGCTCCGGAAAACGTTCGAGCGCCAGAAACACATTCACCACTGCCGGATCAAACTCGATCCCGGCGCCATCGATCAATACGCGTCGCGCGTCTTCTTCCGTCATCGCGGCGCGGAATGGCCGCGCATCGGTGAGCGCCGCGTACGAATCGGCTAGTCTCAGTATCCTTGCCGCGAGCGGGATCTCTTCACGTCTGAGCGCGTCAGGATAGCCGGCGCCGTTCCACCATTCGTGATGCCAGCGGACAAGCAGTTGCGCCGCGCGATCGGCTCCGACCCTCGACGCCTCGCGCTCGCCAAGCACCGGATGACGCAAAAGATCGAGTTTCTCTTCCGCAGACAACGGTCCCGTAGCCTGGATGTAATCGCGCTCCATCGCCACCTCGCCGAGGTCGTGCAGAAGCGCCGCGGCGTACAACGACCCGCGATCGTGCCGCGCGAGCTGAAACTGCTGCGCGATCTCGTCTGCGATGACTGCGATGCGTTGCGCGTGCGGATTCTCGTAGCGCTCGAACTTATCCGTCGTCTTCGCGAGCTGTATAAAAGCCTCAGCCGCCGCGCTATCAATCAACTCTGTCTGGACTGCCGCCATAATTTTTCTAGCCACAAAAAAGCACAAAAATCTCAAAAAGAAAACTGTGGAGGGGTTACTTCGTCATCTGGCTCATATTAATGTTTTCAGTAGGTCACGCGCTTTGCGGTTGTTCGGGTCCGAGGCGACGGCGCGCTCGGCCTCACCTTTCGCGCGTAGCTTCAAGCCGAGATCTCGATATAACTCCGCCAGCATCATTCGATATTCGGCATTCTTAGGATCGAGTCTCACCGCGGCGTTTAGTTCGGCTTCGGCTGCGCGCCGCGTGGCTTCATTTGCCGCGAGCACGAGGCCATAATGAGCGCGATAACGTGGCTCGCTCGGAACAGCTCGCGCGGCCGACGCAAATAATCCGAGCGCGACTTGCTTTTGCCCCAGCTCGAGGGCGGCGAATCCTTCTTTAAACTGGAGCGCTGCCCGTTCGGCTGCTGATATGACCGGTTCCGCGGCACTTTCAACAACCGCATCGGGCTCCGGTACTGGCGCGCTTACTTTCGGCGCAGCGTCTGCGATCTGCTCAACCTTTCTGTGTACTTCGAGCTTCGCGTCATAGCTGGCGCGAACCTGATCGTCGCGCAAGACGTCGTAAGCCTGTGCGATTCGCGCGAATGCTGCTTCGATGCGTGGCACTAATCCCGCCGCACTCTTCCGAAACCGATCAGGATGATAACGCCGCGCCAGTTGGTAATAAACCGTCTTCAACTCAGCTGCCGAGACCTCACGTGCGACGCCCAGAACCTCGTAATGCGTGCGCGCATTTTTCACTCGCAAGAGAAGATTCTCAAGGTCCTGCGGATCAGTGTCGTGAGTCTGCTCGCGCTCAACAGGTGGTGGAGGCGGTGGAGGCGCGACCTTTTTAGGTGGCGCCCTTTTTGATTCGCCTTGCAACACAGTGGGCCAGCGTTCGCGTTTGAGCAGACCGGCGAGCGCGAGCGCGTAGAGATGTCTGAGCGTCTCGTCATGGCCCAGTCCACTAACAGCCATGATCTCACGCACGCTTGTTGGTCTATCAACGCGCGAGAGTAGAAACACTTCAGCCGGCAGGAGGTTCTCATTGACGAGAGGCTGATCGATCGGCGTGATCACTTCAGCGGGATTGTCGAAACGAGAAGCTGCAAACGTCGCCGGCAGCCTGCGAGCGGCTTCAAGTAACAGGGCATCAAAATCGATCGCTGGATTGAGTTGTTCACTCAGACGCGAGCGTTCATCAAACTCCCACGCGCCGTCAGTCCATAAAAGCGCGAGTCGCAACACATCTACGACTAGCCGCGTCTGAATCTGTTCCGCTAGCGCCTGCGACAGCAGCTTTTGCGCGCACAGCACCTTGATCAGATCAGTATCGGAAACTCGCTCGTTAAACTGCGCCAGATCCTGATCCGAAACAGCTTCCGCCTTTTTCAGGTATTCACGCACGCGCAAGGTGCGCACGTTGGCCGCGGCATACAGAAACTTCCCCTGCTCAAAATAAGCGACCGCGTGGATGCGCTCGTGCTCGAGGCGCAACCTGCCGCTCAGAGACTTCGCTGAGATTTCACGAATTAGTTCCGCCAGCGGCTGGTCGCTGAGTTGGCCGTTCATCCCGCGATATATTAGCCACAAAGTTGCAGAAAGAGCACAAGAAAGATGCAACTAAACTTTGACAGTCTCGAACGGTAAACCCTATAGTGATGCCACCGAAACACCCTGATTGACCCCCGAGTTTGCTGAACTTTTCAAGCAGGTTGAGATCTATATGGACGACAGAGCACACGAAAGTGTCGACAGGGAGAACATTACGATGTCCGCGAGCGCAGCCACGGAGCCAAATTCACGCGAAGAGTTACTGATCGCCGAGTTAAGAAAGCGTACCGCCGAGCTGGAAGAGGCGAACCGCGAGCTCCGGCGAGTTTCACACTATCGATCGTTGTTTTTGGCGCGTATGTCGCACGAGCTGCGCACTCCTTTAACTTCGATCCTGGGGTTCACTGAAATCCTGCTCGATCAGGAAGAGTTGACCGACACGCAACGCCGATTTTGCCAGAAAGTGCAGGATTCGGGGTTGCAACTGCAGGCGAGCTTGAATCAGCTCGTCGATCTGTCGCGCATCGAAGCAGGGCATACGGAAGTTTTTCTGCAGGAGTTTTCGATCAGAGAAACTCTGCGCGAGTCGTGTGCGGCAGCCGCGCGCATGGCGCAGAAGCAGCAAGTCAAGATCGAGTATGATCTCGCTCCCGAGATCACAACCATCGTTACGGATCAGGGAAAGTTGCGGCAGACTCTTTTCAACTTCATCGCCTGGGCGGTGAGTCGTAGCCCGGCGGGCGAATCAGTGCGAATCAACATCGATGGCGATCCAAACGGGATCTTGTTGTTCAAAGTGATCGACAACGGTGACACGCGCGCGGACCTTGAGGATGTTTTCGATCCGGAGCACGGCGCGGCGAATCACGAGCCGAACATCAACGAACTCGGCATCATCATCGGTCGTAAACTGCTCGAGCTGATCAACGGACGCGTGACGTTGGAGAACCTCGTGCCACGCGGCTTGCAGACAACCATTCAAATACCGGCACGTCCATCGAAGGGATAATTGTTTACGGATGGAAGAGACGACAATTCGGGAGTGCACAACGATCGAACAGTTCGATCGTTGTGTCGCGTTGCAGCGTGAAGCATTCGGCCTTCCTGATCTTGAACTCTCACCTCGCCGGCATTTGATCGTATCCCGCCAGGCCGGCGGCTGGACTCTCGGCGCCTTCGTCGCCGATCGCATGGTTGGTTTTGTTCATCATCTCGCCGCTGTGCGTGGTAACGAGATCTTTGGTTACTCGCACGTGATGGCGGTCGCGAAGGACTATCAAAACAAGGGCGTCGGCGCGCGTTTGAAGTGGGCGCAGCGTGAGCGCGCATTGAGCGAAGGAAGAAAGTTGATCAAGTGGACCTGGGATCCGATGCTCGCGCGTAATGCGCACTTCAATCTCAACCGGCTTGGCGCGACTGTAGGAAGCTACCTTGATGATTTTTACGGCATTGATTACGGAGCCGATGAACGGCTCGGTCTGCCGAGCGATCGATTGTCTGCGTCGTGGAATATAGATTCTGATCGCGTGCATGCGCTGGGGAAAGGAACTGACGCGCCGTTTGAAGGGAAGCGTGCAGGCACGATAGCAATCCCGACAGACTGGAATGCGTTTTTGAAGCGTGATGCGCAGAGCGCGCGTGATGAGCAGACGCGTGTGCGGGAGGAGTTCAAGCGGGCGTTCAGCAATCGGTTAGTATGCGCGGGATTTGAACGGGGTGATGAGCAGTCGAGGTATGTTTTGTTTGAAGCTAATTAGCGACGGATGACACAGTTTGGTTTTTACGAAATTTGATAAATATGTAGACCGGCACGCACGCAGCTTTACGGAGCGTTTGCAGCAGCTTTGCCGCATGCCGTCCGTGGCGGCGCGTGGCACGGGCATGCGCGCGATTGCCGAAACTGTCGAGCAGTCGATGCAGCGAGTAGGCATCGGCACGCGCTCGTTTCGCGTTGGTTCAGGTTATCCGATCATCTACGGCGAGTGTGGTGGTGGTCCAAAGACGTTTGTTGTTTACGGCCACTACGATGTCCAGCCGGTGGGCCAACTGACTGACTGGAGCTCCGGACCATTTGCGGCAACGATTGCTGATGGGAAGTTGTACGCGCGCGGCGCGGCGAACAGCAAAGGCGATCTCGTCGCGCGCCTTGCTGCTGTCGAGACGTATCAAAAGACTTTTGGAAAACTTCCGGTCACGCTTCGCTTCATCGTCGAGGGCGAAGACGGACTCGGCAGTCCCAGTCTTTATCGCTTCACGACTGAGAATGCGGAGTTGTTGCGGGCTGATGGATGCTTATGGGATGAGGGATCGAGCGACACGAAAGAGAATCCGGTTGTCAGTCTCGGCTTCAAAGGCATCACGTTTTTAGAGCTTCGTGCGTTTGGCGCGCACTCCGATCTGCATTCGAAGTGGGGCGCGATCGTTCCCAATCCTGCCTGGCGTTTAGTTCAAGCTTTAGCGACCATCACTTCGCCGAAAGGCGTGATTACGATCGATGGGTTCTCGTCGCACATCGCTCCGATCAGCGATGAAGACGCGGAAGTGTTGAAGAATATCGAGCTCGATGAAGCCGGACTGAAACGCGAGTTTCGCATCGGCGGCTGGGTGCGCGCGATGAAAGGCCACACGCTCGTTAAGGAACACATCTTCGGCGCCACCTGCACGATCTGCGGTATCCACACTGGACACACTGACGCCGGCGCGAAGACCGTGTTGCCAAGTACGGCGATGGCGCGACTCGATTTTCGCCTCGTGCCGGATCTGACAGCGCAGATCGTCGTCGGACTTTTGCGAAAACATCTCGACGTGCGTGGCTTCAAAGACATCGAAATCATCGAGCTCGGCAGTGCGCCGCTCGCGAAGTCGTCGGCGAAGTCGCGCGTAGCCCAGGCGGTGATTGAATCGACGACGGAAGTTTATGAGAAGCCGCCGTCGATTTACCCGATGGATCCGTCGAGTGGACCAGTCGGGGCAGTGTGTGGTGTTTCGGATCCGCCGACACCAGTGGCGTCCTTCGGCACGGGTTACGCCGGATCAAACCCGCACGGTCCAAATGAGAATATCCGGGTCGACGATTTCATCAAGACCATCAAACTTATCGGGCGCGTCATCCACAAGTTAAAATCATCATCATCCGTGTAATCCGTGGCCAAACAAGTCAAAAAAGCATCCGAGATCGAGAAACTCAGAGACGAGATCCGTCATCACGACGAGCTCTATTACGTCGGCAACACTCCTGAGATCTCCGATCGTGAATACGATCTGCTAATGGAGAAGCTCCAGAAGCTCGAAGCAGAGAATCCGGAGCTGATCACGTTTGACAGTCCGACGCAGCGTGTGGGCGGGCGGCCTGCGGAAGGTTTTCCGGAAGTTGTTCACACGCGGCAGATGCTCTCGCTCGATAACAGCTACAACATCGACGAGCTGCGCGCGTTTGATGAGCGTTGTCAACGCCTGGCTGAAGGCCGGAAGCTCGAATACGTCGCGGAGCTCAAGATTGATGGTTTGTCGTTGTCGCTTCAGTACGAAGATGGTTTGTTGGTGCGAGGTGTGACGCGCGGTGACGGGCGCATCGGCGAAGACGTGACTCAGAACGCGCGTACGATCCGCAGCGTCCCGTTGCGTCTCCGATCGCAGGCGAAACGCATCGACTCGAATCTCGAAGTGCGCGGCGAAGTGTTCATCCCGCGAGATGTTTTTGAACGAACGAATGCGGAGCGCGAAGAGCTTGGTGAGCCGCGTTACATGAACCCGCGCAACGCTGCCGCGGGCGCGATCCGCCAGCTCGACCCGCGTCTCGTCGCGCGACGGAAGCTCGACATGTTTGCTTACGATCTGCTGGTGAACGTTCGCAAGCCGTTCCCCACGCACTGGGAAGCCCTCGACTGGCTCGACGCCGCAGGCTTTCGCGTGAACCCACATCGCAAGCTTTGCGAGACGATCGAAGAAGTGATCGACTTCGCGAATGAAAAAGAAGCTTTGCGCGACGATCTCGGTTACGAGATCGACGGTCTGGTCGTGAAGGTCAATTCAACTGCGTTGCAGGATGAGTTCGGTGCGACCTCGAAAGCACCGCGCTGGGCGATTGCTTACAAGTATCCGGCCCGCCAGGCGTCAACGAAAGTTCTCGACATCTTTGTTTCCGTGGGAAGAACGGGAGCGATTACGCCGGTGGCCCTGCTGGAGCCGGTGTTTCTCGCCGGCACGACCGTCGCTCGCGCAACACTACACAACGAAGACGAAATACAGCGGTTGGGATTGAAGATTGGCGACTGGGTAATGATCGAGAAGAGCGGCGAGATCATTCCGAAAGTGCTGAGCGTCGTCACGTCGAAGCGCGATGGGACAGAGAAGGAATTCAAACCGCCGAAGAATTGTCCGGTGTGTGGTGGGTTGATCTCGCGTCCCGAAGGTGAGGTTGTCGCACGTTGTGTGGCAGCGGATTGCACCGCGCAATTGATGGGTCGTCTGCTCCACTTCGCGTCGCGACGTGCGATGCGTATCGAGGGACTGGGCGACGTGCTTGCTGAACAACTCGTAGCGGCGAACCTCGTCAAGGATGTTGGCGATCTTTACTCGTTGACACTCGAGCAAGTCGCTGGTCTGCCACGCATGGCGAAGAAGTCAGCGTCGAATCTTCTCGCGCAGATCGAAGCGAGCAAGTCGCGCGATCTCTCGAACCTGATTTACGCGCTCGGCATCCGTCATGTTGGTGAGCGAACTGCAGGCATACTCGCGCATGAGCTTGGCTCGCTCGATAAGCTGATCGAAGCATCGGTGGAAGAACTGGATGCGATTCCCGAGATTGGATTGACGGTGGCTGAAAGTGTGCGCGACTGGTTTGACGATGAAGGGAACCGCGCGCTTTGTGATAGGCTGCGAGCCGTAGGAATTAGAACTGAAGCTGAGCGTCGCAGCAGTGCGCAGGCTGATGAGCGCTTCGCAGGCAAACAGTTTGTTCTCACCGGAACTTTGGTGAGCTTTACACGAGATGAAGCGCGCGCGCTGATCGAAGCACGCGGCGGCAGAGTTAATTCGTCAGTTAGTAAAAAGACGGATTATGTTGTTGCGGGCGAGGCGGCTGGATCGAAGTTGGATAAAGCAGAGTCGCTGGGCGTCACCGTGATTGATGAGGATGCGTTTAAGGGGATGCTCGCCTGAACGTTAAGACAAACTTAGACAGGATGACAGGATTTACAGGATTAACAAGATGAGTAGCACAGAGCCAACACAGAAACTGGAATTACTTTACACGTTGTTTTGTGACGACGTCAGATTAGAAGCCGGCAACAAACTCTCGTTCATGGGTGTTTTCCAGAACATCATGGTCCAGCAACTGCCCGTATCGTTGATCAAGTTCGCCGTCGTCAACCACTGGCAAGGTCAGGGCAGTTACCTCTCCGAGGTGCGCATACTCACGCCCGATCGCAAACAGCCCGTAGTCGTGTCACAACCGACGCGCTTCGAGATCGCCCAGGGAGGCTTCGCTGACAACATCAGCTTCTTTGTAAACGTGACCTTCCCGACGGCCGGTCGTTACATCGTACAGACCCTGGTCGATTCGAATCTTTTTCAGGAGCAGATGTTGACAGTTTCCGACGTCACCGAGGCCGAGCTCCTCGGTACGTCGGAAGCAGTTAATTGAAGAAGGACGATGACTGGGGAGTCTAGCCTACATCAATCTTAAAAAGTTTGATTTTTGAGTTGAGTGTGGTTGCCTTAATTCCAAGAAGCCTTGCTGCCTTCGCTTGATTACCTCCGGTTTCGGCAAGCGCCATCTTGATCAGGTGAGTCTCGAATCGTTGCACCTCGTCGTAGAAATTAATCCCGCCGAGAATGTCTAACGGTTTGAGCCTCGTTGCTTCCTCGGTGAATGCCTTGTCGCGTGCCAGTGTTTCAGCTTCTATCAAAAGTGCGTCGGCCAGATCGACAACCCTCTGAATGCGATCACGATCGGGTCGCTCGGCGAGTTTCAACCGCACCGTTCTTTCGGGTAGTGTGCTGTTAACACGAGCAGGTCGCAAGTTGTCGTTTTCCATCAAAGCTGCTTGATCAACGTTCATCAATACTCCCCTTTCGGAACTGGACCTCTTAATACGAATACACCAGCCTCCGAAAATCCGTGACAATTATTTTTCCGTTTGTGTGTGGGGGATTGTCAAGAGTTGTTAAGAGTTTGTTAAGAGAGACAAAGAGGCGAGCCTCAGTTAAGACTCGCCTCGCTACTCTTTGGTGCGGATGAGAGGACTTGAACCTCCACGATGTCACCATCACAGGCTTCTGAGACCTGCGCGTCTGCCAGTTCCGCCACATCCGCAGGATGCCGGGTAGGCCATTATGCGAATGCGTGTGGAGGGTGTCAAGAATGCCTCCCGCCTGTTTACCGGTTACGTCGCCAGTGTCGATTGTTGCTGAACTCACGATTGTGATATCGACTTCTCCACCTGTTGTTATCGAAGTCACGATCGCGTCGATAACTTCGGTACGTGTTGTTGAATTTCGTGCGACTATAGGGTCCGCGGTCATCCCACGTCTCGTCACTTGCGTCGTGACCGTAGACA
>Ga0134121_10004891_pt1 | contig 10923 bp, 3 predicted proteins | sample KB301_FD_96463 | JGI IMG/M metagenome (GOLD analysis project Ga0134121, IMG submission 96463) | Terrestrial soil microbial communities without Nitrogen fertilizer from Kellogg Biological Station, Michigan, USA - KB3-0-1 | ecosystem: Environmental > Terrestrial > Soil > Unclassified ...
CTGCCGTTCCTGCTTGCTGAAAAAACATCCAGGCCTCCCATGTTCATATGACCCTGCGAAGAGAAATACAAAATAGAATCCTTGTAAACGACCGGGAACATTTCATTGTAAGGAGTGTTGATCTGCGCACCCATGTTCACCGGCGTTCCCCACTTGCCGTTTTCTTTTTTCACCATCCAGAGGTCCGTACCTCCTACTCCTCCGGGCATGTCGCTTACAAAAAACATCGTGTTCCCGTCCTTTGTCAGCGCCGGGTGCCCTGTAGAATATTCATCGGAGTTGAAAGGCAGTTCGGACAATGCAGACCAGCCTTCGCCCGTCCAGGTGCTCTGGTAAATTTTCAACTTCACCACATCGTCGTCATCTTTCTTTGTTTTTTTCTTGACGTAATTGTCCCTGGTGAAATACATGGTGCTGTCGTTGCCGAATGCCGCCGGACCATCGTGGTATACGCCGTTCACGTCTCCTTTCAGCGCTTCAGGAATCGTCCAGGCACCTGTCTTGTCCTGTTTTGAAAAATAAAGATCCAGGAATGGCTTGCCCGTCCACGCATACATTTTACGTGGAGCTGACTCTGTGGATCGGTCACTAACGAAAACGATCCCGTCCTTATAAACGGTCGGTGAAAAATTACTTTGTCCCGTATTGATGTTCACTGCCTCCACCGTATACTTTGCGGAATCTTTTTTCAGCTCGTCAATCTTATCGCAGCTTTCCATCAGGAGCTGGGCGCTTTTATCACCGGGCACTTCTTTCAGGTAGCTCTCCAGCCAGATAATGGCAGAAGTATATTTCCCGTTACGCATCAACACCTTTGCATATTCCAGCTTATGTTCAGGCTTCACACCGCTGAGCTGTACCACTTCTGAGTATGCAGCTTCCGCCTTTTCCATGTTGTTCACGTTGCGGTAGCTTTCAGCCAGCTTGATCTTGGCCTCGGGCAGCGGCTTCCTGCTGAGCGCTTTTTCATACTCAGTGACGGCGCTGTTGTACGCAAGCATGTCGTAGAGCCTGTTTCCCTGCCTCAGGTGATATCCTGCACCGCAGGAAGAGAGGATCAAAGAAATAATGGCTGCGGTGAAAACGGTGGAATTTCTTTTCATGATGTACATGGCTGAATATATTTTTTCTCGTTCGGATTTTTTTAGAAGTAACGCGGTGTTTTAATTTTCATAATGTCGTAACCGAAGTCATAAGCGAGCATAATTTCATGCGAGCCTGTGGAATAATCCCGTACATCGGTAAGCGTGAAGTCGTAAGCGTAGCCGAGGCGGAGCTTCCTGGTGAGCTGAATTTCAACCATGGCAACGGCAGCGTCCTGCGTACGGTAGCTTCCTCCGATCCAGAGGATGTTGGCAAGGAGCACGTTCAGGTTGAAATCCGCTTCCATCGGGGTGTTCGGAGTATACTTCACAAGCACACTTGGCTTCAGCACGATGTCAGGACTCACCGGGATGGCTACGCCTGAAGTGATGAAATAATGGCGCACCTGGTGAGGGATTTCTTTCAGCTGATCCGAATTAACAGTAAGCGCTTTGTCAGGATCATAGCTCAGCACTTCGGGTGCAGATATACCTGCATAAAACCGCTTGCTGTAGAGGTAGAGTCCGGCGCCGATGTTCGGAAGTATGTTGGAGGTTTTGTCTCCATCAAACTTCGGATCGTTATGATCCCAATAGATCAGGTCGGAATTTTTGCGCACCCAGTAAGAAAGACCGCCGCGCAGACCCAATCCAAGTTTCAGGCGGTTCGATACCTTCAGGTGGTATGCAACGTTCAGGTAAAAATCGGTCCGGTCGGTCACACCTTCATGGTCATGGCTCAGGGCTGCCCCCCAGCCCAGGTTTGTTTTGCCGAGCGGGCCATGAAGTGTCGCCACCTCAGTGGTGGGAGCATTGTCCCACTTCACCCACTGGTTCCGGTAAAGGAGTGTTGCCATTATGTAATCATGGCTTCCTGCATAAGCTGGGTTGACCAAAAGATGGTTGAACATGTACTGACTTAACAGTACGTCCTGCTGGGCATTGACAGTTGCTGAAGCCAAAGCAAGACAAGCGATAACTAAGACTTTTCTCATGCTATTATTGAATATTAATTTTTTACTTTTTATTTTCTGAATTCACCGGCCTGTTTTATTTTTTTATCTCCTGACATCTACATAAGTATTGCGCGTCATGTGGTTGCTGTCGTTGATGATGAGGATAACATAATAAGTTCCGTCAGGAAGCGGATCGCCGCTGTTGTTGTCTCCCTTCCAGTCATGGTTTACATAATTCTCCTTTTGATATACTTCATTCCCCCACCGGTTGAAAACAATGAATGTATTCAGCGGGTAGTTTTCTATGCCATGAATATCGTAGTCGTCATTGTGCCCGTCATTGTTGGGCGTGTAACCGGTTGGAAGTTCCAACTCGAGACAGGCACCGTCATTCCGCAGTTCTACCGTCACACTGTCCGAAGCTGAACATACGCCATTCACCACCGTCCAAACCAACATGCTTGTTCCCGGCTGGTTGGTAAAATACCTGATGGTGATCGCAGAAGAGTCGTCAATCGTTCCGGTTCCGGACGCAACAGTCCATATGCCGGTCCCCGGCGAAGGCGGCAATGCATCAATGTGGAAATGCCCGTCATACTCGGGATCATTGATACAGAATTCTGTTTCTTCAGGTTGTATCACAGCCGTAACGGGTTCATCTGCCTGAACGGGCACCGTTGCTGAAGCTGTGCACCCTGTTGAATAATCTGTGATCGTCCATGTAAATGTTGTAACCGCCGCATATTGCAATCCCGAAGCCTGTGCGTTCGTACTCGTAGAATCGTCAAAGGTTACTCCCGGATCCGAAGATGACCATACTCCCGATTGATTGTTCAGCAATGTTCCCGTCAGTCCGGCCGAAGAGCCGCATACGTCAGCCGGTCCGGATGCAGTGGTTGTAAGTGCAGGTGGATCTGCAATGGTAAAGGACCCTGTTCCCGTACAGCCGTTGAAATCTGTTACCGTAACAGTGTATGTTCCTGATGGAAGGTTGAAGAGCGTGTCGCCGCTTCCAAAAGTATTTGGCACCCATGCATAAGTGTATGTTGTCGTGCCTCCTGTAACTTCAGCGATGGCGACACCATCACTTCCTCCGTTGCAGGTCACATTCGATGTTCCCGACACAGTTACTGCGAGCGTTGCAGGCTGAGAAATTGTGACGGTCACGTCGTAGGTACAACCGTTGGAATCACTGATCGTACATACGTAACTTCCAGCTGTAAGTCCTGTAGCCGTATCATCAGTCTGAACAGGAACCGTATTCCACGAATATGTATAAGGCGATATGCCGCCTGATGGATCTACAGAAGCTGTTCCTGTTGCATTGCCATTGCAGTCAACATCGGTGAATGCGCTTGTCGCAGTAATCGCAGGGGGTTGATTCACCGTTACAGAAAATGAGGCTGTGCAATTGTTTGTATCGGTCACAATGCAGGTGTAACTTCCCTGGCTAAGTCCGGTGGCCACTTGCGTAGTCTGAACAGGAATGGAATTCCAGCTGTAACTATAACCCGGAACTCCTCCTGCAGGATTCACAGTCGCTGTACCTGTTGCTCCGCCGTTGCAAAGCACATCCGTCGTCGCCGTTGTCGCTGTGATCACGAGCGGTTCGGCAACAGTAACACTTGCTGAATAAGTGCAACTGTTCGTATCAGTGATAATACAGGTATAAGTTCCCTGTGAAAGTCCGGTAGCCGTCTGGGTGGTCTGCACAGGCACAGTGTTCCAGCTATATGAATAGCCGGGTATTCCGCCGGAAGGATTTACCGCTGCTGTTCCCGTATTGCCGCCATTACACAATACATCAGTTGATGAAGTAGTGGCCGTGATTGCCGTCGGTTCGTTGACAGTTACATTTAAATTCACAGAACAGCCGTTGGTATCAGTGATCGTGCAAGTGTAACTACCCGCGATCAGCCCGGTTGCTGTCGGGGTGGTTTGCACAGGCACTGTATTCCAGCTGTATGTGTATCCCGGTGTTCCGCCGGCAGGCGTTGCAGTTGCAGTTCCTGTATTTCCTCCGTTGCACAATGCGTCTGTAGATGTCGCGCTGCCTCCCAGTACTGTGGCCTGTCCGACAACAATGCCCGTTACATTATAAGTACAGCCGTTCGAATCCGTGACAAGACATGAGTATGTTCCGGCAATTAATCCCGTAGCAGTCTGCGTGGTTTGAACAGGTACCGTATTCCAAACATAGAAGTAGCCCGGGGTTCCGCCTGATGGGATCACGGTTGCAGTTCCGTCAGTGCTTCCATTGCACAGTGCATCCGTGGTCGAAGAAGTCGCAGAGAGCGCAACTGCAGGTTCTGATATGGTAACTGAAATAAAGGTTGTACATCCGTTCGTATCACGGATCGTAACGGTGTAACTGCCTGCGATGAGACCGGTAAATACCGAATCCGGAGTAAACGTAATTCCATCGATGGCATATTGATATGGCGGAGTTCCCGCACTTCCGCTGGCCATAATGGATCCTGAATTATTCCCGAAGCAATCCACGTTTACCTGTGAAAGAACGGAGATAGCAAGCGGACCCGCCGGCTCAGCAATTGAAACCGGTTGGATGGCCGTACATCCGTTGGTATCCAGTATCGTAACGGTATAGCTTCCTACCGGTAAAAGTGTAAATGTTCCGGACGATTGGTAGTTAATTCCATCAATGGAATACTGATAGGGTGGCGTACCGTCTAAACCAGAAACAGTAACACTTCCTGTTGAATTACCAAAGCAATCTACATTGGTTTGAGAAGTGATTTGTGAACTCAAAGCAACGGCAGGTTCTGAAATTGTAAAGGCAATGGAGTCCATGCAACCGTTTGTATCCACCGTATACAGCACGTATGAACCTGCTGCAAGGTTATTAAATGTGGTGGCTGTTGTGAATGTAATTCCGTCAAGGGAATAATTGTATCCGGGCGTACCGCCCAACGTACTCACAGTTATGCTTCCGCTCGCATCACCGGTGCAATTGACATTCGTCTGAAGATCTATGGTGGTAGATACCAGCAAAGGTTCCTGGATGTTTATTGATTCACTGGCAATACATCCGTTCAGGTCCGTTACTGTGAGGTAATAAATGGTTACGGATACGTTCAGTGTATTCTGTGTGGTATCGCCGTTCGACCAGTAATATCCGTATGGAATTACTCCTCCGCTTTCATAAGAAAAAATATTCCCGTTGTCGCCGCCATTGCAGCTCACGTTCCATCCACCGGGATACACTCCGCTCACCAGTGAATCAACCACAAGCGCTGTGGGTTCATTCATGTCAAAACAGGTATCTACAGCACAGCCGTTGTCATCGGTGACGTGTACGCAATAAGTGCCGGTTGTCAGATTCGCAACCGATGCAGTTACGTCTGCAGTATTCGGAGTCCATGCATAAGTATAATCCGTGTTGATTGTTCCGCCCAGCATGGACACGTCAATGGTTCCCGTTGAATTTCCATTACAATCGATCTGGTAGCCGTTGAAGTCGGACAGTGATGCAGATAAAACCAACGGATCCGGTTCGGTCAATGTAACATCGATCGTCAGCAAACAATTGTTCGCGTCGGTAATTGTGTATTGGTAATTTCCTGCGGGCAGACCCCCGATCGAATCTGTAGTCTCCGGTCTCGACAGCCAGCTATATGTATACGGACCTACTCCGCCAAGAACAGTGTCGATGGCAATAAATCCGTCGGACAGACCGCTGCAACTTATTTCATATTGTATCGGATCGAGTTGAGAAGGGTAGTGAGAGTTCGAGTACTGGCTGTTCAGGATGTCAGGCTGGGTAAGGTCGATGGTGGAATGGTTACTGCAGCCATTGGCGTCCACCACCACCAGTGTATAACTTCCCGAGTTGATATTAGAAAGCGTATCCGTGGAGTCGCCGGTGGACCAATAAAAGGTGAACGGTGCGCTGCCTCCGAAAATACCTTCAAGAAAAGCTGTTCCGTCATTTCCTCCAAAGCAGGAAATGTTTACCCCGTTGAGGTCTATCGATGTAATTCTCGAAACGAGTGTATCAGGTTCGGTGAGGGTAAGCGTATCGATAGCCATACAACCGTTTGCATCTGTGACCGTCACAGAATAAAATCCTGCAGGAAGAAATTGCAGGCCGGAATCCGGAGGCAGGCCGGGAGGTGTTGTCCAGTCAAAAGTCATTGGTGAACATCCGCCTAAAACGCCTGTGTTAATGACGCCGCTGCTGTCTCCATGGCATGCAATATTATACCCGCCTGCATTCACGGGGCTGGTCACGTCGGCGACCAGGAGAGCAGGTGACGTGATATCAATCGTATCCATCAGCACGCAGCCGTTTGCATCTGTAACCTGCACATTATAGGAGCCTGCAGGGATACCTGAAAGATCCTCCGTGTTGTAAGCCCCGCCATTCCAGTCAAATGTATATATCGGGGTTCCACCCACCACGTCAAAGTCAATGGATCCGTCACTGGCTCCGAAGCAGCTTACGCCATATCCGCAGAAGTAAGAAGAGAAATTCGGAAATGAACTTGTGAGCGGCGTGGGTTCTGCGATGGTAATATCGGTATCTGCGGTGCAACCATTGGCATCTGTGATCAGGAGGGAGATAAGTCCGGCAGGTAAGCCCGCGACAGAAGAAGAAGTATCTCCTGTGCTCCATGTGTATGCATAAGGCGGTGTTCCTCCCAGGAGAATTGTATTGACCGCTGCAGTTCCGCTGGAATCATGATAGCACAAAGCATCCGTCGAAGAAACGGGCAGACCGGGAAGAGGTGTAACTGCGCCGGGTTCTGTAATTGTGGTGGTCACTATTTTAGTGCAGCCATTGCCGTCACTGATTGTGCATGCATATGTTGCCGGAGGAAGTCCTGTTACATCCTGCGTAGTATCCCCTCCTGGACTCCATGAATAATGCAGGGTGCCTGTTCCGCCTGACGCGCTTATATAAATCCTGCCGTTGGCGTTGCCATTGCATGTTACGTTAAATGAAGAATCAAGTGAGGTGATGATGTCACCGGGCTCTGTGAGTATGACAGTCGAATTCTGCGAACATCCGCCGGCATCAGTTACAGTTATCGTGTAGCTTCCTGCGACAAGTCCTGTTGCAGTATCATCCGTTTGCACCGGAATACTGTTCCAGGAATATGTATAAGGCAATGTGCCACCGGTAGCGCTTACCACTGCACTTCCTGTACTTCCCCCGAAGCATGCAACGTCAGTTTGTGAAGTTGTCAGTACAACGTTCGCAACGTTAACCGGGGCTGCAGTAATTACCACGGGACATGCAGGCACGAGCGCATCTGAAACGGTGATTGAATAGTTGTCAGCGCTTGTAGCAAAGTAAGTGCTTGCAGTAGAGACTGTGGTTCCACCTGAGTTTTTCCACGCATACGTATACGCGCCGAATCCGCCGGTTACCGTTGCAGTAAGCGTAACGCCCGTGGCAGTGGGGCAAAAGCTGGCAGGGCTTGGAGCAACCGTTGCAATCAATTCTGGGTAAACATTCATCCTCACGGTATCACAAACCGATGTGCTGAAACCGCACGTACTAGCCTGGGGAAATCCGCAGATCACATATTCGATGTAAGGCGGGGAACCGGTGAGCGGTGTGAAGAGCGGGTTAGAACATCCCGTAGAACAGCTCAGGAAAGAATTGTATGCGCCTGAAGGTCCGGGGAAAATTGAGTTCCACGTAATGGTGCTGTCCAACAATCCAAGCACACTTATATTCTGTGAACATCCCACGCGCAAGGTGTCGTCAACAGGAAATATCGGCCGCGGGATGGCCTGTATCCTGTATGTATTCATATTGTTTCCCGGTTTGCAGAATGTAAGATGATGAACGCCGGTTCCGGATATACAGATGTACTGGCCAACGGGGCTTTGCGGCCCGCAGTCAACCTGGTAAAACAAAGCGCCCGGGGGAATTGCTCCCGAAGCAATGTCAAAATTTACTGCAACGGTTTGCGAATCCAGCGTGATGGCGAAATGGATGCAACGGTCAGGCGAATTGGTACCACAGCAGTTTCCGACTCTTGATACGTTAGGTGAAAGCCATGTGCCGCCCGGGTTACCCGTAAAGTCAATATTAAAAGTAGGAACGTTGATAGAACAGTTGGGCTGCGCATAGATCTTTCCTGAATAAAAAAAAGCTATTGCAGAAATAAGCAGGAGCCTGGATTTCCACGTTGAAACGTATGGTTTTGTCATATTACTATGGCAGGAATTTTAATATTGTCGCACTGTCGAAATAATTTATTCCGCTTCTATCTCCGCAAGTCAACGTAGGTATTTCGCGTCATATTGCTTCCGTCATTGATCAGAAGGATCACGTAATATGTTCCGTCAGGAAGCGGATCTCCGTTTTTGTTATCACCCTTCCAGTCGTGGTTCACATAATCATCCTTTTTATATACTTCGTTGCCCCAGCGGTTGAAAACGATGAAGGTATTCTTAGGGTAATTTTCAATTCCGTGAATATCATAGTCATCGTTGTGTGAGTCCGTATTCGGACTGAAACCCGTAGGCAATTCCAGGTCAAGGCAGGAACCGTCATTCCTGAGCAGCAGCATGGCAGTATCCGTTGCAGCACATACTCCGTTCACAACAGTCCACTGAAGCACACTCGCACCGGGTTGATTGGTGATGTATTGAATGGTGAAGGCCGTAGAGTCATCGATGGTGCCTGTTCCGGAGACAACGGTCCAGGTACCTGTTCCTGGAACAGGAGGCAAAGCGTCCACATGGAAAGAACCGTCGTAGTCAGGAGAATGCAAACAGAACTCCCGCACACCGTCTTCAACTTCTGCAGTTACGGGCTCATCTGCATGAACCTGTACCGATGCAGTTGCAGTACAGCGTGGTATTGTCCGTCACCGTCCATGTAAAAGTGGTACTTGTTCCATACTGTAGGCCTGAGGCCTGAGCGATGGCCAGGGTAGTATCATCAAATGTAACTGCCGGGTCAGAAGAAGTCCATACACCGCTTTGATTGTTCAGCAGTGTTCCGGTTACGCCTGCAGAAGAACCGCACACATCGCTTGGAGCCGAGGCTGTGGTCGTCAAGGCAGGCGGGTCGTCAATTGTAAATGATCCTGTGCCGACACATCCGTTATAATCTGTGACTGTTACCGTGTAAACACCTGAAGGAAGATTGGCCAGCGTATCATCAGTTCCCGCAACCGGCGACCATGAATAGGTGTAAGCAGCAGTGCCTCCGCTCACATTAGCGATGGCAATACCGTCACTGCCTGCATTACACGTCACCTGTCCCGTTCCTGATACGCTCACGGAAAGAACTGCAGGCTCAGAAACGGTTGCTGTAGCCGTAGTAGCGCATCCGTTGGCGTCAGTAACATCAACGGTATAATTTCCTGCGGGCAGATTAGAAGCAGTCGAATCTATTCCGCCGATAGGCGACCAGAGATAAGTGTACGGGTATGATCCGCCGCTTACCGTGACGGTTGCAGCACCATTGGAATCTCCGTTACAGTTTACGCTGTCAATATCGGTGATTGAAATCGTTGCGTCGAGAACGATCGGTTCGATGATCGTATCCGTGACATTGAATGTGCAGCCGTTCGCATCTGTGATCGTCACAGTATATGGACCCGCAACAAGTCCTGTTGCAATTTGCGTTGTCTGGCCGTCACTCCACAGGTAGGTATAGTTAGGTGTTCCACCAGATGCAAAGGCAGTGTCGCTTCCTGTCGCATTGCCATGACAATCCACATTCAAATGAGAGGTGCTTCCTGAAATGGCCGTCGGTTCTGTGATCGAAACACTGATGGTCGTATCGCATCCATGTGCGTCAGTAATTGTACACGTGTACGTTCCGAAAGGTAATCCGAGTGCGGTCTGGTTGGTATCGTTATTCGACCAGAGGTAACTGTACGGTGTCGTTCCGCCGGAAGGATTTGCAGTTGCACTGCCTGTTGAATCACCATTACACAATACCGGCGAAGGAGTTGCAATTGCTGTGAGCAGCTGCGGTTCAACAATAACGATCCCTGTCACCGTCGCAGTACACAGGTTGGAATCTGTCACCGTGCATGTATAAGTTCCGGCACCGAGGTTCACAGCGGTTTGAGTTGTTTGTCCGTTGCTCCACAAATATGTAAACGGAGGCGTACCACCACTAGGCTGCACTGTTGCTGTTGCATTGGTGTCGCCATTGCATGAAGCGTCCTGCTGCGACTGAAGTGTAGCCGTGAGGTTGGCTGTGTTATTAACCATGACAGAATCCGTGAAGGTGCATCCTGCTGAATCGGTAACGGTAACAACAGCCATTCCCGTTCCGAGATTGATTGCTGTGTCAGTAACCTGACCGGAGTTCCACAAGTAAGTGTACGGCGGAATTCCGCCGGAGATATCGATCCATGCCGAACCATTGCTGCTTCCGCAAGTAGTAGGCAATGAACTGATGGCATTCAGCGTAAAGGCTGGTGGCTCTGTCAATGTCGCCGACAGGGAATCCATGCAGCCGTTTGCATCGGTGATCACAACGGAATAAGTACCGGCACTCAATCCTCCCGCTGAATCAGTGGTTGCAAGTGTTCCAGTCCATATATAAGAGTAGTTAGGAGTTCCCCCTGATTCATTCACGATGATGTATCCGTTGGTCCCGCCATTGCACTGAACATTTGTTCCGGTATACAATGAAAGAGCAGGTGCATTGACCAATGCCGTTGGTTCTGCCAGGCTGAATGTATCAATGCTCACACATCCGTTGGCATCTGTAATCGTCACCTGGTAAATTCCTGCACCGAGGTTACACTGGTCTTCTACGGAATCTTCATTCGGCCAGTAATAGGTGAATGGTCCCACACCTCCGGTAACAGTCAGATATATACAGCCCGTTGTGTCCCCGTTACATAAAATTGCGCTGAGGCTGTCCTGTGTAACTGCCA
>Ga0134121_10004892_pt1 | contig 10923 bp, 6 predicted proteins | sample KB301_FD_96463 | JGI IMG/M metagenome (GOLD analysis project Ga0134121, IMG submission 96463) | Terrestrial soil microbial communities without Nitrogen fertilizer from Kellogg Biological Station, Michigan, USA - KB3-0-1 | ecosystem: Environmental > Terrestrial > Soil > Unclassified ...
ACCACCAGCACGCGCTCGCCGTGGCCGCGCGCCAGCGGGGAAGCGGCGTCGTCGCCGGCCGGCCTCATTTCCACCTCCTCCACGCGCGGCAGGTAGATGGCGAAGCGGCTGCCGCGGCCCGGGATGCTCGCCACGTCGATCGCGCCGGCGGAGTCGGTGACGATGCCGTAGACCAGCGCGAGGCCGAGGCCGGTGCCCTTGCCGACTTCCTTGGTGGTGAAGAACGGCTCGAAAATGCGAGCCAGCGTGGCCTCGTCCATTCCGGTGCCGGTGTCCTCGACCGTGAGGCAGACGTAGTCGCCGGTGTGCAGCACCGTGTGCGCGAGCTGGCGATCGGCGGCGACCCTCGCCGTTTCCAGCTTCACGCGCAGCGTTCCCCCCGCCGGCATCGCGTGGCAGGCGTTGGTGCACAGGTTCATCGTCACCTGGTGCAGTTGCGTCGCGTCACCCACTACGTAGGCCTGTTCAGACCCCACTTCATAGTGCAGGCTGATCCCGGCAGGCAGCGAGCCGCGCACCAGCTCGAGCGTCTCCGCCACCACGCGCGCGAGGTCCACCGGCGCGCGCTTGCCGCGCTGGCTGCGGCTGTAGGACAGGATCTGCTCGACCAGGCCGCTCGCGCGCGTCGCGCCGGAGAGCACGTTGTCGGCGTAGCGCTTGAGCGGCGAGCCCGGCGGCGCCTTCTCCGCCAGCATCTCGGCGTAGCCGAGGATGCCGCCGAGGATGTTGTTGAAGTCGTGCGCGATGCCGCCGGCGAGGCGCCCGACGGCTTCCATCTTTTCCGCCTGACGCAGGCGCTGCTCCAGCCGGCTGCGCTCGGCTTCGGCCTGCTTTCGCTCGGTGATGTCGCGGAAGTTGAACACCACCGCGCGCACGCTCGGCTCGTGCAGCAGGTTCTTGCGCGTGAGCTCGATCCAGCGCCAGGAGCCGTCCTTGTGCGAGACCTTGCACTCGTCGACCGATACCTTGCCCGGTGCGCGCAGCAGCTCGTCGCGCAGCTGCAGCGCGATCTCGCGGAACTCGGGATGGATGAACTCCATCACCTCGCGCCCGCGCAGGTCCTCCAGGTTGAAGCCGAGCACCCGCTCCATCGCCGGACTGGCGTACAGGATGCCGCCGCCGGTGGGCCGCGACAGGATCAGCGCGTCGGCGCTGTGCTCGATCATCGCCTGGTAGCGCTTCCAGCTGCGGCTGAGCGCGCGCTCGCGCCGCGCCAGGCCCCACGCCGCGAGCGCGATCAGGCCGAGCATCGCTGCCGAGGTGAGCAGGGTGCGGTCGAACACCAGCCAGGCCTCGTCGCGCCACGGCGCGAGCACCGCGCCCTCGTTCGCCCCGCTCGCCACGAGCAGCGGAAAGCCGCGCACCGCGGAGGTGGCGAGCAACACTTGCTCGTCGCTGATCGGGCTGCGCACCCAGCCGGCGAAGTGGCCTTCGCGGTCGATGCCGCTCATGATCCGGCCGCCCGGAAACTTGCGGCCGCGCGCATTGCCCGGGTCGGGCACGCGCGTGACCAGCGTGCCCTTGCTCGACAGCAGCGTGATGAAACCGCCGTCGCCCAGGTCGATCGCCTTGTAGAGCCGGTCGAACACTTCGAGGTCGATCGCCGCACCCACCACGCCGGCGAACGCACCGTCGGGGCCGCTCAGCCGCCGCGAGAGCATGACGCGCCACTGCCCGCCGGGGCCGACGCGATAGGGGTCGCTCAGGTGCAGCAGGTCGGGCTTGCCATCGCGGTGCGCGACGAAGTAGGGGCGCTCGGCGACCTCGGGATCGAACGCCGGGATCTGGCTGGAGAGCAGCACCAGCTGGCCTTGCGCATTGAGCACGCTGAGCGCGGCGATGTGCGGGATGCGCTCGAGCTCGTCGCTCAGCTTCGGCGCCATCGCCACCGTCTCGTCGACGCCCTTGCCCTGCAGCGCGCGCAGGATCAGGTCGACCGAGTCGAGCGACGCGGCGGTCTGCTCGGCGAGCAGCCGGGTCATGTTGGAGAAGTCGCGCTTCGCGCGCGCCTCGGTGCGGTCGTGCGCCTTGCGCACGTCCCAGATCGCGGCGCAGATGTTGATGCCGACGAGGATCAGGCCGAGCGCGATCAGCGCGCGCCCGAGCGGAATGCGGGAAAGCCTACTTCTGAGGAGGACCAATCAATTCCGCGACGGCGCCGAGCAGCTCGGCACGTTTGACCGGCTTGGCGAGCGCGCGCGCGGCGCCGGCCTTCAGCGCGTCCTGCGGGGTGGTGCCCTGGCCGGAGCCGAAATGGCCGGACACCGCGATCAACTGCAGCGCGGGGTGCTTCTGGCGCATCCAGCGGATCGCCTCGGCACCGCACGGCCCGGGCATCCACATGTCGCTCACCACCAGCGCCGGATGGCGCTCGAGCGCGCTGCACGCCGCGCCGCAATCGGTCGCCTTCAGGACATGGTAGCCGGCGCCTTCCAGCCAGTCGGTAATCAGGTCGCGCATCAGCGGGTCATCGTCGATGACCAGGATCTCGTGGGCGCCGTTTTGCTTTCGATCGTTCAAGCCGCCATTCCACAGGATGGAAATTGCGTGTAATTTACATGCAGCACTGCGGTAAGTTACACCTGTAACGGCCATGCCGGGCATGCCCCTACACTGGCCGGGCCGTGAATAGCCAGACCACGATGAGCGCCCAACTCCCGGCATCTCCCCACTTGGCCCAGCCGCATGTGCTCGCGGTCGACGACGACGCCACCATCCGGCAGCTGATCGTCGACTACCTCGGCCAGAACGAGCTGCGGGTGAGCGCGGTTCCCGACGGCGACTCGATGCGCAAGGTTCTCACCGAGCAGGTGGTCGACCTGGTGGTCCTCGACCTGCGCCTCAAGTCCGAGGACGGCATGGCGCTCGCGCGCCAGCTGCGCGACGAGTCCACGATCCCGATCATCATGCTCACCGGCCGCATCGACGAGGCCGACCGGGTGATGGGCCTCGAGCTCGGCGCCGACGACTACCTCACCAAGCCGTTCAGCCCGCGCGAGTTGCTCGCGCGCATCCGCACCGTGCTGCGCCGCCGGCGCGCCGAAGTGCGCCAGGGGCGCCCCGAGGGCATCCGCGCGTTCCGGTTCGACGGCTGGGAGCTCAACCTGAACACGCGGCGCCTGACCGGCGCCGAGGGCCGCAACGTGCCGCTCAGCAACGGCGAGTTCAGCCTGCTGGTGGTGATGCTCGGCGCGCCGCAGCGCATCCTGTCGCGCGACCAGCTGCTCGACCTTTCGCGGCTGCACAACGACGAGGTCTACAACCGCTCGGTCGACGTGCAGATCATGCGCCTGCGCCGCAAGATCGAGAAGGATCCGGCGCAGCCGCGCTACATCAAGACCGAGCGCGGCGCCGGCTACCTCTTCGGCGTGCCGGTGGAGACGGTCTACTGATTTCGAATATTGCGTAGCAGCAAATCGCCGGAATGGCTCCCCGGCGGAGGCGGCGCGGAGTAGGATTTATTCATTCATCGCCGTCAAGAATGAATATCACCTCGCGGCAGTTGAAGGCGTTCGTGCTAACGGCCAGGCACCAGAGCTTTTCGCGCGCCGCCGAGCACCTGTTCATCACCCAGTCCGGAATGAGCGTCCTGGTGCGCGAGCTCGAGACCCAGCTCGGCGTGCGCCTGTTCGAGCGCACCACGCGCCGGGTGTCGCTCACCGAGTTCGGCTCGCAGTTCCTGCCGGTCGCCGACCGCAGCCTGCGCGACCTCGAGGAGGCGGCGGCGAGCCTGAGCCGCTCGGCGGCCGCCGCCGGCGATTGCCTGATGGTCGGCGCGGCGCCGTTCCCGGCGGCCGAGATCCTGCCGCAGGCGATCCGCGTCTACGCGACGCTCGACACGAAGCTGCAGATCCAGGTGGCCGACGCCGAGCGCATGCGCCTGGTCGAGATGCTGCAGGCGGGGCAAATCGACGTCGCGGTGCTCACCGGCGCGCCCGAAGATCCTCCCGGCACGCAGTGGAACCCGATTGCGCGCTTCGCGCTGATGCTGGTCTGCCCGGCGGACACGGGAAGCGAGCTGCCGCTCGAGCTGCGCTGGGCCGACGTCGCCCGCCTGCGGCTCATCGGGCTGCCGCGCGGCTATCCGATCCAGCAGCTGGTCGACGAGCAGCTGGTGCGCGCCGGGCGCTTCGCGCCGGTCGAGATGAGCTGCAACTACCTCGAGACGCAGATCGCCATGGTCGAGGCGGGCGTCGGCGCCGCCGTGATGCCGACTTCAGCCGCGCCGACGTGCGGCAAGCGCAACGTGACCATGCACGCGATCGTCGACCCGGTGGTGTGGACGCATTTCTGCTGGGTGACGAGCCGCTCGCGGCCGCTCTCGCCGCGCGCGCAGGACTTCGGCGAATTCCTGCGCGGCTACCTCACGCACATCAGCGACCAGGGACCGCGCGCCGCCGCGCAAGCCGCCTGAAGCGCCGCCCGCGCGCAGGCTGGGATCCATTCGATGCGCTTGTGAGTTGATGCCCCTCCTTCATTAATCCGTCCCGGACAGCGGGATACGATCCCCTGCAGTAAGAGGAGGAGGGACCATGCTCATCAACGCCGCCCGCATCGCGGGCTTAGGCTTACTGTCGCTTGTTCTTGCCGCGCCGCTCGCCGAGGCGCGCGTCACCCGCATCGAGATCACCACCGTGGAGTCGCCGACCTTCGGCGGCTACTCATGGCCCGGCGTCGGGCAGTACGAGAAAGTGGTCGGCATCGCGTACGGCGAAGTCAATCCCTACGACCGACAGAATCGCGTCATCGTCGACCTCGAGCTCGCGCCGCGCAATTCGCGCGGCAACGTTGAGTACGCGTTCAACTTCTACATCCTGAAGCCGATCGAGCTCAAGAAGGGAGCGCACAAGGTGATGTACGAGCCGCCCAACCGCGGCGGCAAGACCTGGAACTCGCTCGGCCGCGTCAGCTCGGGTCCCGGCGGCGCCAACGACCCGGGCTCGATCGTCGATCCGGCGGTGCTGGCGAACGCGTTCCTCATGCCGCGCGGCTACACCATGGTGTGGAGCGGCTGGGAGAACGACCTCGCCGACCTCACCAGCCTGACCGCGACGGCGCACTTGCCGGTGGCGAAGAACCGCAACGGCTCGTCCATCACCGGGCCGGCCTACGAGTACATCGTGACCGGCGGCAACGCGTTCGGCCTGAGCTATCCCGCGGCGAGCCTCGATACCGCGAAGGCCAGCCTCACGCAGCGCGTGCACCTCGACGACGTGCCGCAGACCGTGCCGGCATTCGGCTCGCCGGCCTGCACCGCCGGCACCTGCTGGCGCTACGCCGACGAGAACACCATCGGCCTGGTCAACGCGGCGAGCGGCGCGCCGGTGAACTTCGTCAACAACGACATCTACGAGTTCTCCTATACCGCGAAGGACCCGACGGTGAACGGCCTGGGGTTCGCCGCGGTGCGCGACTGGATGGAGTTCCTGCGCTACGAGCGGCGCGACGACTCCGGCACCGCGAACCCGCTGGCCGGGGACATCAAGCGCATCTACACCGAGATCTCGTCGCAGCCGGGACGCTTCTTCAACGACTTCCGCCACCTCGGCTTCAACGAGACCGAGCGCGGCAAGAAGGCGTTCGACGGCCACATGCAATGGATCGCGGCCGGCAACGGCATCAACATGAACTACCGGTTCTCGCAGACCGGCCGCACCGAGCGGAACCGCCAGAACCACCTCTACATCGAGGGGCGCTTCCCGTTCGCCAACGTGAAGAGCTTCGACCCGATCACGCGCGACATCGACAGCCGCAACGCGAGCTGCGAGAAGACCGACACCTGCGCGCTCGCCATGGAGATCTATTCGGCGAACGAGTACTGGGTCAAAGCCGCGTCGCTGCTGCACACCGATCCGACCGGCCGCGTCGACCTGCCGGATTCGCCGTACGCGCGCAACTACCTCGTTTCGAGCATGCAGCACGGCACCGGCAGCGCGACGAGCCGCGGCTCCTGCCAGCAGTTCCAGAACCCGCTCAGCTCGAACACCGTGCAGCGCGCGCTGTTCGTCGCGCTCGACGAATGGGCGACGGACAAGCGCAAGCCGCCGGAGAGCCGCGTGCCGCGCTTCAAGGACCGCACGCTGGCGCCGCCGCTGCCGCAGGCCGGCATGGGCTTCCCGAACATCCCGGGCGTCACCTACACCGGCCTGAAGACCACGCGCTACCACTTCGACTACGGCCTGCACTTCTACGATACCGGTATCGCCACCATCAATCCGCCGGTGATCACGCCGATCCCGGGCGCCACGCTGCCGAGCTCGCCGGTGACCACGTATCAGGACAATCCGGCGAACGGGCCGATCTACCCGAGCTTCATCCCCAAGACCGACGGCGACGGCAACGACATCGCGGGGGTGCGGCTCGCCGACGTGCGCGTGCCGCTCGCCACCTACACCGGCTGGGCGCTGCGCTCGGGGGTGTGGGCGAACGACGGCTGCGAGTCCTCCGGCCAGTACATCCCGTTCCCGGTCACCGAGGCCGCGCGCGCGGCGGCGGGCGATCCGCGCACGTCGGTCGAGGCGCGGTACAAGGACTTCGCCGATTACCAGAGCAAGGTGCGTGGAGCGCTGAACGATCTCGTCGAAGAGCGTTTCCTGCTGTGCGAGGACGCCGCATCGGAAGAGACGCGCCTCCTGACGCACGGCGTCACGCGCGGCGTTTCCGGCGCCCCCACGCCGCTGCCGACGCCTGAAGTACTGCCGGCCTGCCAGCCGAAGAAGGATCACGGCGGGCACCACGGCCACGATCACGACGACGATTGAACTTCACGGGAGACAGACCATGAACCGCCATTTCACCATCGCAGCCGCGCTCGCGGTCGCCTGGACCTGCGGCGCCGAAGCGCGCGTGACCAAGATCGTGGTCGACCAGCGCGTCTCGCCCGCGTTCTGCACCGGCACGCCGCCGGTGTGCCCGAGCTTCGGCGCCGCCGGCCAGTACGAGACCATCACCGGGCGCGCGTTCGGCGAGCTCGACCCGCACGATTCGCAGAACGAGGAAATCACCGACCTGCAGAAGGCGCAGCGCAACCCGGACGGCAAGGTCGAATACGTGGCCACGTTCCACATCGTCAAGCCGATCGACATGACCAAATCGAGCGGCCTGATGTGGCACGACGTGCCCAACCGCGGCGGCCGCATCACCATCTCGAGCGACCTGCGCACTCAGGGCGACGTCGGCCTGTCGAGCGCCTGGCAGGGCGACAACGCCGGCGCCACCGCGGTGCCCGCCACGGCCTGGAGCGCGACGCCGGTTCCGCCGACCAACAACGAATGGGTCGCGACGCCGGTGATCACCGGCACGACCGGGCGGATCGTCGGCCGCATCGTCAACCGTAACGGCCTGAACGCGGCGCCGCTCAACGTGATGGGCAACCCGATCCCGTATTTCCCGCTGAACAGCAACGACAACAGCGGCGCGGTGCTGACCATCCACACCAAGGAAACCATCGACGGCCAGATCAGCGAGGGCGGCACGGTGCCGAACGGCGACTGGAAGTTCTGCGGCGGCGGCACCTTCGCCGCGCCGCTGCCGCTGACCGCGCTGCCGGTGCAGGTCTGCATGAGGAACGGCTTCGACCCGACCAAGCTCTACCAGCTCGCCTACACCGTGAAGGACCCGTATGCGCTCGGCGTCGGCACCGCGGCGTTCCGCGACCTGGGCTCGTTCTTCCGCTACGCGCCCGCGTCGAAGCTGCCGCCCGAGCTGCAATCGCTCGCCGGCGGGATCAAGCGCTCGATCATCCGCGGCTCGTCGCAGTCGGGCAACTTCACGCGCCACTTCATCTTCCTCGGCATGAACGAGGACGAGTCGGGGCGCATCGTGCATGAGGGCGCCTGGCCGCTGATCGCCGGGCGGCGCGTGGCGAACAACTCGCGCTGGGGACAGCCCGACGGCGTGCTCGAGCTCTACCAGATGGGCAGCGAAGGCCCGCAATGGTGGGCCAGCTACCAGGACCACGTGCGCCACCTTCCGGCGCGCGGCATCCTGGATCGCTGCAAGCGCACCGACACCTGCCCGAAAGTGGTCGAGACCTTCGGCGGGGCCGAAGTGTTCGCGCTGAAGATGACGACCTCCTGGGTCGGCACCGATGCGAAGCGGGACATCCCCCTGCCGGGCAACGTGCGCCGCTACTACCTGCCGAGCTCGACGCACGGCGGCGGCAACGGCGCGACGACCGAGAACCCGGCCGATGCCGGCGTGAGCTGCCCGGGCAACAACTGGGGCCGCGGCACGCTGCGCGCGAACCCGGTGCCGGCGACCGGGCTGGTCAACCGCATGCGCGTCGCGCTGCGCGACTGGGTGCTGCACGGCACCCCGCCCCCGCAAAGCCAGTGGCCGACGCTCGGGCCCTTGCAGGACGCGATCAGCGGCCGCGACGACGACGATGACCGCGGGCACGACCACGATCGAGATCATGGCCACGGTCATGGCCACCACAAGCATTGGACGCCGCTGCTGGTCGAGCCGACCAAGGCAGCGATGGGATTCCCGAGCGGCGTGCCCGGCATTCCGGACTCGATCTTCCTGCCGGAGAACTTCGTGTTCCCGGTGTTCGACTACGACTGGGGCCCGCTGTACGACCACAGCGAGGCGAACGGCGTGCCGACCAACGCGCCGCCGCCGATCCGCCACGTGATCGAGATGCTGGTGCCGCGCGTCGACGCCGACGGCAACGAGCTCGGCGGCGTGCCCACGGTGCAGAACGACGCGCCGATCGGCACCTACCTCGGCTGGAACATCACCGCCGGACCCGGCGACGGGACGAAGTACGACGGGCGGCCTTTTCACGCCGGACAGGTGTGCAACTACATCGGCGGCATGGTGCCCTTCTTCAAGACCAAGGCGCAGCGCCTGGCCGCGGGCGATACGCGCCCGTCGCTCGAGGAGCGCTACGTCACGCACGCCGGCTACGTCGCCGCGGTGAAGAAGGCCGCCGACAACGCCGCCTGCAAGGGCTACCTGCTGGTGGGGGCGGAAGCCGCGCAGGACGGCTCGCTGCCGAAATGCCCGGGCAGCGTGCCGGCGGGCTTCCCGAACGACTGGAAGGTGCTGGTGGACCAGGCGATCAACAGCGACGTCTGCAACCAGCCCACCGATGGCGGCAAGTGCAATCCGGCGGCGCCGTGAACCCTTAGCGCAGCGTAATCGTGTACTGAACGAGCACGAGGTTGATGCCGCCGTTCGGCTGCTTGATGCCGGCATTGGACAGGTGCTGCAGGCCGACGCCGACCGACTGGTTCTTCGTCAGCGCGATGCCCAGGCCGAGGTGCGAGCCGAACTCAAACGACGACGGCATGCTCGTGTCGTCGTTGTTGATCGTGTGCGACAGCAGGTAGGCGCCGATGCCGCCTTCCAGATAGCCCCAGCGCTTCTCCGAGCGCCAGATCGAGGTCGCGTTCAGGTCGAAGCGTCGCGTGGTGCCCGCGAGGTCCGGTACGCGCCACACGCTCGCGCCGAGCTGAACGTGCGTCGGCATCCACCAGGCGTCCTTATCGGGCAGCGCAAAGCGGTAGCCGATGCGCGCGATGTCGGTATCCGCGGCGTCCGCGCCGTGACCGAGTATCCCGACCCACTGCGGGTCCGCGGCGCGGGAAATCAGAGGTAGCGCCAGCAACAGCGCTGCAATCAGACGTTTCATGCATCGCAGTTTTGCGTCGGGTTATTCCCAGCCGCCGCCGAGCGCGCGCACCAGCGCGACGGTGCTCTGGAAGCGGTCGGAGCGCACCTGCAGCTCCTGGCGCCGGTTGCGCAGCTCGCTCCTCTGCGCGTCGAGCAGCTCGAGCTGGCTGACGTAGCCCGCGCGGTAGCGCGCGCCGGAGAGCGACGTGGTGCGGCTCGCCGAGGAGACCGCGCGCGCCTGCGCCTCGGCCTGCTGGGAGAGCAGGCGCAGCGCGGCGAGCTGGTCCTCGACGTCCTTGAACGCGACCAGCACCTGCTCGCGGTACTGCGCGACCGCGCCGTCGAGCTGGGCGCTGGTGCTCTCGATGCCGGCCTTGCGCCGCCCGCCGTCGATCAGCGGCAGCGAGACCAGCGCGCCGATCAGCCAGGCGCGCGACGACCACTGCAAGAGGTCGTCGATGTCGGTGGAGGCGTAGCCGCCGAAGCCGGTCAGCGCCACGTTCGGAAACCACGCCGCCCTGGCGACGCCGACGCGCGACTGCGCGGCGAGCATGGTGTACTGCGCCGCCGACACGTCCGGCCGGCGCGTCAGCACGGTGCTCGGCACGCCCGCCGGGATGGCGGGAAGCGCGCTGCTCCATTCCGCATCCTGCAGCGCGAACTTCGTGGGCGTCTCGCCCACCAGCACGGCGAGCGCGCTCTCGAGCTCGGCGCGGCGGCGGTCGAGGGCGAGGTAGTCGGACTCGGTGGCGGATACCTCGGTGCTCGCGCGCGCGACGTCGAGCTCGGCGACGTCGCCCGCGCGCCAGCGCCTTTCCGTCAGCGACAGGGTTTCCCGGTAGGTGACCAACGTGCTCTGTACCAGAGCGCGCTCCGCATCGAGCGCCCGGAGGGCCAGATACGTCTGCGCCACGCTCGCCTGCACCAGCAGCCGCGCGCTCTGCAGCAGGCCTTCCTGCGCCTGCGCGTCGAGCTTCGCCGCCTGGGTGGCGTGCGACAGCCGGCCGAAGATATCCACCTCGTAGGAGAAGTCGGCGCCCACGGTGAACAGGTTGCGCGCCGGGCCGGCGTCGCCGCCGACGATGCCCTGGGCGCGCCGGGCGCCCGCGCCGAGGCCGACCTGCGGCGAGCGATCCGCGTCGGTCGCGCGCACCAGGGCGCGCGCCTGCGCGAGGCGTGCTGCGGCGACCCGCACGCTGGAGTTACCCTGGTTCGCGCGCTCGACCAGCTCGTCCAGGATCGGGTCGTTGAACGCCTTCCACCACTCGCCGCGCGGCTGCGCTTCCGCGGGCGCGGCGAGCG
>Ga0134121_10004893_pt1 | contig 10920 bp, 15 predicted proteins | sample KB301_FD_96463 | JGI IMG/M metagenome (GOLD analysis project Ga0134121, IMG submission 96463) | Terrestrial soil microbial communities without Nitrogen fertilizer from Kellogg Biological Station, Michigan, USA - KB3-0-1 | ecosystem: Environmental > Terrestrial > Soil > Unclassified ...
CAGGAGTAATCAAACCCGACGTATTATCAGGAAATAAAGAAGCGATTTCAGCATTTAATTGCGCAAGAGATTTAGCCATTTTATTAGTAGCCCATACATTTCCAAGTAACGACATCAGCAGCGTTAGCGGTTGCGGTTGCAATAGTAAAGGTCACGCTGGCAGCAGCAGTAGCAGTTTGATTAAACACTGCACCTACCGTTGTAATATCGTGGGCGTCACAAGCCCAAGCGTTCGTTGCCGTTGGCATAGAAAGAATGACCGTTGTCCCTGCAATACAATTTCCCGCCGGAACAGCAAAAGAACCTGCGATAGAGCCACCAACACGAGTTCCAGCTACAACAACACAAGTTCCAGTAATAGTCGGTTGAGTACCAGCAGATAAAAACCCTCCGTTAATAGCCGCCGACCCAGGGTTACCACCGGACACCGCAAAATTGATGCGGCTTGATCCAGCATTGTTCAGAATTTGCAATGTTCCATCCGCAGGGCCAGCGATGCCACCGCGACCTGAGAATAAATAAAACTGCGTACTATTAACGGTCGCATTTCCACCAACAAACAGAGGCCCAACCGTAGCCAATGTTCCGTTTCCTCCACCCGAATAAGTCAGCCCGGCATCACACCCCAGCTTCCCCGCGTTATCAAAAAGAACTTGCGTAGTAGAACACCCGGTAATTACCGTCCCCCCACCAGTAACAGAACCCCCTCCAACACTATGCGTAATAAGCTCGCCTTGCGCGGCGATCGCTGCAACAATAATGAGAAGCGCCGCAAACAACCATCTCATTGTGTCTCTCCCGACATGAAGCACGTCGTGCTAAGAGTCAACGTAGGCGGCGCAGTTGTTGAACATGCAATAACGAGACCACCAAAAAACAAAAGCGATTCAGGAAGCCAAGAAGCCCCCAACGTGTCCCCCGCCGGATTGAGCTGATAAGCTTTCAGCAAACAGGGTGCCTGCGCACTTACGGAACATCCAGCAATCGTACCGTTCACCGGCACCGTCGCCGTGTCCATGAGAAACGCCCACGTCGCCGTGCCACTGACGTTGCTGACCTGAAAATCAAAAAGCTTACCCGCAGCCGTCTTGAGCTGGCATGTTCCAACCTGGGCGTTAGTGCAGCCAAAAGCCCCAAGCCCTGCCTGCGTTTGTGCCCAAGCCGGCCAACAAAGCAACGAAAGGAGGAGTAAAGCCCAACGCATCATCTATCTCCTTGGGGCTGCTGAAGCATCTTGTAGCCTATCCTGATGGATTGCGCCAGGAGGGCCTTGCCCACCCCTGGGAGGCCCTGAAGCCGCACCCTGCCGCGGCGCACCGCCCGGAGGCCCGCCTGCCCCAGGAGGCCCACCAGGACCACGCTGCATCTGCATCATCTGCGCCATCTGCGCCTGCATCTTCTTCTCCATCTGGAACCGATGCAGCATCATGTGCTCCCGCACTGCCCCCGTGGGATCGCCATTCTCCATGGCCTGCATATGCTCCTGCATGTGCTTCTGATCCTCGTCCAGCTCATGCACAGGCAAAGCAAGCCCCATAGCGAGGTACTTGTTCTCCTCGTCAGGAGCCATGGACAGCTTGGACTTCAAATTCTTGAATATCTCAGGAGCCATACGAGACCCAAAAGCGTTCTCGACCAACAAACTTATCACAGGCACCAAGTTGATCTCGTACCCCTTGTACTGATCCGGCGAAATGCCCTTGATGACGTTCATCGCGCTTATTTGCATCTGGATAGCTTGTGCATTCCGTGCCGCTTCCACCCCAAACCATCTAAATTCAAACCGACGACTACTCTCGATAGGAGGTATCTCCTCCATCCGGGCCGCGAGCCCCATCTGACCGTACTCCCGGACGGTAATAGCGTTCTCCCGAAATTGATGGTCGAGGTCTACGAACCAACGGAGAAGAGGGGTAAGAATTTCATCCTCAACGTTCGTACAAACGTCAGCCGTGCTAAGAATATCAACTTGCTGCTCGTTTGCTATCTCCGCTTGATTTCGCTTAGTCTTCTGTCCTGTAGATTGCGCAATAGCCGCAGGAGAAACAGATAGAACCTGAAATATTTCTTGTTTCGCAGAGGCAACGATCGAGAAAGCATCCTTCCATAGCGGAGGGAACTGGGCAAACTTCGTGTCATTTGGGCTGGTCTCCCAAATCGCAGCGAGGTTGAGAACCATCGACCCCATTCGCGGATTCTTCGTCGGGTCGGTCATGATGATAGGAAGCAGCGCATACGCCGCACTGTCCCACCCTTCATTGACCACATCGTTCGCGCCGTACTGAAGCTTGTCCACCGCTGCGATCTTCGACGCACCCTTGAACGACCCACTCAATTTATTCTGCGCTGCAGATAGCAGAGGACACTTGTCATTCCAAAAAGGATTGAGCCTGACGCTCGGGATACGTTCGTCACCTTCAATACCCCCAGCGTAATAAATCTTGCACAGCCGCCGCTCACCATCCACCTTCAAACGAGAGAACATCTCGTAAATGACGATCGCTTCGCCGTCCTTGTCAGACATGATGCCGGCAGCATCAATATGCTTCTTAGCTGTCTTGGGGTCACCATCCTGCCCCGTGCCATAGACAGCGATATCCTTCTCCAGAAGCTCCCCAACCTCCTCATCAATCTCCCCATCGTCAACGGCCTGCTTTAAGCGTTCTTTAGACCAGATACGCTTGATCGCTACGACACCGCCCTTAGCAAGAGCATCACCCACAGAGGAAGCAGACACAGGAACCACAACCACGTCAGTATCAGAAAGAACCTCCACGGTCGGCCCCTGGTGTACCACCACAGCCGTCTCCATGTCGTCATCCGCGTCGGGGTCAATGTTCTCAACCTCCTCGCCCTCAATCTCAACCTTTGCCTTGGTCCGGTACACCACATGCCGTTCACTGTCCGACCATCCCACGTAAATATTGTACTGCCCTTCCACGTCGCCGTTAATCATCAACGCCGGCATGATCTGCGTGCGCAGCTTCGTCTTGCGAATGTAGTGCTCCAAGAGAGCCATCACATGGTAGGGCTTCTCGTCGGATGTGATACACTCGACGTTTCGCTGCGAGCGGGGGAAAATCTGATTGACGAACCGCGTCTTGCGCGCGTCGATAGCTTCCTTGACAATCGGGACGTAAATCTGCGAATTGCCAGAGTAACCCTGCTTAACGCCTAAAACAGTGTTGTAAATGTCCCAGTAGTCACACTGATCGTTGCCCCGCTCCCACTGGTCCATGAACGCCTTGTCAACGCGCTTGGCCAGCTTCAGAACCGCCTCGCGAATCTTCTCGTCACCCCCCAGCTCGCGATTGCGGTCCTTTACATCTTCCTTCTCAGCGTACAGCTCGCACCAGCCTTCGGGCGAAATGTCTCCCATGACCTTGGCACAGGCTTCACCGTTGATGAAAAATTTGCACCCCTGACATTGCTCGGCAGGATCACGCGCAAGGTCCGTATAATTTACGTCATCCTTAGATTTTCGTTTCGCCATATCCAACCGCGGGCTGGGGCCGCGCAGTCAGGTAGCGCCGGCCCGAAGCACCGTCTATAGCATAGTTCGGCCGATCCTCGCCAGACCCCAAAGACTGCCCAGCAACGGCCATGAAAGCCTCAAAACCCTCCATTAGAACCTTGTAGACGCCCTCCTCAGCCGCCCCACTGACCGGGCCACCCTTGACGATGGAGCCGCGTATCCCCCTGCAAAGGCGTTCAAAGCCCACGATGCCCCCGACGATACCACCAACGCAGGCTGGCCGTGCGCAAGGCTCTCCAATCTCTTGCGGGTCTCTTCTCGACCCATAGCAACCGAACCGCCCATGTTGAGCCGTACACCCACACGGGAGGAGGCAGCACGCAGACCGATGGCGTCGTATTGCCCCCAATGCTCGGCAGGGGCGTAGCATACAATCTTTCCCCCGGCCAATAACTTAGCAGCCGTAACAAGCTCCTGCACAGAAGACCCAGGTTCCCCCTCTCTAACGAAACTCCCCACCACACGCATGCTTCCCCCGACGACTTGCGAAAGTACGCCAGTCGTGTAGAGCCGGGTAGCATTGACCGCAAGATAGCATGCCGTGTTGCGTTGAACATCCAAGTCGTCCACTACATTATTAAAACCGAAGTTGTCATAGATAGCAAGTCCAGGCCGCATACGCAATGCGTAAGCAAGCGCGTTAGGCACGTCGATCCTTCCGGTCGGAAAGCTTAACAACTGCTGCTGCAACGTAGGCAGCTCTTTTGCAAAAGTAACCTCTCCGCTCACGAAAAATGGCTGCAACGATCGGATGAAGGCCAATTTGCCAGCAGGCGCAGGGAGAGTTACGACAGGGATAATCTGTTGCCTCCGTGTCTGCTCTGCCCGCAAGGGCTGCAGGATAAACTCCTCCAGCCCTTCCTTCTCGATCCCGATCTTGATGGGGCTGTACTCCTCCCACGTCTGGAAGATGTCCTCGATAATCTTGTCCGGCATCCACAATTCCCCGGAAGCGTCCCACACTATCAGCTTGGTCCCAACCCATGAGAACACCACCTTTCCCGTATGCGCCGATGAAGCCTTGACCGTCCGCGCCGGATCGTACATCGCATACGTCGGATGCCATGTGCGAACGATCGGCTCGACCTTGAACATGGCCCGCGTGAAAACGCGCGTGGACGGATCGACCGCCTCCACCATGAACTCCTGCATGTACTCGTTGAGCATGCCCGAGCGCATGAATTCGTCCTTGCGAAAGTCAATGTGCTCCAAAGGAAATCGTGACGGCCATGTCGCCCGACGGTCCCCCGACTCGTCAATGTACTCCCAAGGATACCGGTGGACCGTCCACCCCCCGTTCTTCTCCAGCCACGCAGCAAGGCAGTCGGGGTCCAGCAGGTTGGCCAGGATATGAACCTTGGCGTCGGGCGCCAGCGCCGGCACCAGCGTCCGCATCAACCATTGCCGCGTCTTCTCCCGCTGCTCGGGGGAGCTTACACTTTCTTCGTCTTCGATGTCGTCAATGAGGCAGCAGTCAGGCCGCTGGTCATCGTGTTTAGTGCCACGGAGAGACTGCCCCCGTCCGAAAGCTTGGATGACAACTCCGTTGTTGAGGACAACTTTGTCTTCGTTCCAGACGGGGCCGTGAAGGTCTCCGAAGATGGCGCGGATGTATGGGTTAAAGTCGAGTTCGTGCTTAACTGACGCAAGACGCTCGCAAGCACGAGTTGCGCTTTCTCCAATGATGATATGATTGCGAAAACGTCGCCAGCAAGCTCCGATCGTGATGGCTTCTTCAGCAAGAGTGCTTTTTGCTGCGCCACGGAAAGCAAGGAACAGAAGTCGTCTACTTTCTCCATGTAGGTCGCGGATGATGTCAAAGTGGAAATCCGGCGTTTCGTTCGGATGGCGATGGGCAAAGAGCACCCTATGTGCGTTGTATGGGTTGACCTGGGGAGACAGGCGAATGACCGCCTGTTCCAGTGGAGTGAGAGAAGCTACGTCTAGCACTTCTTATTCCTGCATTTTGAACATGGTGGTCTGCAGCAACCCCATCGTCACGAGCGCATCGGGGGAAGACACCCTGAAATGTCCCTTACTATGCCTTCCTTCCGTACTTTCTGTCCAAGCAACAAGTAGAACAGAAGTGTCAATTTCTCCTTTATCAATGCCACGAAGAACATGGATAAGGACATCCCTCGGAGTCCAATCCTTGCAGTCGTCAGTTCGATCAGATTTAAATTCCCCGACTGACTGGGGATGGTCCTTGAAACTGTCCATCACTCATAATCTCCGTACAGTTCATCAAGCAACTTGTCGCGCTCCTCCTGCGTCATCCGGTAATTCTCGCGCAGATGCCACTTCTTGCCATACCGGCTCAGTACGTTACGCTTCAACCCCGGAGATCGCGCGATTATCTCTTCTGCTGTCGCCACTTTGTCCTCCTCATGACAACGACACCCTATGCAGTTCGGGCACGCTGCAAGCTCCAACCAAGACTTTATCTAGTACCTCCCCTTCATACGCTCCCTGAAGTAGTTCCCCGCGCTGGGGGCCTCCTGGAGTTCCTCCACGACGGTCTTGGGCACGTTGTGGAGGCTGTATGTCCGACCGTTGGAGAAAGTCAGGTCCAGCTCTTGCGTCTCCTCATCGTAGGAACCGCCAAAGATTGCCGTGCTGACGAGGGAGAATGGGACTTTCATTTGCCTTGATCCTTCTATAATGGCAAGTGTGCAGTAGATTGTGTCTACAAGATGGAGACTGACGATGAATGCAGAAGACAAGTTCGAAGTCCGGTATCAGGAGATCGTAGACGCCCACACCGGGGCTACGATCACGCTGGGGAGCCACGCAGGGAGCGGACACAGATATATGCGGATCGCGGTGCCCGATCTGCTCGTCGGCGCCCACGACAGCAAGACCAAGACGAGCACGATCACCTTCGGGCCGGATGGTCAAGCGCTGAAGATACTGCCGCATGTGCAGGCCCCGACGGGTTACCATGAGAGCGAGCCGCCGCCTGAGACCGCCGAGCCCGATAGCCCTAGAGCGGTAAAGATAAAAGAGGAAATGCATCACCTCGACGAAGTGGAAGCGTCGCTTCGCAAACCTACCAGTGAAGCCGTTGGGTACGATGAAGACGAGAAGTTTGACAAATCCACCAAGCGTGCTAAGAAGTAACTGCGAAGCCGTGTAGGACATGGTTTCCTCCCTGGACTACCCCCAGAAGCGGTCGGCCCCGTCTCACCCGACCGGTCCCCTTCTGGGGGGATTTTTTGCGTGACCACTTAAGAACAAAATACGAACACCCAAATATTTATTTTTTAGCGCGGGAAGTTTGGAAATAAATATTTATATAGAAACCACGGGGCTCCGCGAATTTTATGTTGTGTGAGCAAAAATTTCACCTCGCGCCCTCCCCCGCCACTATCCCGAGTTAGGACCCAAGCCCCCAGCGCTAGGAATGAAGTCCTAATTATAGGACGGCAGTCCTAGTGTTTTAATGTGCACTGCACAAGCACAAACTAGATTGATCCACAAACCGTTGTGCAGTGCAAAATACAACCAAAAAATGCAACTTTTCGATAAAAGAAAAGTTGAAATCCAGGTTGCACCCGACACGTGGTGGGACTAGATGGCAGGTGCTAACTCTTTGATTCGACGGGAGAAATCTATTTAGTATTACCATATATTTTTTAGGAGAATAGATCAGGAGTAACAGGATTCGTTCTCCCTTTACCCCGTTGTGTGATGTGCCTTACATTTGTTCTACTGACTTGCCACCCCTCACGAATTCACGGCAGAAATAACACCAAAAATTCAACACAATCAACGAACAGACTTATGCCATCTAGTCCCACGGCAAAATACATGCAACCGCAGATTCAACTTAATAAAGGAACAGTACAACCATGTATGCCAACGGCCACCCGACTCTGACAAAGGAAGATATTCTTGACATTCGTCTTGCTCCTAAGAGCACGTCACCACAACGTAACAACGCCACGCCGACACCTTGGCAAATTCTTCCTGCGCCACGGCGCTACCTTGAGTCGCGCTGGCATCTCGTCTATTGCGGCCCCTACAAATACCCTTTCATCGAAGCTTACGACGGCAGTCGAGTGCTGGTCACAGCCCGGCTGGAAGCGCTCTACGCCGAGCGCGCGGCCGTGCGCCCCAGCATGAACCGCTACCTCACACGAGATGAAGTACAGGACATAGCAGCCGACAAGGTCGACCGCGACGGCGTAGCCATCGGCAAGGTCTCCCGTCGAGGCATGAACGCCTACCGCATCCCCACGGCGTGGCGCGTCTGGTACAACCCTACGGGCAGGATAAACAGCCCAACAACCACAAGCCAGAAGTACTGGCACCGCGTCTATGCCACCATGGAAGGCTCATGGCTGTACATCGAGGTAGGTGGCGAGCACCTGCGCCTAGAGGCGCACAAGCAGCTCCTAGAGGGTCGGGCAGGCAGTGAGCGCAAGCGTGGCTCTTTCGGCAGGATCAAAATAGATCGGGCCGCATTCCTCTCATGGCTGCGGCCCGATGGAGAAGTGATTCGTTCCAAGTAGGTGCCAGATAATTCTTAGCCATGTTCCGAGTCGGGGTCAAGCTAATTAAATTGCTTTGTTTATATAAACAACGAAATAAAATAACCCAAATATTTATTGCCTTCTTTTCCCGGCCATGCGGCTATCAACTATCGAAACGAGGGGAGTTGCACACATGAGACAGGTGAAGCTTCTGAAGGAAGTCTATAAGACTTGGGAAGGCGCAAATAAGCGCTGCGGTTTTGAGAACGCAATGGCAAAAGGCGAGTTTGAACGCGGCGACAAAGCTAAGTACTACCGCTACACGATCATAAAGGAAGGCGAGACCTACCGCGTCGCGCGATGCCTTCCCGACGCAACTTGAAGCTTTGCGGTCTGCCCCCTACGGGGGGCCTTCCGCAGCGCTCCGCTGCAGACGAGGGGAGATTGAGACATGCCACCGAACAACCTGGAACGCATCATCCGCTTCGTCCAGTCACATCCTGGATTCTATGCTGGCCACACCAACGAACACGTTGTCATCGCAGTTGGTTGGGTGAACAGCGCGACCGGTGAGTGCGGCATTGACTACGAAACCGCATCGACGATCCAGGCGGCACGGAGCATTCTCGGCTACTGAGACGTCCCGACGCAACTTGAAGCTTTGCGGTTGCCCCTGCTTCGGCAGGGGATACCGCAGCGCTCCGCTGCAAACTGAGGAAAACTGACAATGGCACATATGATTGATATGTCGAACAACCGCGCTAACGTCGCATTCCGCGGCTCGCGCAATGACGTGTGGCACCGCCTAGGGCAGGAAATGACCGAAGGGCAGTCGATTGAGGAATGGGCGAAGGCTGCTGGCCTTGGCTGGACTGCTTTGAAGGTTCCTGCAATGGCCGATGTTCGCGAGCATCTAAACGAGCTTTCACCGCAAGCCCCACATTTCAGTGGCATGGTTCCTGCCCGCGATCGTTCCTTCATGGTTCGCAGCGACACGTTCACCCTGCTTGGCGACAATTGCGTGAGTGACATTTACCAGCCGGTACAGCCGGCGGAAGTGCTCGACTGGTTTGATCGCTACATCCGCGTTGACGATCGGTTTCAGCTCGACGTGGCTGGCGCGCTCAAGGGCGGCAGCATCATATGGGCAACTGCGACCTACCGCGACAAACTAGACGTTGCCGGCGACGCGCACGTTGCACGCGTTCTCATGTCCACTACGTTCGATGGCAGCGGCGCTACTATTAATCAGGCAACCATGACTCGCGTGGTGTGCAACAACACGTTGCGGCTCGCGCATGGCACCGCCAAGGCAATCATCCGCACCCGGCACAATACGCGCTTTGATGCGGCACGCGTTGGTAAGGAATTGGCGCAGTTGGCGAGCGGCTTTGCCGACTTCAAAGCCATGGGCGATGCAATGGCGGCAGTCGAGTTGAGCAAGGACTACGTGCGCGACTTTTTCAAGCAGTGCCTCGACATTCCCTTGGAAGCCAAGTCGGACGAACTGAGCACGCGCAAGATGAATCAATTCCGCGCGCTCTCGACTGCCTATAGCGTCACGCGGCGCGAGCGCAACGCGGGAACCGATGCGCCGGCCGATGCGTGGACGGCGTTGCAGGCGATCACGCGATGGGTCGACCACGATCGCACGTCTATTAACGGTGACAACGGGGAGAAGCAGTTCACATCCGCTAACTTCGGTAGCGGTGACGCTGTGAAGGGTAAGGCAATGGCCTTGCTTTTGCCACTGCTCCGCGACAAGGTGGCCGCGTAGCTTTGCGGTCAGCCGCACACGTAAGGCCACGCTATCTGCTGGCAGTGTGCGGCACTTCGCAGCGCTTTGCTGCAAATAGGGGGATACAATGCCACGTAAACATACTGGACGATGGAAGCCACTAAAGAACGATTTGCTTCTGAGCTTGGAAGAAGCATTGAGAGCCGTTGACGCTTTTGAGGACTATTGCCAAGTGTACGCTAATCACGGCATTTCGCCGCGCTTGTTGCAGTGGCGTGCCGAAGCGCGAGTCTTAGTTAAAAAGGAGCGCGCGAAATGAACTGGGCGGCACTACGCAATGAACTGCAAGCTTCGACCTACCTGGAACCGGAGGACGACTTGACCACGCAACGCGGGATCGTGGCGACGGCTCTCGCCATTGTCGAGCGCATGAGTGTCGAGACGCGCGACGTGTCGTGGCGTCCTTACAGGCTTCTACAGAAGGTCACGGAGACGCCTTTGACGCTGGACGGTAGCCAAGGGGCCGACAAGCCGGGTAATGCACCCGTGCCCGTCGCGCCGACGCCTCGGAAGCCGCAACCAGGTGGCATGGCTGTTGACTTGCCGCGTTTGTCGCGGCTCGCAACAACGCTAGTCAATGCCAAGATCGATCCCTTCGCGGTAGGGGATTGACCTTGGGGCTTAAAAACCAAAATGGGATAGTCAGCGTTCTCCTGCTGGCTCTCCCATTTGCCCTGCTAGCACTATGCACGCTGGCAGTAATCATCACACTTGTCATAAGGGGGTTGCAATGGATCACAATGTAGCGGGAAAGCACATACTCGGCAATGCGCGGGTGTCCGGCAATGCGCGGGTGTCCGGCAATGCACAGGTGCACGATAGTGCGCGGGTGTACGACAAGGCACAGGTGTCTGGCGATGCGTGGGTGTTAGGCAATGCTCGGGTGTTCGGCAATGCGCGGGTACACGGTAGTGCGTGGGTGCACGGCAGTGCGCGGGTGTACGGCAATGCGCAGGTGCATGATAGTGCACGGGTGAACGATAGTGCGCAGGTGTCCGGCGATGCGTGGGTGTCCGGCGATGCGTGGGTGTTCGGCGATGCGCGGGTGCTCGGCAATGCGCGGGTGAACGGCGATGCGCAGGTGTCCGGCGATGCGCAGGTGTCCGGCGATG
>Ga0134121_10004895_pt1 | contig 10920 bp, 14 predicted proteins | sample KB301_FD_96463 | JGI IMG/M metagenome (GOLD analysis project Ga0134121, IMG submission 96463) | Terrestrial soil microbial communities without Nitrogen fertilizer from Kellogg Biological Station, Michigan, USA - KB3-0-1 | ecosystem: Environmental > Terrestrial > Soil > Unclassified ...
CTCACGCTCGAGGACGCGCTCACGAGCCGCGACAACGTCAACTCGCAGCTGCGCGTCGTGCTCGACGAGGCGACCGGCAAGTGGGGGATCCGCATCAGCCGCGTCGAGCTGAAGTCGATCGACCCGCCCGGCCCGATCCAGGAGGCGATGGAGAAGCAGATGCGCGCCGAGCGCGACCGCCGCGCCGCGATCCTCACCGCCGAAGGCGTCAAGCAGTCGCAGATCCTCACCGCCGAAGGCGACCAGCAGGCGGCGGTGCTGCGCGCGACCGGTGAGCGGCAGGCCGCGATCCTGCGCGCCGAGGGCGAGGCGAAGGCGATCCAGACGGTCTTCGGCGCGATCCACGAGGGGCGCCCCGACCGCGAGCTGCTCAGCTATCAGTACCTGCAGATGCTGCCGAAGCTCGCGCAGGGCGAGGCCAGCAAGATCTTCGTGATCCCGTCGGAGTTCACGCAGGCGCTCGGCGGCATCGGCGAGGCGCTCGGCGGCAAGGTCGACGAGCTGGCGCGCCGCGGCGGATCCGACGACGCGCCACCCGGGGACCGCTAACCTCGGGCGTCCATGTTCGACTCACTGGCCGAGAAGCTCCAGGCCACGCTCGCCGACGTCCGCGGGCGCGGCACGCTGACCGAGGACGACGTCAACGCGGCGATGCGCGAGATCCGCCTCGCGCTGCTCGAGGCCGACGTCAACTTCAAGGTCGTCAAGCAGTTCACGGCCGCCGTCAAGGAGCGCGCGCTCGGTGCCGGCGTGGTCGGCCAGCTCAACCCCGGCCAGCAGGTCGTGAAGATCGTCAACGACGAGCTGGCCGAGCTGATGGGCGGGGAGTCGCGCGAGCTGGCGTTCTCGCCGAGCCCGCCGACGGTGATCCTTATGGCCGGCCTGCAGGGCTCGGGCAAGACGACCGCGACGGGCAAGCTCGCGCGCTTCCTGCGCGAGCAGCACGGCTCCTCCGTCGCCGTCGCCGCCTGCGACGTGCACCGCCCGGCGGCCGTCGAGCAGCTGATCAAGGTCGGCACGCAGGCCGGCGCCGACGTCTACGAGCAGGGGACCGACCGCAACCCCGTCGAGATCGCGACGTGGGCGCGCGAGCGCGCCGGGCGCGAGGGCAAGGACGTGCTGATCGTCGACACCGCCGGGCGCCTGCACGTCGACGAGGCGCTGATGCAGGAGCTCGCCGAGGTCAAGCGCGTGACGAAGCCGACGAACGTCCTGCTCGTCGTCGACGCGATGACCGGCCAGGACGCCGTCAACGTCGCCGAGCAGTTCGCCGCGGTCGTGCAGTTCGACGGCGTCGTGATGAGCAAGCTCGACGGCGACGCGCGCGGAGGCGCCGCGCTGTCCGTCAAGGCCGTGACCGGCAAGCCCATCCTGTTCGCCTCCCTCGGCGAGAAGCTCGACCAGTTCGAGCGCTTCCACCCCGACCGCATGGCGCAGCGGATCCTCGGGATGGGCGACATGCTGACGTTCATCGAGAAGGCCGGCCAGCAGTTCGACGAGGACCAGGCGAAGGAGCTGGAGCGCAAGCTCCGCAGCTCGCAGTTCGGCCTCGACGACTTCCTCGACCAGCTGCGCCAGATCCGCAAGCTCGGCCCGCTGCAGAACCTGCTCGGGATGATCCCCGGCTTCGGCGGCCAGCAGCTCAAGAACCTCAAGGTCGACGAGCGCGAGTTCGATCGCCTGCAGGCGATCATCCTCTCGATGACGCCGGCCGAGCGGCGCAACCCCGAACTGATCAAAGGCTCGCAGCGGCTGCGCATAGCGAAGGGCTCGGGCACCAACGTGCAGGCCGTCAAGGCGCTGATCAAGCAGTTCGACCAGATGCGCAAGCTGATGAAGGGGATGCAGCAGGGCAAGATGCCCGACATGGGCGCGCTGATGCGGAACCGATAGCGGGGCCCGCCTCCGGTGGCCACGTGGCCACTTCCGGCACCCGCTCGGTAGCACCGGACGCCTGCGCCCGCTACCCTCCTGCGTCGAACCACTTCGAAAGGGAACCGTGGCAGTACGACTTCGCCTGACCCGCGTGGGCGCGAAAAAGAATCCGATCTGGCGCATCGTCGCCGCCGACCAGCGCTCCAAGCGCGACGGCCGCGTCCTCGAGACGATCGGGCACTACAACGCCCAGACCGATCCTTCGACGATCGTGCTCGACGAGGAGCGCGCCCGCGCATGGCTCGCACGCGGCGCCCAGCCGTCGGCGACGGTCCGCAAGCTGTTCAAGACGCAGGGCATCACGGGCGCTTGAAGGACCTGCTCGCCTACATGGCCCGCCAGCTCGTCGACTCCCCCGACGAGGTGAAGGTCGACGAGTTCGAGGAGGACGACGGCACGCTCGTCTTCGAGCTGTCCGTCGCCGACGACGACTACGGCAAGGTGATCGGTCGCGGCGGCCGCACCGCCAACGCGCTGCGGCTCGTCGTGAAGGCCGCGGCGACGAAGGAGGACCGCCGCGTGCTCGTCGACATCATCGACTAGCCGTGGACCTGCTGCACGCCGGTCGGGTCGGCAGACCACACGGCCTCGACGGCAGCTTCCACGTCACGCGTCCCCAGCCGGCGCTGCTCGATGCCGGCCGCATCGTGATCGTCGACGAGCAGCCGCGCGAGATCGTCCGCCGCGCCGGCACCGACGCGGCGCCGATCCTCAGGCTCGCCGGTTGCGAGCAGCGCGCCGCAGCCGAGGCGCTGCGAGGCACCGACCTGTTCGTCCCGCGCGCGGAGGCGCCCGCGCTGGAGCAGGACGAGTGGTGGCCTGAGGAGCTGGAGGGATGCCGCGTCCACGACGGCGAGCGCGAGGTCGGCGTCGTGCGGCGCCTGCTCGGGCTGCCCTCGTGCGAGGTGCTGGAGGTCGAGCGGCCGGGGGCCTCGGAGCTGCTCATCCCGCTGATCCAGGACGCCGTGCGCGCGGTCGACGTCGCCGCGCGCCGGATCGACGTCGACCTCGACTTCCTCGGCGAGGCGGTCGACTGATGCGGCTCGACGTCTTCACGCTCTTCCCCGAGGCGTTCGACTGGTTCCGCTCCCAGCGCCACGTCGGGAACGCGCTCGCGCAGGGCCACGCGCTCGACTGCGTCGACTACCGCGCGACGACGCCGCTCTCGGGCGGCCAGGTCGACGACATGCCGTTCGGGGGCGGCGCGGGGATGGTGCTGCGCGTCGACGTCATCGAGGCGTCGCTGCGCGCCCGCTACGGCTGCGACCCCGTCGAGCTGCCCGCGCGCCGACGCGTCGTCGCACTCACCCCGACCGGCCGCCTGCTCGACGACGCGCTCGTCGACGAGCTCGCCGCCGAGCCGGCGCTGACGCTGCTCTGCGGTCGCTACGAGGGCTTCGACGAGCGCATCGTCGAGCACTTCGCCAGTGACGCGATCTCGATCGGCCGCTACGTGCTCGCCGGCGGCGAGCTGGCGGCGATGGTGCTCGCCGACGCGGTCCTGCGCAAGCTGCCGGGCGCGCTCGGCCACGCCGAGTCGGCGCAGGAGGAGTCGTTCAGCGCGGCGCTGGAGGGCGGGCCGGAGTACCCGCACTACACGCGCCCGGCCGACTGGCGCGGCTGGACGGTGCCCGATGTGCTGCTCTCCGGCCACCACGGCCGGGTGCGGGAATGGCGCCTGGAGCAGAGCCGTCTGCGGGCCGCGGCCGCCCGCAGGCACGATGGCTGACGCACTCCGCTACCATTCCCGAGCCGCGGCCCCCGGCCGCGCGCACCCTCTGCCATGAGCACCGTTATCGAAAGCCTCGAGCGCGCCCAGCTTCGCCGCCTGCCGACGTTCGGCCCGGGCGACAGAGTGCGGGTCCACTTCCAGGTGATCGAGGGGACGCGCCGCCGTACTCAGGTGTTCGAGGGCGTCGTCATCAAGCGCCAGGGCCACGGCGTCCGCGAGACGTTCACCGTCCGCAAGCAGTCCTTCGGCGTCGGCGTCGAGCGCACGTTCCCGCTGCACTCCCCGAAGATCGAGCGGATCGAGATCGCCGCCCGCGGCGAGGTCCGGCGCGCGAAGCTGTACTACCTGCGCGACCGCGTCGGCAAGCGCGCCCGCGTGCGCGAGCGCCGCTCGATCGGGCCCGAGGAGGTCATCGAGCGCGAGCTGCTGCACATGCCGGCGCCCGACGAGGAGCTCACGCCCGAGGAGCTGGCTGCGCCCGCCGAGACGACGGTCGAGGAGCCGGCCGTCGAGGCTGAGGCGCCCGCTGAGGAGGCCGCCGCCGAGCCTGTCGCCGCCGAGGCGGCGGACGCGCCGGAGCCGGCGTCCGACGCTCCATCGGAGTGAAGCGCGCCCGGTCGACCTCCGGCTCGCTGCTGGAGCTCGTCGTCGTGGTCGCGGTCGCGCTCGGCCTCGCGCTGCTCGTCCAGGCGCTGGTCGTCAAGCCGTACCGGATCCCCAGCGGCTCGATGGAGCCGACGCTCGCGATCGGCGAGCGCGTCATCGTCGATCGCATCGGCAACCGCTTCGCGGCCCCCGGCGTCGGCGACATCGTCGTCTTCCACCCGCCTCGCGGCGCCGACACGAACGAGTGCGGGATCGCCGGGCAGGGTCCCTTCTACGACGGGCCGGCCAGCCGCACGCCCTGCTCGCAGCCGACGCCGCAGCGCTCCAACCAGAACTTCATCAAGCGTGTCGTCGGCCTGCCCGGCGACCGCATCGCCGTCCGCGACGGGCATGTCGTGCGCAACGGCGTGTTGCAGAAGGAACCGTTCATCCGCCCCTGCGGCACCGGGCCCGACTGCAACATGCGCGAGATCACCGTCCCGAAGGACCACTACTTCATGATGGGCGACAACCGCGGCGAGTCCGACGACAGCCGCTACTGGGGCCCGATCGAACGCGGCTGGATCATCGGTGGGGCGTTCGTCTCGTACTGGCCCCCCAAGGACGTGGGACTGCTCTAACCCACGTCGTCTTCAGGGTGCGGTAGAAGTCGTGGGCATGAGCGCGACCGCGAGCCGTCCGAAGCAGCGTCGCAACGCCAAGCCCGCGCGCAAGCTGTTCGCGTTCGATCGCGCCTTCGGCGTTCGCTATGTGGCCGGCGCCGACGAGGCGGGGCGCGGCTGTCTCGCGGGCCCGCTCGTCGCGGCGGCGGTGCTGTTCGACTACGAGCGGCTCGGGCCCGGCGAGGTGCGCGCCCTGGCGGTCCTCAACGACTCCAAGCAGCAGACGCCCGAGCGGCGCGCCGAGCTGTATCCGCTGATCCTGCGCCATGCCGCGCAGGTGGCCGTCGTCTCGCGCTGCGCGAGGGGGATCGACCGCCGCGGCCTGCACGTCACGAACCTCGCCGCGCTGCGCGACGCGCTCGCGCAGGTCGCGCGCGAAGGCTGCATCTGCCTCAGCGACGGCTTCCCGACCGCCGACGTCGGCCACGAGCAGCGCGCCGTCGTCGGCGGCGACGCGCGCAGCGCGGCGATCGCCGCCGCGTCCGTGATCGCCAAGGTCACCCGCGACCGCTACATGCACCGCGCCGACACGCTGCATCCCGGCTGGGAGTTCGCCTCCCACGTCGGCTACGCCACGCCCGAGCACCGCGCGGCGATCGAGCGCCAGGGCGTCTCGCCGCTGCATCGACTCTCATTCCAGAGCGCGGCGTATACCCAGCTGAGCCTCTAGAACGCCCCTTCCAAGTGCTCGATCTCCACTAAGCGCCCGCGGGCGTCGATCGTGACGCCGATCGCGTCGAAGCGGAGCTCGTCGACGTAGGGGCGGTTGGTCGTCTGCTGCAGCCAGGCGGCGGCCATCTTGCGGATCCGCTGACACTGGGTGGCGCGCAGGCCGTCGAACGGGCCTGAGCTGCCGAGACGGCGGGTCTTGACCTCGCAGAAGACGATGCAGGCGCCGTCGCAGGCGACGAGGTCGAGCTCGCCGAAACGGGTGCGGTGGTTGCGGGCGAGGATCGTGAAGCCGCGGCGCTCGAGATGCTCGCCCGCAAGGCGCTCGCCGGCGCGGCCGAGGCGGTGACGCAGATCGGTTGACATGCGACTCCACGCTAGGGATCGGCGGCCGGAAACGGACACCCTGTTCGTGCCAATTCAGCGACAATTCGCGCACAGGACTCGCTTGCGAAAAGTTGTTGCGAAGCGCGCGTGCGCTTCCACAGGCGAGGTCGTAGCGTGCCGGTCGTGCTCGCTCGTGTGTTCACGTTCGCCATCGACGGGATCGACCCGCTGCCGGTGTCGGTCGAAGTCGACGTGCGTCCCGGGCTGCCCTCCTTCAAGCTCGTCGGACTGGCCGGGACGGCGGTGCGCGAAGCGCGCGAGCGCGTTCAGGCGGCGATCCAGAACTCGGGCTTCGAGTTCCCCTCGCGGCGCATCACGGCGAATCTCGCACCCGCGAACGTCCCGAAGGCCGGGCCGGGCTTCGATGCGGCGCTTGCGGTCGCGCTGCTCGTCGCGAGCGGTCAGTGCCCCGCCGAGGGCGTGCGCGACCGCGCCGTCTTCGGCGAGCTGTCGCTCGGCGGTGAGTTGCGCCACACCCGGGGCGTGCTGGCGGTCGCGGAGGGCGCACGCTCGGCCGGGCTCGGCGGCCTGATCGTCCCGCGTGCGTGCGCGGCGGAGGCTGCGCTCGTCGGCGAGCTCGACGTCGTCGGCCTCGGGGACCTGCGCGCGGTCGCGAAGCTGCTCGCCGGCGGCGCGCCGCCGCCGGTGCCCGAGCCGCCTGTGCCCCCGGCCGACGCGCTGCCGGACCTGATCGACGTGCGCGGACACGAGTTGCCGCTGCGCGCGCTGGAGATCGCTGCGGCGGGCGGCCACAACCTGCTGCTCGAGGGCGCCCCCGGCGGCGGCAAGACGCTGCTCGCGCGGCGGCTGCCGTCGCTGCTGCCGCCGCTCACGCGCGAGGAGGCGCTCGAGGTCACCCGCATCCACAGCGTCGCCGGGATCCGGCGCCACGAGGGGCTGCTGACGGCGCGGCCGTTTCGCGCTCCGCACCACACCATCTCCGCCTCCGGGCTCGTCGGCGGCGGCAGCATGCCGGCGCCGGGCGAGGCGAGCCTCGCGCACCACGGCGTGCTGTTCCTCGACGAGCTGTCGGAGTTCGCGCGCCCGAGCTTGGAGGCGCTGCGCCAGCCGATCGAGGACGGCCACGTCTCGGTCGTGCGCTCCCAGCGCGCGCTGCAGTTCCCGACCCGCTTCATGCTCGTGGCGGCGACGAATCCGTGTCCGTGCGGCTTTGCGGGCAGTGAGCGGCCGTGCAAGTGCGGGGAGCTCGAGCTCGCGCGCCATCGACGGCGGCTGAGCGGGCCGCTGCTCGACCGGATCGACCTGCTCGTGACGGTCGCGCGGCCGAGCGCCGCCGACCTGACACGCCCGCCGCTCGCCTCCTCGGCGGTCGTGCGCGAGCGGGTGCTCGCCGCGCGTGAGCGCCAGGCGCACCGGCTCACGGGGCGGGGCGTGCGCTGCAACGGCCAACTGGACGCGGCGACCCTGCGCGACTGCGTCCCGGTCAGCGCGCAGGCACGCACCGCGCTGGACCGGGCGTACGACCGCGGCGGCCTGAGCGCGCGCGGCTATGACCGCGTGCTGCGCGTCGCCTGCACGATCGCCGACCTCGCCGAGCGTCCCGTCGTCGACCTCGACGAGGTGCTGCACGCACTTGCGCTGCGCCAGCAGCACGAGAGCGGCGATCCGGTGCCCGCATGAGCGGTGCGGTCGAGCGGTCGACGCGGCACACGCCGTGCAGCGCGTGCCTGCGACGCTCGTGGCTCGTCGCGCGCCTGGCGGGGAGCATCGAGCTCGCGTGGATCGCGCGCAAGCCGCTGCCGGCTGTGCTCTCGCTCGCGGACGCCGCACTGATCGCCGCGCTCGGCGGCAAGGAGCGCGGGCGTATCGAGCACGCCTACGAGCGCTTCGACGCGGGTGCGGCGCGCGCCATCTGTGCCGAGCACGGCGTTCTGGCGCTCTGTCGCTGCGACGCGCGCTATCCGGTCCGTCTGCACGACCTGCCCGACGCGCCGGCAGTGCTCTACGTCCGCGGCGAGCCGGCGGGCTTCGAGCGCTGCATGGCGTGCGACGGCGTCGCGATCGTCGGCGCGCGGCGCGGCTCGCCCTACGGGCTCGAGCAGGCGCGCGGGCTCGGGCGTGGGCTCGCGGCCGCGGGCCTCACCGTCGTGAGCGGGATGGCGCTGGGGATCGACGCCGCCGCGCACGTGGGTGCGCTCGAGGTCGACGGCGCCACGCTCGCCGTGCTGGCATGTGGACCCGAGCGCGCCTACCCGGCGAGCAAGCGCGACCTGCACCGCCGCATCGTCGCGCGGGGCGCTGTCGTCGCCGAGCTGCCGCCGGGGACGCGGGCGCGGCGCTGGTGCTTCCCGGCGCGCAACCGGCTGATCGCGGCGCTCGCACGTGCGACGGTGGTCGTGGAAGCCGACGCGCGCTCGGGCTCGCTGATCACCGCGACGCTCGCGGGCGATCTCGGTCGCGAGGTGGCGGCGGTGCCGGGCCTCGTGACCGCCTCGCTCGCGCGCGGGACGAACGCGCTGATCGCCGACGGCGCCCAGCTCGTGCGCGGGCCGCGGGACGTGCTCGAGCTGCTGTTCGGTGTCGAAGCGCCGGCGCTGCTGGCGGCTGAGCCCGAGCCGGGCCTGCCGGCGGACCTGCGCGCGCTGCTGGAGCACGTCGGCGGCGGACGCGACACGGTCGCGGCGCTCACCGCCGGCGGGCTCGGCGTCGACGCGGTGCTGGCCGGGCTCGCGCAGCTGGAGCTGCGCGGGCGCGTGCGTCGCGGAGCCGGTGGGCGCTACGTGCCGGTGGTCCACGGGTAACCTGCCGGCCCGTGTCCGCGCCGCCCGCCAAGCGCCTGCCCGCCGTGCTCTCGATCGCCGGATCGGACTCCGGTGGGGGCGCCGGCATCCAGGCCGACCTGAAGGCGTTCGCGGCCTGCGGTGTGCACGGCATGACCGCGATCACCGCGATCACCGCCCAGAGCACGCTCGCCGTCGAGGCGGTCGCGGCGATCGAACCGGAGCTGATCGTCGCGCAGGTGCGCGCGGTCGCGCGCGACATCGGCGTCGACGCGGTCAAGATCGGGATGCTGGGCGGCGAGGCGACGATCGCCGCCGTGGAGCGCGCGCTCGACGAGCTCGACCCCGCGACGCCGATCGTGCTCGACCCCGTGATGGTCGCCGAGTCCGGCGCGCGGCTGCTCGACGAGGAGGCGCGCGGCGCGCTGATCGAGCGGCTGCTGCCGCGCGCGACGGTCGTGACCCCGAACCTGCCGGAGGCGCGCGTGCTCGCCGGCATGCCCGCCGCCGACGCGCCGCAGCTCGTACGCGCGGTGCATGCGCTCGGCCCGCGCTGCGTCGTCGTCACCGGCGGGCACCGCGAGCAGGCGATCGACGTCTTCTACGACGGCGATCGGCTCGTCGAGCTGCCGGGCGAGCGCGAGCGCGACGGCGCCGCCCACGGCTCCGGCTGTACGCACTCCTCCGTGCTCGCCGCGCGGCTTGCGCTGGGCGACACGCCGCTGGAGGCGGCGCGCACCGCGAAGGCGTACGCCGCACGCGCGGTCCGCGACGGATTGCGCGAGATCGGCGGCGGAGCCGGCCCGGTCGACGTGCTCGGCATCCGCGCGCGCCGCGCCGACGCGTAGCGCTCGGACAGCGGTCGGACCGACCCGTCGGGGGACCCGACGTGCTCTGGCATACTCCCCCCATGAAGTTCCTGCGCATGAAGCCAGGCCATGGGGAGATCCTGATCGCCGAGGGCGACGTGGACGTGCGCGAGGACGAGGAGCGGCTCGTGGAGGAGTTCCGCCGCCAGCTCGACGCCGGGATGTGGGCCGCCGTGCCCGTCACCGGCGGCGCCGGACGCCGCGAGGCGCTGCTGGCGCAGCAGTTCGACGACGTCCCGCGCGACGCGGAGCGCGTGATCTTCTTCCCGCGCGCCGCCGGCGGCTGCTAGCGAAGCCGTGCTGCTCGCGCTCGGCGCCACCGCGATCGTGATCCTCACGCTGCTCGGCGAGGTGCTCGCCCCGCGCGCGCAGGAGCTGCTCGCCCAGCACCGCGCCCGCCGCCGCCTGGAACCGGTCGACGGCTACGACCCCGGGCGCGAGCGCCGCGCCGAGGCGCGTGCGCGGATGCTGCTGAAGTCGTGCGTGAACGACGAGGAGTGGGCGATGTACCGCGACCTCGGCTTCATCCGCGTCTGGGGCGGGCATGCGCGTCGGCCCGGCGAACCGACGACGGCGGCCGGCCCCGCCTACGCCTACCTGATCTATCCGCACAAGCCGGTGCTCGCCTACCTGCCGCAGACCGGGCGCCTGCTCAACGAGTACTGCATCGCGTTTCCCGACGAGACGCGTCCCTACGGCAGCGCGCGGCTGCCCGACTCCGACGACGTGCTCGCGAAGTGGATGGCGCTGACCGCCGACGAGCGCCGCCTCGTCGAGACCGCGAACCTGCATCTGCCGGGGCGCCAGCTCGACCCGCGCCACGTCAAGCGCGACATCTGGCGCCTGCGCCAGTGGGAGCGCGAACGTGCCAGGGCGGCCTGCGGCGAGCCGCAACGGGGCGGTAGAGTCTCCGCCCCGTGAGCCAGGCCGTCTTCGACGTCAAGCACCGCAGTCGCGCCCTCACCGAGGGTCCCGCGCGCGCCGCCGCGCGCGCCTACCTGCATGGCATCGGCTACTCCGCGGAGGACCTCGCCAAGCCGATCGTCGGCGTCGCGCACTCGTGGATCGAGACGATGCCGTGCAACTTCAACAACCGCGTGCTCGCGAACAAGGTCAAGGAAGGCATCCGCGCCGCCGGCGGCACGCCGATGGAGCTCAACACGATCGCGATCTCCGACGGCATCACGATGGGCACCGCCGGGATGCGCGCCTCGCTCGTCTCGCGCGAGCTGATCGCCGACTCGATCGAGCTCGTCGCCAGCGCCCACGCCTTCGACGCGCTCGTCGTCATCAGCGGCTGCGACAAGACGATCCCCGGC
>Ga0134121_10004896_pt1 | contig 10919 bp, 8 predicted proteins | sample KB301_FD_96463 | JGI IMG/M metagenome (GOLD analysis project Ga0134121, IMG submission 96463) | Terrestrial soil microbial communities without Nitrogen fertilizer from Kellogg Biological Station, Michigan, USA - KB3-0-1 | ecosystem: Environmental > Terrestrial > Soil > Unclassified ...
TCGAAGCGGGCGGCTGCAACATCCAGTTCGCCGTCAACCCCGCCGACGGCGAGATGCTGGTGATCGAGATGAACCCGCGCGTGTCGCGCTCGTCCGCGCTCGCCTCGAAGGCGACGGGATTCCCGATCGCGCGCATCGGGACCAAGCTCGCGGTCGGCTACACGCTCGACGAGCTCCCCAACGACATCACGAAGACCACCCCCGCGTCCTTCGAGCCGGTGCTGGACTACGTCGTCGTGAAGGTGCCGCGGTTCGCGTTCGAGAAATTCCCGCGCGCCGACTTCCGCCTCACGACGCAGATGAAGTCGGTGGGGGAGACGATGGCGATCGGCCGCACGTTCAAGGAAGCGTTCCAGAAGGGACTGCGCGGGCTCGAAATCGGGCGGCCGGGATGGGTGGTGGCCTCGACGCTCGCGGACGACCGCCTCACGAGCGATTCGCCGGAAGATTTACGCGTCGCGCTGCGCACGCCCACGCCCGAGCGCATCTTCCAGATCAAGCACGCGCTGCTCGCGGGCCTGACCGTCGACGAGATCGCGGTGGCCTCCGGCATCGATCCCTGGTTCCTCTATCAGCTCGAGGAGCTGGTCGATGCGGAGCGCGCGTTCGCGGCGCTGAAGACCGTCACCGCGCCCGAGATGCGGCGCATGAAGCGCCTGGGATTCTCCGATCGGCAGCTCGCCGGTCTGCGCGATACGACGGAGACCAGGATCCGCGAGCAGCGCTGGGGCTTCGGCCTCCATCCCGCGTACAAGATGGTCGACACCTGCGCCGGCGAGTTCCCGTCGTCCACGCCGTACCTCTACTCGTCCTACGACGACGAGAACGAGTCGGAGCCGCTCGGGGGACAGGGCATCGTCATCCTGGGGAGCGGCCCCAACCGGATCGGGCAGGGCGTCGAGTTCGATTACTGCTGCGTGCGCACCGGCCTCGCGTTCCGCGAGCTCGGATTCAAGACGATCATGATCAACTCGAACCCGGAAACCGTCTCGACCGACTTCGACATCTCGGACAAACTGTACTTCGAGCCGCTCACCTTCGAAGACGTGCTCGAGATCACGCGCTGGGAGCAGCCCAAGGGCGTCGTCGTCCAGCTCGGCGGCCAGACGCCGCTGCAGCTCACCAAGCCGCTCGAGGCCGCCGGGGTTCCGATCCTCGGCACGACACCCGACGCGATCGATATCGCGGAAGACCGCGAGCGCTTCGAGGAGCTCGCCGACAAGCTCGGTATCACCCAGCCGCCCAACGGCACCGCGCGTTCGGTCGAAGAAGCGGTCGCGGTCGCGCAGCGGATCGGCTATCCGGTGCTGGTCCGGCCCTCCTACGTGCTCGGCGGCCGCGCGATGGAAATCGTGTATGACGACGGCTCGCTCAGGGAGTACTTCGTCAAAGCCGCGCGCGTCGCGCCGGAGCATCCGGTGCTGATCGATCACTTCCTGGAGGATGCGTTCGAGGCCGACGTGGACGCCATCGCCGACGGCACGCGCTGCGTGATCGGCGGGGTGATGCAGCATATCGAGGATGCGGGCGTGCATTCGGGCGACTCCGCCTGCGTCCTGCCGCCCTACCTGATCGGCGACCGCCAGGTGGAAGAGATGCGCCGGTATACCCAGGCCTTTGCCAAGGCGCTGGGGGTCGTCGGCCTGATCAACGTCCAGTACGCCATCAAAGACGGCATCGTCTACGTCCTGGAGGTCAATCCACGGGCCTCCCGGACCGTGCCGTTTGTGAGCAAGGCCACAGGTGTTCCGCTCGCCAAGCTGGCCGCGGCGGTGATGGTCGGAAGGACACTGGACGATTTGGGGGTTCCCGATGAGCTTCCCGTCGCCGGAGTAGCGGTGAAAGAGGCGGTCTTCCCCTTCACCAAACTGCCCGGCGTGGATACAGTGTTGGGGCCGGAAATGCGGTCCACCGGCGAAGTGATGGGATTGGCGGACAGTTTCGGCATGGCGTTCGCCAAGGCGCAGATCGCGGCGGAAGGCAGCTTGCCGCTCGAGGGCACGATTTTCGTGACCGTGAACGATCACGACAAGCCGACCGTGCTGCCGATCGCGCGCCGATTCCACGAGCTGGGGTTCCGCATTCTGGCGACCGAAGGCACCGAGCGGTATTTGCGCGGCCGCGGCGTGCCGGCCGAGCGGGTGAAGAAGGTGCACGAGGGACGTCCGAATGCGATCGACCTGATCGTCTCGGGCGAGATACACCTGCTGATCAACACGCCGCTCGGGAAGTTCACCCAGGTGGACGACTACGCGATCCGGCGCGCCGCGCTGGTGCACCGCGTGCCGTACACGACGACGATGTCCGCGGCGAGTGCCGCGTGTGACGCGATCATTGCGCTCCGCAGCCGGACCGGGAGCGTCAGGAGCTTACAGGAATGGCACGAAAGAACGAACGGCGAAAGGTCTCCGACCGGCGGGCCCCAGATCGCGGCGGCAAGCGCGTAGAGAAGCCCGAAGTCGCCGCGAAGGCACGTAAGGTCGCGAAAGCCCACGAGCCTCCGCCTCAGCCGAAATTCAAGTTCCGCGGCAAGCTGCTCGAGAACGAGCCGATGGCCCGGTACACCACGTGGCGCATCGGCGGCCCGGCCCGGTATCTCGCGCTGCCCGCCGATACCGAGGACGTGGCGCGCGCGCTCGAGCTCGCGCAGGACCGCGGCCTGCCCTGGATCGCAGTGGGCCTCGGCTCGAATCTGCTGGTCAAGGACGGCGGCTTCCCCGGCGTCGTCATCCGCCTGGGGAAGGGCCTCGATCGGTTCGAGATGAAGGGCGCGACGGCCATCGTCGGCGCCGGGATGCCGACGCCGATTCTGGCGCGCCGCACCGCCGAGGCGGGCTTCGTCGGCGTCGAGCGGTTCGTGGGGATTCCCGGCTCCGTGGGCGGCGGTATCTACATGAACGCCGGCTGCCACGGCGCCGAATTCGCCGAGATCGTCACGGAAGTCACCGTGATGGATTCGCGCGGCAAGATCAAGCAGCTGTCGCGCAAGCAGATCTCATTCAAGTATCGCTCGAGCAACCTGGAGGGCATCGTGCTCGAAGCGAAGCTGGGACTGGGCGAAGAGTCGCCGGCCAAGCTCAAAGAGCTGCAGGCGAAGCTGTTCCGCTGGCGCAAGGCGGGCACCCCGTTCGATCAGCCGTGCTGCGGCTCGACGTTCACGAATCCCAGCGGCAGCCCCAAGACCGCGGGGATGCTCATCGACGAGTGCGGGCTGAAGGGCTTCACGATCGGCGGCGCGCAGGTCTCCACGCTGCACGCGAACTACATCATCAACAAAGGCACCGCGACGGCGAGCGATGTGCTCAAGATGATCGACCACATCCGCAAGACCGTCGCGAAAAAGACCAGCATCACCCTGGAGCTCGAGTGCAAGATCATCGGAGTGTGAGCTTCTTCGCACACGAGTCCAGTTACGTCGACGACGGCGCGGTCATCGGGAACGGCACCAAGATCTGGCATTTCTCCCACGTGATGCCCGGCGCCGTGATCGGCGAGCGCTGCAACCTCGGCCAGAACGTCGTCGTGATGCCCGGCACCAAGATCGGCAACAACGTCAAAATTCAGAACAACGTCTCGATCTACGAGGGCGTCGAGCTGGAAGACGACGTGTTCTGCGGTCCTTCCTGCGTCTTCACGAACGTGCTGAATCCGCGCAGCCACGTGTCTCGCAAGAACGAATACCGGCGCACGCTGGTGAAGCGCGGCGGCTCGATCGGGGCGAATGCGACGATCGTGTGCGGCGTGACGCTGGGCGAGTACGCGTTCGTCGGCGCCGGTGCGGTCGTCACCTCCGACGTCCCTCCCTACGGGCTGATGGTCGGCGTGCCCGCGCGGCGCGTGGGGTGGATGTGTCAGTGCGGCGAGCGGCTGCACCCCGACGCGGGGCGGGCGGCGTGTGGCGTATGCGGGGCGAGCTACGAGGAATCGGGCGGATCCCTGCGCCAGACAAAGCCGTCACGGGTGAAAGCAGGTGCGCCGTGAACGTCCCGATGCTGGATCTCGTTGCGCAGTACCAGACGATCAAGGACGACGTGCTGGCCGCGATGATGCAGGTCGTCGAGACCCAGCAGTTCATCATGGGGCAGGCGATCCCGCAGCTGGAAGCCGAAGTCGCCAAGATCTCGCACGCGAAGCACGGGATCGGCTGCGCCAGCGGCACCGACGCGCTGCTGCTGCCGCTCAAGGCGCTGAATCTCGAGCCGGGTGACGAAGTCATTACGACGCCGTTCACCTTCTTCGCGACCGCGGGCACGATTCACAACGCGGGCGGCACTCCCGTCTTTGTCGACATTCAACCCGACACGTTCAACATCGACCCCGCGGCCGTGAAGCGGGCGATCACGCCGCGCACGCGCGCGATCATGCCGGTGCACCTGTACGGCCAGATGGCCGACATGATGGAGCTGCTGGCGATCGCCAAGTCGCGGGGCATCAAGCTGATCGAGGATGCCGCGCAGGCCATCGGGGCGCGCCGCAAGATCGACGGCGAATGGCGCGTGGCCGGCGAGCTCGGCTGGGTCACGGGCTACTCGTTCTTCCCGAGCAAGAACCTCGGCGCCTGGGGCGACGGTGGCATGATGGTCACCTCCGACGACGCGGCCGCCGATCGCTTGCGCAAGCTCCGGCTGCACGGCGGCGCGAAGCAGTACCATCACGACGAGGTCGGCACCAACTCGCGGCTCGACACGCTGCAGGCAGCCGTGCTGCTGGCCAAGCTTCCGCACCTCGCGCACTGGTCGGCGAAACGGCGCGAGCATGCCGCGTACTACTCGCAGGCGCTCGCCCAGGTGCCGCAGGTCAAGCCGCCGTACGTCGATCCCGCGAACGAGCACATCTTTCATCAATACACGTTGCGCGCGCAGCGGCGTGACGAGCTGCAATCGCATTTGAAGAAGGAAGGGGTCGGCCATGCTGTGTACTATCCGATCCCGCTGCACCGCCAGCCCTGTTTCGCGCACCTCGGCTACAAGGACGGAAGCCTGCCGCAGGCGGAGCAGGCGTCCCACGAGGTGATCTCCCTGCCGATCTATCCTGAGCTCACCCGCGCCCAGCTCGACCGCGTCATCGATTCGATCCGCGGATTCTATCGGTGAAGCGCCTGAAGGTTGGAGTCATCGGGGCCGGCGCGTGGGGCCGCAACCACGTCCGGACCGTCGCGGGGCTCCCCGAAGCCGAGCTCGCGGCCGTCTGCGATACGGACGCCAAAGTCCGTGACCGGATCTCGCGGCAGTACCCGACGGCGCTGGTCACGGCGGACGTTGCCCAGCTGCTGGGCGCCGTGGATGCCGTGATCGTGGCATCCCCGGCCGCCAGCCATGCCGCCGTGGCGCGCCAGGCGATCGAGGCCGGAAAGCCGGTCTTGGTCGAAAAGCCGTTCGCCCTGAACGCCAAAGACGCGGAAGCCGTCGCCCGGGCCGGGATCGAGCGGGGAGTGCCGGTCCTGACCGGCCATCTGCTGGTGTATCATCCCGCTGTCGAAAAGCTTCGGGATATGGTGCAGACGGGTGACCTGGGCAAAGTGTTCTATTTGTATAGCTTGCGCGTGAATCTGGGGCAGGTGCGCAAGGATGAAAACGCCCTCTGGAGCTTCGGACCCCATGACGTGTCAGTGGCACTTTACTTGCTTGGTGAGCCGCCAGTACGGGTCGCTGCGCAAGGCAAGAGCTATCTGCAGCCCGGGATCGAGGACGTCGTGTTTTTGACGATGGAGTTCGCGAGCGGGGTGCTGGCGCACGTTCAGATGTCCTGGCTCGATCCCCACAAAGAACGGAAACTGACGGTGGTGGGCGCCAAGAAAATGGTGGTGTTTGACGATATGGAGCCGCGGGAAAAGCTCCGGATCTACGACAAGGGCGTCGATCGCCCGCCCGAGTACGGCTCGTTCGGCGAAAGTCTCGCGATTCGTGAAGGCGACATCTTTATTCCTCGTATCCCGGCCGTGGAACCGTTGGCGGCCGAGTTGACTCACTTTGTCCGCGCTGCGCAGGGTCGGGAGACACCGCGCGCGAGCGCCGAGGACGGCGTTCGCGTCGTCCGCGTGTTGGAGGCCGCTTCGCGCTCGCTGGCGCGCGGCGGCGCTCCGGAGGCTCCATGACTGCGACAGTTGCTGCACCCACGATGGTCGATACGCTGCTCGGCAAGGCCAAGGACCGCACGGCGGTCTTCGGCGTGGTCGGGCTCGGCTACGTCGGACTTCCGCTCGCGATGGAAATCGTGCGCGCCGGCTACCGGGTCATCGGCTTCGACGTCAATTCGCGCGTCGTCGACCTGCTGAACGGCGGCCGCTCGCACATCCAGGACGTCCCGGGCGCGACGGTCGCGGACGCGGTCAAGGCCGAGAAGTTCTCCGCCACGGCCGATCTGTCGCGGCTCAAGGAGCCGGACATCATCTCGATCAGCGTGCCGACGCCGCTGTCCAAGACCAAGGACCCCGACGTGAGCTACGTGCTCGCGGCGACGGAGTCCGTGAAAAAGGTGCTGCGCAAGGGCCAGCTCGTCGTGCTCGAATCGACCACGTATCCCGGTACGACGCGCGAGCTGATGCTGCCCGCGCTCGAGTTGACGGGGCTCAAGGTGGGCGAGGATTTCTTCCTCGCGTTCTCGCCGGAGCGCGTCGATCCCGGCAACGAGCGGTTCAATACGCGCAACACGCCGAAGGTCGTCGGCGGCATCACGCCCAACTGCCTGAAGGTCGCCATGGCCCTCTACCAGCCGGCGATCGATACGCTGGTCCCCGTCTCCTCACCGGAGGCGGCCGAGCTCGTGAAGATCCTCGAGAACACCTTCCGCAGCGTGAACATCGGGCTCGTCAATGAAATGGCGATCGTGTGCGACAAGCTCGGCGTGGACGTCTGGGAAGTGATCGAGGCGGCGTCGACCAAGCCGTTCGGCTTCATGAAATTCACGCCGGGCCCCGGCGTCGGCGGCCACTGTATTCCGCTCGATCCGCACTACCTCGCGTGGAAGATGCGCACGCTGAACTACAAGACGCGCTTCATCGAGCTCGCGGGCGAGCTCAACGCCGAGATGCCCGAGTTCTGGGTCGGGAAGGTCGTCGACGCGCTGAACGAGCAGGGCAAGGCGGTGCGCGGCAGCAAGGTGCTGCTGCTGGGGGTCGCGTACAAGAAAAACATCGACGACATCCGCGAAAGTCCGGCGCTGGACGTCATCCGCCTGCTGCAACAGCGCGGCGCGAAGGTGTCCTACCACGATCCCCATGTCGCGACGATCAAGGAAGACCACATCGCGCTGAGCTCGGTGCCGCTCACAGAGCAGACGCTGCGCGACGCCGACTGCGTCATGGTCGTCACCGATCACAGCGCCGTCGACTACAAGCTCGTGAAGCGCGCGGCGCGCGCGACCGTCGATACGCGTCACATCCTGTCGCGTGAGCCCAAGGGCGGGGATCGTTCGTGAAGGTCGCCGTCGTCGGCACGGGGTACGTGGGCCTGGTCGTCGGCGCGTGCCTCGCGGAGACGGGCAATGACGTGATTTGCGCGGACGTCGACGCCGGCAAGATCAACTCGCTCAAGCAGAACAAGCTCCCGATTTACGAGCCGGGCCTCGAGCCCATGGTCGTCAAGAATCAGCGCGACGGCCGTCTCACGTTCACGACCGACGTGGGCCAGGCCGTCGAGCGGTCGGAAGTGATCTTCATCGCCGTCGGCACGCCGCCGGACGAAGACGGCTCCGCCGATCTCCAGCACGTGCTGTCGGTGGCGCGCACGATCGGCGACCACATGAACGAGACGAAGCTGGTCGTCACCAAGAGCACCGTGCCGGTCGGCACGGCCGAGAAGGTGCGCGCCGAAGTCGCCAGCCGGACCAAGACGCCGTTTCATGTCTGCTCGAATCCGGAGTTCCTGAAGGAAGGCGCCGCGGTCGAGGATTTCATGAAGCCCGATCGCGTCGTCGTGGGCGTGGATTCAGACGACGCGGCGAAGGTGATCGAAGAGCTGTACGCGCCGTTCGTGCGCACCGGGAATCCGCTCATCGTCATGGACATTCCGTCGGCGGAGATGACGAAGTACGCCGCGAACGCGATGCTCGCGACGCGGATCTCGTTCATGAATCAGATCGCGCAGCTGTGCGAGGCCGTCGGCGCCAACGTGACGCACGTGCGGCGCGGTATCGGCAGCGACCGGCGCATCGGCCAGGCGTTCCTGTTTCCCGGCCCCGGCTACGGCGGATCGTGTTTTCCCAAGGATGTGAAGGCGTTGATCCGCACCGCGCGCGAGCGCGAGGTGCCGTTCGACATCATGCGCGCCGTCGAATCGGCCAACGACGCGCAGAAGACGATTCTGTTCGAGAAGCTGAAGCGCCACCTGGGAGCGATGCAGGGCAAGACGGTGGCGGTGTGGGGCCTCGCGTTCAAGGCGGAGACGGACGACGTGCGGGAGAGCCCGGCGCTCGTCCTGGTGGAAGCGCTGCTGTGCGAGGGGGTGCACGTGCACGTGCACGATCCGGCGGCCATGAAGACGGCGGCGCGCCAGCTCGGCGCCCGCGTGAAGTACGCGCCGCACGCGTATGACGCGCTCGAGGGCGCCGACGCGCTCGCGATCGTCACCGAGTGGCTCGAGTACCGCAATCCCGATTTCGGCAAGATGAAAAGTCTCATGGCGCAACCGTTGATCGTCGATGGACGGAACCTTTACGACCCGGTGAAGCTGGGCCGCCTCGGGTTTACCTACGACAGTATCGGTCGTCCGCTCGGATGCGCGTCCTCGTAACGGGCGCGGCAGGCTTTCTCGGTTCACATCTCGTCGACAAGTTCCTGGCCCTCGGGTACGAGGTCCTGGGGATCGATAATCACATCACCGGGAATCCGGTGAACCTCGAGCATCTCGGCGCGCACCCGCGGTTCCGGTTCATCAATCAGGACGTCACCCGCTACATCGAAGTCGAAGGCCCGCTCGACGGCGTGCTGCACTTCGCGAGCCCCGCGAGCCCCGTCGATTATCTCGAGCTGCCGATTCAGACGCTCAAGGTCGGCGCGCTCGGCACGCATAAGGCGCTCGGCCTCGCGATGGCGAAGGAGTCGCGCTTTCTGCTCGCCTCCACGTCGGAAGTGTACGGCGACCCCCTGGTGCATCCGCAGCCCGAGTCGTACTGGGGGAACGTGAATCCCGTTGGGCCGCGCGGCGTGTACGACGAAGCGAAGCGCTTCGCCGAGGCGCTCACCATGGCCTATCACCGCTTCCACAAGCTCGACACGCGGATCGTGCGGATCTTCAACACGTACGGCCCGCGGATGCGTCCGAACGACGGCCGCGTCGTGTCGAACTTCATCGTGCAGGCGCTGCGCGGCGAGCCCCTGACGGTCTATGGGGACGGATCCCAGACGCGCTCGTTCTGCTACGTCGACGACCTGATCGACGGGATCGTGCGGCTGTACGAGAAGGGCACTGCCGAGCCGACGAACATCGGCAACCCGCACGAGTTCACGGTGCGGCAGCTGGCCGAGCGCGTGCTCGCGCTCACCGGGAGCAGGAGCGCCATCGTCGAGCGCCCGCTGCCGATCGACGACCCGCAGGTTCGCCAGCCCGACATCAGCCACGCGCGCGCCACGCTCAAGTGGGAGCCGACCATCAGTCTCGACGACGGTCTCAAGCGCACGATCGAATATTTTCGCGGCGTCGTTGCGCGCCAGGGAGCCGGAACGCGGTGAGTCCACAGCATCATTATCTCGTTACCGGGGCCGCCGGGTTCATCGGCTCCCATCTGAGCGAAGCGTTGATCCGGCGCGGCGACGCCGTGACCGGCGTCGACAACTTCGACGCGTTCTACGCGCGGGCCGTGAAGGAGCGGAATCTGACGGCGCTGCGCAAGCTCGCCGACTTTCGGTTTGTCGAAGCCGACGTCGCCCGCGATCCGCTGCCGCTGGATGGCATCGAAGCGATCATCCATCTCGCCGCCAAGCCGGGCGTGCGCCCGTCGCTCGAGGATCCCGGGGCCTACATGGAGGCCAACGTCACGGCGACGGCCCGGCTGATCGATGCCGCGCGGCGCAGGGGCATCATGCGGATTGTGTTCGGATCGTCGTCGTCCGTGTATGGCAACGCGACGCCGGCGCCGTTTGCCGAGGACAAGCCGGCGGTGTCGCCGATCTCGCCCTATGCGGCCAGCAAACGGGCCGGGGAGCTGCTGGCGCACGCGTTCGGCCATCTCTACCCGGTGAAGATCATCAACCTGCGGTTCTTCACGGTCTACGGCCCCCGCCAGCGTCCCGACCTCGCGATCCACAAGTTCACGGACCTGATCGCGCGGGGTCATCCGGTCCGGATGCACGGGGATGGGTCGAGCGAGCGCGACTATACCTATATTACCGACTGCCTGGACGGTGTCCTGGCGGCGCTGGCCTGGACGGCGACCGCGACGCCGGGAACGGTCGAGACGGTCAATCTGGGCGGCGGCGAGCGCGTGCGGCTCGATCGGTTGATCGCGCTCATCGCCAAAACGCTGGGGATCGAAGCGCGCATCGAGCGCCACCCCGATCAGCCCGGCGACGTCCGGCTGACGGATGCCGATCTCACGCACGCCGGCGGCGTGCTGGGCTTCAAGCCGCGCGTCGGAATCGAAGAAGGCATCCGGAAGTTCGTCGATTGGTACGAGGAGATTCATGGACGTCAGCCCCGAACGTCTGGTCGAGCAGGCTAACGAGCGTTTTCAGCTGCAGGACTACTACGGCGCGATTCACCTCCTCGAGGAGGTTGTCGCGACGGGCCGCGCGTTTGCCGATGCGCACCATTTGCTTGGGCTCTCGTACTCGCTCGTCGGACAGTCGGACAAAGCGCTGGAGCAGCTCGACCGCGCGCTCGCGCTCAACCCCAATTACATCGAAGCCCTGATTCACCGCGCGCTGGTGTTGAACGACCTGGGCCGCGAAGAGGAAGCCAACGCGGTCCTGCGCCGGGCCCGCA
>Ga0134121_10004897_pt1 | contig 10919 bp, 9 predicted proteins | sample KB301_FD_96463 | JGI IMG/M metagenome (GOLD analysis project Ga0134121, IMG submission 96463) | Terrestrial soil microbial communities without Nitrogen fertilizer from Kellogg Biological Station, Michigan, USA - KB3-0-1 | ecosystem: Environmental > Terrestrial > Soil > Unclassified ...
AAAACACTTCAACGCCCGGACTGCTCAAGTCGCTTTTGCTTCAAAAGTGTTTCTTGTTTCCGCGTCTATTTACTTAGTTGCGCTTTGTTTTATTGTTTGGATCCAACTTCCAGATGGTTATGTCGATGCACATACTCAAAATTACAACACGCCTTGGTATCTGTACGGAATACGATTGGGAATTAGTGGACTTATCGGTATTGCCGCCATACTCTCGTATTTATTCAAGAAGTTCGAAAAGGAGGTGTTTGTTTTTGGAATAATTTTGATCATAGCCCTATTTCTCGGTCCGTATTACAATGAACACAGAATGAATAAATACATAATGGTAGGAATGATAGGATTTGCCTCATTATTGATTTTTAGAATACTCAATTTAGTAACAAATAAGAATCCGATTTTGGGCAGTGTGATGGTAGGCTCAATAGTTACTCTAGCATGCCTTTCTACATTAATGTATATTGGATACAATGCACTAGTTGTAGAAACGGGAGATTATACAAATGCGTTAGGACGAAGAAATTTCCCTTCGTTTGACGAGATAAATGTTCTAGACTCAATTCGATCTAAAATTCAACTTGATTCAGATGATGGGAATGTTGCTTCTTTTTCTAATCAATATAACTATAGAAATGGCGACATTATTTCTAAACTTCATGCTTTTTCGGGCCTCCCACTGAAAAATAGTATCCAAACCCAATATTTATTAAATTCATCAACGTTGGATTCATTTTACCATCTCTTAGAATTGAGCAAAACAGGATACATTATGGTACCAACTAATACTTTGAATGACTCAACCTTGACAAGTCCCACCAGATTTGTAATGAACAACTTTCAAAAGCTCCACGAGGACAGCGACAATGTTGTGATAAATATCCCCAGGATAAATGGACCCTCAACAAATTCTGAAAGTATCTTTGGTATTGTCCATAAAAATGACCAATCAATGTCATCGTTCATTTTTGATGAAAAAACCCTTTATATTGATAACAAGACTTTCGATATTGAGAAGGATACACCAAAATTTATCAATGTTAATACAGTAGATCAACAAAATATAACTACCTTGTATGGTAACAAAAAGGATAGTAATCATACAATTTGGTCAAAAGATCTCAAAGACAGAACATTCAATTTCATAGAATTCAGGCTTAGAATAGTCGATGAAACTAAGTCCGGAAAGAGCGTCTCTGGAATAAAATGGATCGATGGTAATGAGACGTACTTTGTTTCCCTCTCTAGTAAGGGATTGCAATTAAGAGAGCAAAAATTGAATGACGGAGACGATATTGTTTTGTCCCGTAACTCACAAGCAATCACTCAGATAGGTACATGGCATCAATTAAATGTTGAAATATCAGATGATTCAATAAATGTCTATCTCGATAATTTTTTAAAACTTATGGTTGCAAGAAATCATCATCAATACAGTCCGGGACTTGTCAAGGTGGGAATAATTTCTGAAAATAACATTTTAGAATTTGAACCAATTAAAATAGGAAAATTCGCAGCATCGCAAAAAGACTATGACTTTAACGATTACAGTTATTACTATCCTTTAACATCGCTAGCACTCTCAGGAATCAAGTACGATTCGTATTTAGAGGGGGACAATTCAGTCTTTTCCAATCCAGTAGTAATCTTGCCATTTGATAATACCAATCTGAACAATGAACTTGTTGATGCCGCCTTAAATTATACAAAATCTGGAGGTACGCTCGTCGTAATAAATCCACATGAGAATTTTAACGGCACCTTCGGGAAATTATTTCAGGGATTACGGATTGGTGACACAACTCAAAAGTTTTTCAACATATCAGGTGAAAACAAAGGGCATTTCAATTTGAACGTCTCCGGTATTGCCAAGAATATCCAATTGACTCCGTCCTCAAATGTAAGTGAAATTGCATCATACAGAAATATCACTAACGAATCATTTGCACCGTTTGCAATTGAGAAGAGAATGTCAGAAAAAGGGCGCTTAATTTACATTAATGGATTTGGTTATTTTGATTCGTTATTCAATAATCCAAAGCAGTATTTCTCGTCGTTATCCAAACTTACTAACTTACTGAAATCAAACCAAGAGACCTCGCAGAGTAGTAATGATACTCATGAACCTATCAGGAGATTTATTGGTGAGGAATCAATAGCAGGTGAGATATCATTAAATGGTTCATCATTTGAATTTGTCAATGAATCATCTTTTCCCAGTTTTTACGTGAAAAGAATCGCCGTATATAATGCTGACGGTAATTTAGCTGATTATTTTAGGAATTCAACCGTGTCGCACATCCAAGCATCGGGCGAGTATGAGTACCTAATTAGGTTTACAGGTAAGTTATCGTTACCTTCAGGACACTCTTATGGCAATTATCTTGGCGTGTTACTACCGGAAAGATTTGATATCACAATAAAAACCCTTGGGAACAAAGGACAAGTCGAAATTGTTAAAGATAAGAGCAATTCAACGAACGGAAATTTAATAGCAACTGACGGCTCAAGGGTTGAGCTTTACGGCGTTCAAGAGCAACAATCAAGGACAATTCCACTATTGCTAAAAAATCCTATTCTATCAGTAAATGGCAGTGTGAAATTTGATAAAACTAACTTTTATGGGCAGGAAATTGATGATTATTTTCCTATTTACAGAACCGGCAATATAAATTCAAAATTTGCATTCGTAGATGATTTCAAGGAATCTTCTAACGGAGGGACAAAAATCGGGCAACTAAGTTATTTGGACTCAGTTGATATTAGAGGCAAAATTAATGAACCAAGGCATCAATTTGAATTACCCGGACAGATATCAGTCGACGTCAATATGCGTGGTATGGGCATACCGTATACCAAAATTTTGACGTCTACACTCAACTATTATGTTATCTTAGCAATAGCCACGGGTACCATTGCGGTGTTATTGGCTCGAAAAATAAAAGTGATTTGAGCAATAATTTTGAAACAATATTTTAAGACAGTAATCTGTAGCATTACGGGAATATTCAACAATACATGAATGCTCAAATTCAACGGTGCAACCAGAAGCAGAACTTCTTGTGGATTGGATTTGGTTAGAAGAACAAGCATAACATTGTAGTGATTTAAGATGATTTGCTGGACGGAAAAGCCCAAACCTTATTAAAGATTTGACGTCAGTAGGTAGCAATAGAATCAAAGCGAGTCTTGGTTGATAAATGAAAAATATTTTGGTGACAGGAGCAGCAGGTTTCATTGGGAGTAATTTAATTAATGCATTATCTAATGACAAAAATTACGGTCTTATTCTCACGGACAAAAATGGCTCTAGAGATAATCCTACTGAAGTATTTGAATCTAGTAATCAACGACCAAATATTCAATATTTAGATATTACAGATAGAGAATCCACATTCAAGTTTTTTAGTAATCACGAAGTAGACACATGCGTTCATTTAGCATCTTTGATTAACGTTGAAGATTCTATAAAAGATCCTGATAAAACTATGGACGTGAATGTAAACGGTACCGTCAATGTACTTGATTCATGTTCTTATAACAATGTCAATAGTTTTATTTTTGCGTCATCCGCCTCCGTTTATGGTCACCCGATGAAACTGCCTATAACAGAAGAACATCAATTAAAGCCCATATCTCCGTATGGCACTAGCAAGCTCCTTGGCGAGAGACATGTTTTATCTTATATGAATTCAGGAAAAATTCAAAGAACCATTTCACTAAGAATTTTCAATGTTTATGGAGCTGACCAATCGGGCAGTGCCAGCGTAATTACACAATTTGCGAAAAGGCTTTCTATGGGGCTTCCTCCCATTGTTCACGGTACTGGACTGCAGAAACGTGATTTTATTTCTATAAATGATGTAGTCAATGCCATATTGCTGTCTATCAAAGCTATGGAAGTTGAAAATGATCAACTTGAATCTGCGTATCCTTTGATATTCAATATAGGAACCGGCGTTGGAACATCGATATTGGATTTATGCGACCAAATGATCAAGTTATCTGGACTTAATTTGCATCCTATCTTCAAAGAGGGTAACAGTAAGGGCGATATTAGTGCCAGTTGCGCTGACATAACTAAGGCCAAAACCATCTTAAATTTTGTTCCCAAAAGTGATCTTGAATCAGATTTACAAGCATTGATATCGTCAATGGTTACTACCCAGGATTAAGCATTTAGAATGCGCTTATTTTTTGTATTTTATTCTTTATTTTCAAAAATGTAGCTATAGATTCATTAAGACTCTGCAATATTTCAGCACTCTAGTTGACCCTCATGATAAAACGATTAAGTAAATTTAGAGAATAGATTATTCCAAAAAAACATGAGATGCTATTTATCTCCAGAAAACTGAAACTACTCCAAGACCCATAATACAAAGCCCCCCATAGGTAACAGGCGGTACGCTTACAACTAATCCCACTACGGCCAAACCTATCCCGCAGCATATAGTAATAAATTCTCCAATTCTTCGTTGATTTTTCATCGTCAAAAAAACTTTGTAAGAAGGTATTATAAAAGCATATGTAATCCAGAATTTTATTTAAACAATTTTAACCTCACCCTCTATAATAATGAGTTTATTCGAAATTACAGGTATTATCGCCAAATTTGACCTGGAGATCGAGTCGATTTGTAAAATGACATCCCATTAGTTATAACCCCACGGGACTGGTACCTTACATTTACATCTGCTGTCCCGCAGTTTTACTGTAAACCAATCAATGTTTCTGGGAGTAAGCATTTAAGATAGGTAAGCAAAACTTTTGTGTTGGTCAAGATTTTATATCAGAATCCTCACACTAACGCAGACTCTGATAATTTTTACATAAGCATACCAAAGGATTGGAGCGGTGGCGCCGATGATGAGGTCACTGTAATCATTGATGATGTGTGCGTCATAGTTCCACAGACCATTGCAGGTGCCACTGGAGAGCTTATTGTGTTAAGGCTTTTAGAAGCAATGATGGAAGGAGACATCATTGATGCTGGAGATATCCAGAAGGCAATAGAACATATTTTGTAGTTGAAATTTAATATTTCACGTCTTATTGGATGCTTTGATGTGTTTGGGCTATAAAAAATCGATTTATCTGACTTTTGACTAATTTACAGCTTGAAGTGTCTCTTTGACTTGGAGTATATTTCCATTGTTTGGATCCAGTTCCAATGCTTTATCGATCAACGATACTGCCTGTTGATAGTTTCCGGAACCATATAGAGAATCAGCTTTACCGCCAAGTGCGTACACGTCGGTAGGATCGATAGTTAGCACTTTGTCGTAAACTACAATTGCTTCGTGATATTTACCCAACTCTCTAAGCGCAGCGCCTTTACTCACTAATGCCATTAAATTAGTTGGATCTATACTAAGGGCTTTATCAAGCCAAGTTATTGCCTGCGCTCCATTGCCATTATTGACAAGTTCTGTACCTTTCTGAACAAGGGCTGGAACATTATTCTGATTTATGGAAAGAGCTTTGTCATACCAATTAGCCAGTGCAGATTCTGAGGCAAACGCAGGTGCATGATAACTCAAAAGTGAAATCAATGACAGTGCGATTATGGGTAACGACATTATGAGAATATTATCCATTCTAAGCATGTTGCAAATGGTCGTGCTACCTATTTTGCATTTTTTTGTTTCATTCAATGTGATCGTTCTCCGATAAGCACATTGTCGTATACGGCATTTAACTTGTGAAATATTCTTATGCAATCATGGCTATCAAAAACATAATTTTCTCCTTGTATCTCCATAGGTATTATTTTGTTCATTGTAATTTCTTTCCTACACAGATCACAGAATCTTCCACTTTTCATTAATGTCTGCTATACGTGATATTATAAGAAAGGTGTTGTTACAGATTGGTATATAGTGTTACATTGTGTTAGAAAGTGATAACATAACCCCATATGCATCATTTGTACGGAGTAAATTAAACGCGTGGAACCTTAAAATTTACAGTTTAAGCAATCTTACAGAAGAATGTATCTTAACCTTTTTTATAGTTTGTTGTGTCTAAGTTTACAACGCAACCAGAAACAACTGATGGGCACTTGATTGTTTCTTGTTCATCATTCAATCAACCCATCGCTTCCCATCAGTTGTCGTATAAAATTTGCATTTTTATCATCTAAATAAGTAGGTCCATGTAAATTGAAAATAGGAGCGATTAAGAGCATTCCACAAAATACTAGCTAGTTTTTTAATTTTTAAAAAATCTCATTTTTATTTTGTCTTATATTTACCCTCGTCCTCCTCCTTTAATCCATAAATAACTACGTTACTGTGTATTGATACAATTTATCCTCCTTTATACTATATTTTTTGAAGGTTATTTTACCATCAAAAGAAGTATCGCCATTTACTGAATTTGTACTAAATTTGCTTATGCCATGTGCTAAATTGTACTGAATTTCCCTACGTATTTTTGAAGAAACTTACCACGTTCTTTAGAAAAATCAATTTGCTTTCTTTCTGCTGTCTAATTATCCAAATCAGTGTAGATACCGTATAAACGGGTAAAAAGTCACCAAGAATTGGAATGAATTCTGTCAAATTCATAATGACCGAGACCTTACTCTTTGTAATAGAATATAGCAAACCTAGTACAATAAAGTCGAATATGTCACCTATTATTGGCATTCCGAAAATTGGCGCTGCCAAGTAATCCAAGAGATCGGCTAGTATCGATATTCCAAGTGCTAATGCAGCACGAATTTTGAAAAATCTTTGTTCATGTATTCGTTTTTTCATAAACGGAATCTTCTAAAAATAGCACAGTATGTTTTAATTATGTTCCATCTTTGCCAAGTTAATTGCACTTTTCAATTTTGATCTATTTGTATCTGAGATGTCGCGGCCAGCATAATGTTTTACGGATATGGACGAAAAAATGTAATCTCAAATTTATTTCATTCATTTCTAAATACCTATATAATAATAAAACTCAAAATATTCTTGGAGACAATTAGAAAGATACTTGTAGCAGTGGATGGCTCCAAGCTTTTTGACGCAAGTTCTGAAGCAATTGATTTAGCCAAAACTTGATGGAGAATTAATGGTAATACACATTATATCTTTTGACATTCGATACGATTATCTCGAAGACCCAATAACTCCCAGATTGCCCCGGCTCTTAAGGATGTTATGACGGACGTTTGCTATGCAAAAAGCAGAGACGCATGTAGGAAAGGTAATGAAAGAGGGCCAAGTTAAAGGGCCTAAAAGTTATCAAAGAAGTGTTCTTGGGCACCTCACCAGTCGTAAAAAAAATTGCTGAATACGCAGAAAAAATAAGATAGACATGACAGTTGTAGGGATTAGAGGCCTGTCTGGAATAAAGAAAATGCTCCTGCGAAGCGTGGCTAATGGTGTAGTAACGTACTACCATTGTCGTGTGTTAGTAGCCAAATGAATCATTGTTGTTACTAATTCTAAATATAAGTAGAACAATGAAAATTAATAATGAAAAACTTAACTCAAAAAATGTATTTTGTTACTAGACGATCTCGCTAGGCATGTTAGAATTTTGAATAGTTTTATTTTGTAAAAAATTATTCATTGATGTCATATTTGTAGAGTTTGAATTAGTAGTTTTGCAAGGATTATCATCTATACAAATAGTGGTGGTGCAATTTTCATTTTCACAGTTTGAACTTATATTTGCTTGAAATTGGGCGAATGAGTAATTGATAAAAGTAAAAAATAACAAAACGAGACTGACGGAAACCATACTCAAACATGTCCTTGACTCAAAATTGTAGAATTTAATATTCATGTTATATACTAACATAATAATCACATTTGACTTTTTTGATCAGATACCATGATATCTTGGAAGTGAGGTAAGAAATAAAATTCATCTCTGCGATTTTTGGATTGATCTTGACTTTAATTTTTTTACATAATCTTTGCCCCCACAGGAAATTTCCTAGGTTGTGATCATGAAATTGATTATGTTTTGGTAAACTAGCGATGCTTCAATTGACTCTAGGCGTTTGTACTAACGATTAATATTGCTCTGTTCATGCTCTGAATTCGAAATCCAGGTTTGAATTGTTCTATGGCGATGGAGAAATACATTTTCCTTATTATTGCAGTGACCGTAATCGTCACCATTATTTTCTATATTTCTCAATCATACGGCCAAAAAATTCTCCGAGAGCGCCCCTTTAGCTTAAGTCCAGACGACCCACGAGTATTCGATACAAGACTCCGAGTACAGAAGGTTGTAGATGGATTAGAACTGCCTACCACTATGGCCTTTCTTGGACCTGACGATTTTCTAGTGTTAGAAAAAGACAAGGGAACTGTAATGCGAGTGTTAAACGGAAAAATTCTAAGCCATCCAGTCCTTGACGTAAATGTTGCTAACTTTGTAGAAAGAGGATTGTGCGGAATTGCTGTTTCTAAGAATGGGCCCCATACGTATGTTTTCCTTTACTATACTGAAATTAATGGAAACGATGGGGATGATAGAAAGGGAAAACAACCAATTGGAAACCGTGTTTACCGGTATGAATTTGTCGATAATATGCTTGTAAATCCCAAATTACTAATTAATTTGCCGGCTTACCCCGGACCCCGACATAACGGGGGGGCTATAGAAATCGGCCCTGATCAGAATATATATATTCCAATTGGAGATGTCGACGGTTCTTTTCAAGCAAGTTTTGAAGCAACAAAGACGCAAAATTTTGTGCATGGTAAAATTTCAGACGGACGTAGTGGAATATTAAGAATAACACAGGATGGGAAAGTCGTAGATGATGGTATATTATCAGATTCTATGCCTCTACGGTTGTATTATGCGTATGGAATAAGAAATAGTTTTGGATTAGATTTTGATCCTGTTACAGGAAAGTTATGGGATTCTGAAAATGGACCGCAAGATGGTGATGAAGTTAACCTTGTTGAACCTGGATTTAATAGTGGATGGAATAAAATCTACGGATTTTCTACGGCTCAAAAAGGTTTTGACACTGACGAACTTATTACTTTTAATGGTAAAGGACACTATGAAGAACCCAAGTTGGTCTGGGCAAAGAGCGTAGGACTGACCGCAATCATATTTTTAGACACTGACAAATTAGGGATTCAATACAAAAATGACATATTCGTTGGGGGCGTTCATAACGGTCACATATACCATTTCAAGTTGAACCAAGATAGAAATGACCTTTCGCTTCCTCAAGGACTTTCCCAAAGGTATATTGCTAGCTCCGTCGGTATAGAGCCCCGAGAAGTAGTTTTTGGTACTGGATTTGGGGGAATAACAGATCTTACGGTAGGGCCAGATGGTTACCTATATGTGGTTTCTATAAGCGATGGCAAAATATTTCGAATAATGCCAGAATAGCCCACGTCCTAGAATAATCGAGACTCAAAATTTTACTAGACTGATTACCTAGCAATTAATATCTATATGATAAGTGCGTTGCCTATCATAAGTAGACAAGCGAATATATCGGACAGACTACATGAGAGAAAAAGGAGCTCCGATTATAAGTCATTGCATTATTGTTTTTGTTACTGATGCAGGTAAAAGAAAGTAAAGATGAAAAATTTGAATTATCACTCTTACTTGTGGTATGCGTAATCTGAATCTTTAAAACATCGTAGAACTTCATAGTCCGCTAAATTATTAGAAAGTTCTTGTCTATTTTTTATACAATCTTGAGTCTCTATATCTTCTTGCTTGAAAATTTTTGAATTTTTGAAATCGTGCCAGTTCATCGAATTGTCATCTTCTTTACCATTGTCGATATCTTTCACAAGTTGCTCCATAGTGTCATCATCATCCCAGATATTTTTAGCCAAGACGTGACTATAGTAGATCATAGCCGTATAGGCGAATTATTTTTAATTTTTGAATTTTTGCCAAAGTCTAATTATTTTGTCATCAAACGCCTTTTGTTGAATATCAAAGGATAGTGTATCCTTCCTATAAGTAACACGAATTTCTTTGATTGATAAAGTATAAAATGTTTCATCCATTCCATCTAATGTTCTTACTACCTTGGCTACTCTTACTAATTTAAGCCCCTCTAATCTCTTTATTTTTTTGTAAGTTGTTGAGATTGCCAGATTTAGAGTTGAAGAAATAACCCGGACACTGAGTTCTTTTTTTTCGAGTAAGTTCATTATTTGTAACGAAGGCTCATCGGTTAGAATGAATAAAATTTCCTTCGCGACATATTCATTTTTCAACTCTTTATCACGGCAATTATCACCAACATAAAGCCGGATATCTCAGTCAATTCTTCGATCATCTTAATAGTACTTTCCTCATTAATATTGAGAAAATCTCCCAGGACAGTATCACCGATAACTATGAGAAAGAAGCCAAATGTAAGAAAAAGCATTGGGATAAATTTTGTTCTTTTATAAGCCCGGGCAGCAATAAACACCAAGAAGAAACCTACTAGAACATGGATTGTTACTACAGCAAAATAAGGATCCATTTTACTTTACTTACTCAACGAGTCCCTTAAAATATTTTCATTCAGTTCGTCTAAATTGAGTAAATTGAACCCGACCAATATTCATATTAGGTAACTAAAAATCAAAATAAAAAAAAGTTGGGGTCACTATGCGAGCTTCTTGAGAACTCTAGAGTTTCGTATGTTGTATATGGCAATCCCTGACAAGACTACAGCCACAGCTTGGAATATTTTCGAAATCACATCCAGACGTCCAATATAATATTCCACTCCCACTACAGGAACACCTACGGTTCTAGAGGCAACATAAATGGCGATAAGTCCCGCGGAGATTCCAGCCGTAGCAAGATATGGCACTATACTTCTTCCCGCTTTTATGACAAGTCCAGCAAGTATTAGATTAACTAGACCGCTTGATATAAAGAATGAAGTCTCAAAATGTTTTTCAGAAACTTCGTCTTTTATTCTC
>Ga0134121_10004899_pt1 | contig 10914 bp, 11 predicted proteins | sample KB301_FD_96463 | JGI IMG/M metagenome (GOLD analysis project Ga0134121, IMG submission 96463) | Terrestrial soil microbial communities without Nitrogen fertilizer from Kellogg Biological Station, Michigan, USA - KB3-0-1 | ecosystem: Environmental > Terrestrial > Soil > Unclassified ...
CGCGTGCGCTTCATGGCGAAGTCGCAGCTGTTCACGAAGCCGATGCAGTGGATCTACTCGCCCGGCGGCGTCTTCCCCGTGCGGCGCGGCCACTACGACGAGGACGCGTTCATCACCGCGGAGGCGATCCTCGAGCGCGAGGCCGCGATCGTCATGTACTGCGAGGGCGGGCGCTCGCGCACCGGCAAGGTCAGCGACCGCGCGCGCCCCGGCATCGGCCGGCTCGTGTTGCAGTCCGGCGCGCCCGTCGTGCCGATCGCGATCTACGGCTCCCAGCGCGTGCGCAACTGGAAACGGCTGCAGTTCCCGAAGGTGATCGTCCAGTACGGCGAGCCGCTGCACTTCCCGGTGGTCGAGCGTCCGAGCCGCGAGCAGCAGCAGGAGGTCGCGGACGAGATCCTCGGCGCGATCCGCACGCTCTACGGCGATCTCGAGCAGCACGGCGTCAAGCAGGTCCGGCGCAGCGTGCGGGCGCAGCGGCGCGGCGCCGCGAAGGCGGTCAGCGCCGGCTCTCAGCCGTAGACGGGCTGCAGCTCCGCCCACGCCTCGGCGTCGTGGCCGGGGATCACGAGCGCGTCGGGCGCCAGCCGCAGGTAGTGCTGGATCTCGTGCAGCGAGCGGCGGAAGCGGTGCGTGTCGTCGAGCACCAGCGGCATCGCCTCGCCGGCGAGCGTGCGACGCGTGAAGGAGGCGTCGGCGGTGAGCAGCGCCTCGCGGCCGGCGAGGCGCAGCAGCACCGACTGGTGCCCGCGGGTGTGTCCGGGCGTGGAGAGCAGCCGCAGCGAGCCGTCGCCGAGCAGGTCGACGCTCTGGCCGAAGGGCGCGAAGGAGTCGATCTCGGGCGCGTCGTAGTCGATCGTGCGCCAGTCGAAGGCGTGATCGAACTGGCGGCGCACGTAACCGTTGAACAGGCCGCCGCGCGCGCCGGCCGCCGCCCACTCGCGCCTGTCGACGAGGAACGTCGCGCCCGGCAGCTCCGAGATGCCGCTCGCATGGTCGATGTGCAGGTGCGTCATGACCACCGTCTTGACGTCGCCGATCGCGATCCCGCGCGCCTCGAGCTGGGCGGCGAGCGTCTGCTCGCGCGTGATCCGCACGCGGTAGAGCACGGGGGAGAGCGGGCCCATGTTCGGCCGCACGCCGGCGACGACGCTCGGATGGAAGCCGGTGTCGATCATGATCGGCCCGGCGCTCGGGTGCTCGACGAGGAACATCGGGATCGGCAGCCAGGTCCAGCGGCTGCGCCGCGAGAACAGCGTCGCGCCGACGTCGCGCGCCAGGCCGAGCTTGCCGGGGTGGCGGTCGAGGTAGCAGGGCGGCGCGAGCATCTCGCCGGCGAGCAGCGGATGCAGCTTCACCGTGGCGCCCGCGCGCCCGCCGGGCAGCGGCGCGGTGAGCGGCTTCGGCTCCGTGGCGACTCCCATCGGCGCTGCACGCTACCCGCGCTTCGTATGCTCACGCGCCGATGGACGCGACCGCGTTGCTCCGCCCAGGCCTGCTCGCCGAGCGCGTCGTCGCACTCGGCGGCGGCTCCGCGCTCGGCCCGCCGCTCGCGGCGCTGGGCGCGACGACGGCCGCCCTGCCGGCGACGCTCGACGAGGACGACGCCGCAGCGCACGTGAGCGGCGCGCTCGTCGCGCACGGCCGCATCGACACGTTGCTGCACGACCTGCGCCCGGCGTTCGGCGCCGGCGGCGAGGAGGCGCTGCGCGCCGCGCTCGACACGGCGTGGGTGACCATACGTGCCGTCGCGGCGGCCGCGTTCATCCCCGACGCGCGCGGCGGCAAGGTCACGCTGATCGCCCCGCCGCCCACCGAGGGCGCTACCGCGCCCGCTGCGGCCGGCGCCCGCGCCGCGACCGAGAACCTCGCCCGCACGCTCTCGGTCGAGTGGGCGCGCTACGGGATCCGCACCGTCGCCATCACGCCCGGCCCCCGCACGACCGACGCCCAGCTCGCCACCCTCGCCGCCTACCTCGCCTCGCCCGCGGGGGACTACTTCTCCGGGTGCCGGCTGAGGCTCGGCGAGATCGTCTGAGCTTCAGAGCGCCAGTCGCTCCCACACCGCCTCGCGCCCCGGCACGTCGTAGCCGAACGCGTCGGGGTCGGTGCCCAGCGCCTCGGCGCATTCCAGCGCGATGCGCTGCACCGCGACGGTGAGCGGGAAGATCGACAGCTGCTCGTCGAGCTCGGTCGCGGCGATCCGGTGCACCTGTGCGCCGCCGGCCTCCACGACGGTCGCGACCGCCTCGAGCCGCTCCGCGCCCGGCCCGCCGCCGTCGAGGCAGACCAGCGTGTCGCGTGCGTCGAGCGCGACCGCCGGGCCGTGCAGGAACTGCTCGACCATCAAGCCCTCGGAGGCGATCCGCGCGGTCTCGCGCACCTTCAGCGCGCCCTCGGCCGCCGTCCACGCGTTCGTGCCCGCGCCCGCGTACTCGAGCAGCCGCCGCGGGGGAGCGACACCGGGGCGCGGCCCGTCGAGCGCGGCAGCGACGGCATCCGGGATCGGCGCCAGGTCCAACGCCGCACCCAGCGCGACCGCGAGCTGCGCGAGCCGCAGCAGCGCGGCGAGGTGGCTTGCCGTGTAGGCCGCGGACGTCTCGCGCGCGACGGTCGGAAGGTCGACGCCCGGCGCGTCGATCCCGCCGATCGCGACCGTCGGCACGGCGGCTGCCCGCGCCGTCGCGAGCAGCTCCGCGCTGTAGCGCTTCGCGCCCGTGTGGCTGAGCAGCACGAGCGCATCGCCCTCGCCCGGCCGCACGCCGCCGCTCGCCGCTTCCAGCGGCTGGATCGGCCATGCCTCCACGCCGGCTGCGCGCAGCAGCCAGGCGCCGTGGTTGGCGGCATGCCAGCTCGTGCCGGTTCCGGCGAGCAGCACGCGCCGTCCCGCGAGCCGCTCCGCGGCCTGCGCGGCGCGGTCGCCGTCATCGAGCAGGCGCCGCAGCTCCTGCGGCTGGCGCGCCATCGTGGCGCGCATCGCGCTGCTCATCCGCGGCGCTCGCTCGCGACCTCGATCCGCAGCGGCGGCTGCGGGGCGGCCTCGTGGTCGACCTGCAGCGTCGTGTGGCGCAGCTCGAAGCGCTGCGTCAGCTCCAGCTGCAGCTCGCGCCGCAGCTCGTGGCAGTCGCTGCCGGCCTTCACGAGCACGTGCGCCGAGAGCGCCGGGAAGCCCGACGTCACCTCCCACACGTGCAGGTCGTGCACCTCGACGACCCCCGGGTGGGCGGCGAGCACGTGGCCGATCTGCTCCGGGTCGAGCCCCGGCGGCGCCGCCTCGAGGAACACGCGCGCCGAGGCCTTCACGAGCTGCGCGCCCGCGTGCAGCATCAGCGCCGCGACCACGAGCGAGGCGATCGCGTCCGTGCGCGCGAAGCCGGTCAGCAGGATGATCGCGCCGGCGATCGCGGTGCCGAGGAACGCGTAGAGGTCGGTGAGGATGTGCCGGAAGCTGCCCTCGACGTTGAGGCTCTCGCGGTTGGCGCCGGCGAGCACGAGCGTCGCGGCGAGGTTCACGACGATCCCGACGAGCGCGACGATCACGACGATCGCGCCCTGCACGTCCGGCGGGGCGACGAGCCGGCGGATCGCCTCGTACGTGATCCACAGCGCCAGCAGCACGAGCGTGATCCCGTTCGCCTGCGCGCTGAGGATCTCGACGCGCCCGAAGCCGTACGTCATCGCGCCGCGCGCGGGTCGCGCCGCGATCCGCAGCGCGACGAGCGCGAGCGCGAGCGCTGCGGCGTCGGTGAGCATGTGCGCGGCGTCGGAGAGCAGGGCGAGCGAGGAGGCGACGATCCCCGTCACGACCTCCGCCGCCATGAACGCGAGGATCAGCGCGAGCGCGAGCGTCAGCCGGCGCGCGTCGGCGTCGGCGCCGTGGACATGGCCATGCGCGTGTGCGTGGACATGTCCGTGGTGTGCGCCGTGCGCGTGCGCCATCGCCTCATCGTACGCTCGCCTCCCGCGCCACGCGTATCGTGGCGGCCGATGAGCGCTGCGAATGCCATGCCCGCAGAGCTGCGCGCGCAGTTCCCCGTGCTGCGCGAGCGCGCCTACCTCAACGCCGGGACCAACGGGCCCGTCGCGACGGTGGCGAGCGCGGCCGCGCGCGCCGAGCTGGAGCGCGAGCAGGGCGAGGGACGCTGGGGCGCGGCGCACTTCACGCGCAAGCAGGCGCTCGCCGACGCGCTGCGCGCCCGCTACGCGGCGTGCGTCGGCTGCGCTCCCGCCGACCTCGCGCTCACGACCTCGACCACGGACGGGATCGCGCGCATGCTGCTCGCGCTCGACCTGCGCCCCGGCGAGGAGATCCTCACCAGCGACGAGGAGCACCCGGGCGTGCTCGGCCCGCTCGCCGGGCAGCGTGCTCGCGGGGTCGCGGTGCGCCTGGCGCCCTTCGCGCGCATCGCGGAGGCGGTCGGCCCGCGCACGAGGGTCGTCGTCTGCTCGCACGTCAGCTGGCGCAGCGGCGCGCTCGCCCTGCCTGCGCTTGCGCAGCTCGACGTGCCGCTGCTGCTCGACGGCGCCCAGGGCGCCGGCGCGGTGCCCACCGACGTCGTCGCGCTCGGCGCCGACGCCTATGCCGCCGCCGGCCAGAAGTGGCTGTGCGGCCCGGAGGGGACGGGCCTGCTGTACGTCTCGCCCGCGCTGCGCGAGCGCCTGCCCGCGCCGGCGCCCGGCTACGTCAACCTCGCCGATCCGGACGCCGGCCTCGACGCCACCGCGCACGTGGACGCGCGCGCCTACGACACGCCGGCGCTCTCGGCGGCCTCGCTCGCGCACGCGGTCGCGGCGCTCGACGTGCTCGCCGGCGCCGGCTGGGCCGCGCTCCATGCCCGCGCCGCCGACCTCGCCGCGACCGCCGCCGACGCGCTCGCCGGGCACGGCCGCGACGTCCTGCCGCGCGGTCGCACGACGCTCGTCAGCTGGCGCGAGCCGGCCGCGGACGCGGCTGTCGAGCGCCTCGCCGCCGCGGGCGTGATCGTCCGCTCGCTCCCGCGCGAAGAGCTCGTGCGCGCCTCCTTCGGCGCCTGGAACGACGCCCACGACCTCGAGCGCCTCCTCACCGCCCTCCCGCGCTGATCTCGCCCCTTCGCGCCTTCTCGCGCGTGCTTCGCAACATCTCTCCCACAGCCTCTCCAGATCCTCAGTGGATCACGGCCCCGACCATCCGCGCCCCCACCTACGGTCACCCACGGTCAAGTCAAAAAGCGGCCGGGGCGCTGCAGACACAGCCCCCGGCCCGACACGAGAGGGTCAAGCTCCCATGCACCACAAGCCTACTTCCCCCGCCGCCCGCGTCATCTCCTCCGAGCACCTCGCGCTCGGCCGCGTCGTGCGCGAGCTGCGCGCCCGCCACGCGATCTCCCAGGAGGAGCTCGGCTTCCGCGCGCGCCTGCACCGCAACTACATCGGCGCGATCGAGCGCGGCGAGATCAACCCGACCTTCCGCACGCTGATGACGCTCGCGCGCGGCCTCGACGTGCGCCTCTCCTCGATCGTGCGCCTCTGCGAGCAGCGCCAGTCCCACGTCGGCTCGGCGCACCCGCCGCGCGCCGAGGCGCGCGGCGGCCGCTGCCACGACGACGAGTCGCTCAGGTCGTCATGCCGGTGAACTGGCCACCGGTGATGTTGAGCGTCTGGCCATGCACGTAGTTCGACCACGGCGAGCAGAGGAAGAAGACGCCGCCGGCGGCCTCCTCCGGCGTGCCCGGGCGCCCCAGCGGAATCAGCATCGGCGCCATGCCGCGCAGCTGATCGGGGATCCCGAGCTGGACCTTCTCGCCGCCGATCTCCATCGTGTTCGCGTCGTCCTTGGTCGCCGTCAGGCGCGTCTCGATGTAGCCGAACGCGACCGCGTTGACGTTCACCTTGAACTGGCCCCACTCCTTCGCGAGCGTCTTCGTGAGCCCGACGACCCCGGCCTTGCCGGCGGAGTAGTTCGCCTGGCCGGCGTTGCCCATCGTGCCGGAGATCGAGGAGACGTTGACGATCTTGCGGAAGACCTCGCGGCCCTCCTCGCGCTCCTGCTTGGCCGGCTCGCGCAGGTGCGGGGCGGCGGCGCGGATGACGCGGAAGGGCACGATCAGGTGGATGTCCAGCATCTTCTGGAACCAGTCGTCGCTCATCTTGTGGATCGGCGCGTCGAGCGTGTAGCCGGCGTTGTTGACGATGATGTCGATGCGGCCCCACGCGTCGATCGCCGTCTGGATCAGCTTGTCGGCCGCGTCGCCCTGCGTGAGGTCGCCGGCGAAGACGGTCGTCTCGCCCTGGATCTCGGTGGCGGTCTGCTGCGCGACGTCGCCGTCGAGGTCGTTGATCACGACCTTCGCGCCCTGCGAGGCGAGCAGCTCGGCGGTGGCGCGGCCGATGCCGCGCGCGCTGCCGGTGACGATCGCGACCTTGTCGTCGAGGACTCCCATGTACGTCTCCTTGGTGATCGTGAGCGGTTGCGAGCGTTGACTCGCCAGTCAGGGCGCGGACTCTACGAAGTCCGTGCGCACGGTGATGCGGTCAGAGCCCGAGCGTCTTGCCGAGGATCTCGCGCATGATCTCGTCGGTGCCGCCGCCGATCGGGCCGAGGCGCAGGTCGCGCGCGGCGCGCGCGATGCCGGTCTCCTCCAGGTAGCCGGCGCCGCCGTGGATCTGCAGGCAGACGTCGGCGGCGTCGAAGGCGGCCCGCTGCGTTGCGAGCTTCGCCATCGTCACCTCCTGCACGGCGTTGGCGCCGGCGAGGTGGAGGCGCAGTGCGTTGTACGTGATCGCGCGGCCGGTCTCGAGCGCGACCGCGACCTCGGCGAGCTTGTGGCGAATCGCCTGGAAGGTGCCGATCGGCCTGCCGAACTGCTCGCGCTGCTTCGCGAAGGCGAGCGTGCGCTCGAACAGCGCCTCCATCGCGCCGACGGCGCCGAGCGCCATCATCACGCGCTCCCACTGGAAGTTGGCCATGATCAGCTTGAAGCCCTCGTGCTCGGCGCCGAGCAGGTTCTCCTCCGGCACGAAGACGTCGTCGAACGCGATCAGCGCCGTGTCGGACGCGTGCCAGCCCATCTTCTCGATCGGCGACGCCGAGACCCCGTCGCCTCTGTCGACGATCAGGAAGGAGATGCCGTGATGGCCGCCCTCCTCGGTCGTCTTGACGGCGGTCACGATGAAGTCCGCGCGCACGCCGTTGGTGATGAACATCTTCGAGCCGTTCACGACGAAGCCGCCGTCGACGCGGCGCGCGCGCGTCTTGATGCCCGCGACGTCGGAGCCGGCGTCTGGCTCGGTGATGCCGAGCGCGGCGACCTTCTCGCCGCGGATGCCCGGGACGAGGTAGCGCTCGTGCTGGTCGGGCGTGCCGAACTTCCACACCGGCGGCAGCGCGATGCCGGTGTGCGCGCCGATGCCGGCGCCGAGGCCGCCCGAGCCGCAGCGCGCCAGCTCCTGCGCCCACACCGCGGCGGCGAGCGGATCGCCGCCGCCGCCCAGTTCCTTCGGGAACTTCAGGCCGACGTAGCCCTTCTCCGCGACGCGCGGGATCACCCAGTCGGCGAACGAACGCGCCGCCTCCCACTCGGCCGCGTGGGGCGCCAGCTCCGACTCGACGAACGCCCGCATCTCCAAGCGCAGCCGCTCGTACTCCTCGGTGAACGGAGGGAGCGGGCGCGGCGGCGACGCCGCGCCGATCCCCGCCCGCTGCGCGAGCGTGCTCGCCGCCGTCGCGCTCACCGCTTGGCGCCCGGAGGGGCGTCCGCTGCCGAGAGGCCCTCGGCCGTGCGCCCGTCGCGGCCGACGTAGCCGCCCTTGCCGCCGACGATCACGTAGATCGCGTCGCTCTCGCCGACGTTCTTGACCGAGCGCACGGTCGACGCATCGACCCGTGCGAGGCCGCCCGCGCCGAGCTCGTGCGTCGTGCCGTCGCCGAACGTCATCGCGATGCGGCCGCGATGGACGAAGTACAGCTCCTCCTGCTCGTCGTGGAAGTGCCCGTTGCTCTCGTAGCCGGGCGGCATCACGATCGCGTTGGCGCCGAACTCCTTCACGTCCAGCCCCTTGCGGATCTTGCGAAAGCCGTAGCCCTCGCCGAGCAGCTCAAGGTCCCCGACCGCGTAGCCCGGTCCGCTGACGATCTCCTTGGTCATGCCTGCCTCCTAAAGCCCGTAGGAACGGCCGATGACGTCGAGCATGATCTCGTCCGTGCCGGCGCCGATGCGATTCAGGCGCATGTCGCGCCACACCCGCTCGACGCCGTACTCCTTCATATACCCAGCGCCGCCGTGGATCTGGATGCACTCGTCGGCGACCTCCACCGCGATCCGCGCGGCATGCAGCTTTGCCATCGAGATCTCGCGCACGGGGTACTCGCCGTTCTGGAAGCGCCAGGCGGTCACGTAGGTCATCTGCCGCGCCGACTCGATCTTCGTCGCCATCTCGGCGAACTTGTGCCGGATCACCTGGAACTTGCCGATCTGGCGGCCGAACGCGGTGCGCTCCTGCGCGTACTGGAGCGTGCGGTCGAAGCAGCGCTGGGCGCCGGAGACGCAGCCGGCGGCGCCGATCAGGCGCTCGCCCTGCAGCTCCCACATGATGTGGTAGAAGCCCTTGCCGACCTGGCCGAGCACCGCCGACTCGGGCACGCGCACGTCCTGGAAGGCGAGCAGCGCGGTGTCGGAGGCGTGCATGCCGAGCTTCTCGAGCTTCTTCTCCTTGATCACGCCGGGCGCGTCCATGGGCACGAGGAAGAGCGTGAAGCCGTCGTAGCCGGCGTCCGGATCGGTCTTCGTGACGAGCACGATCACGTCGGCGCGGTGGCCGTTGGTGATGTAGGTCTTCGAGCCGTTGATGACGTACTCGTCGCCGTCCTTGACGGCGCGCGTCTTGATGCCGGCGACGTCGGAGCCGGCGTCGGGCTCGGTGATCCCGAGGCAGAGGATCTTCTCGCCCTTGACGGCGGGCACGACCCACTGCTGCTTCTGCTCCTCGGTGCCGAACTTGAGGATCGGCGGCATCGCCATCTGCGTGTGGACGGCGACCCCCATCGAGAGGCCGCCGGAGTTCGAGCCGCCCATCTCCTCGGCGAGCACGAGCGCCGAGTAGTAGTCGCCGCCCTGGCCGCCGTATTGCTCGGGCACGTCGAGGCCGAGGAAGCCGAGCTCGCCCATGCGGTTGAAGACCCAGTTGGGGAACGTCGTCTCCTCCCACTCCTCCGCGTGGGGCGCGAGCTCCTTCGCGATGAAGCGCGCGAGCGACTCGCGCAGCCGGTCGTGGTCGTCGTTGAAGATGAAGTGCTTGCGCTGGCCGGCGAAGTCCGGCTTGAGCACGTCTGCGGTGGCGGCCATGCGGTGTCTCCTCGTGCGGTTGGCGTACCGAGCAAGTAGACAGTAGAGCTTCCTACTTGCAGCTGCACGCTGTACCGTGCGCGCCATGGCCTACGACACCCTCCGCTACGACGTCGCCGCTGGTGTGGCGACGATCGCACTCGATCAGCCGGAGACGCGCAACGCGCTCTCCGACGCCCTCTTCACCGACCTCCACGCCGCCTTCGAGGCGGCGCGCGACGACGCCGCGGTCCGCTGCGTCGTGTTGACCTCCACGCACGAGAAGGTCTTCTCCTCGGGCGCCAACCTCGCCGGCTTCGCGGCCGAGGTGCCGCTCGTGCACAAGCACGCCGGGATCGAGCGCTTCCCGGCGCTGTTCACGCTGATCGGCAGACTCGGCAAGCCGACGATCTGCGCCGCCAACGGGCACGTGCTCGCGGGTGCGCTCGGGATCGCGCTCGCGTGCGATCTGGTCGTCGCGAAGGAGGGCGTGCGCTTCGGGACGCCCGAGATCAACGTCGGCGCGTTCCCGTTCATGATCATGGCGCTGATCTACCGCAACGTCGGGCGCAAGAAGACGAACGAGCTGCTGCTGCTCGGCGATCAGATCAGCGCCGAGGAGGCGGAGCGGATCGGCCTCGTCAACCGGGTCGTGCCCGCGGAGGAGTTCGACGCCGCGGTCGCCGACTGGGCCCAGCGCCTGGCGAAGAAGTCGCCGGTGCTGATGAAGCTCGGCAAGGACGCGATCTACCGCCAGCAGGACATGGCGTTCGAGGACGCGCTCGACTTCCTGCGCGCGCAGCTCACGATCGCGTTCTCGACCGACGACATCCAGGAGGGCGTGAAGGCGTTCTTCGAGAAGCGGGAGCCCACATGGACGGGACGGTAGGCACGTCGCCGAGCATCCTGCGGCCGCTCGTCGAGGAGCTCGCCGCGCGCCGCGCGAAGGCGATGCTCGGCGGCGGCGAGGAGAAGATCGCCAAGCAGCACGCCGCCGAGAAGCTGACCGCGCGCGAGCGCCTCGCGCTGCTGATCGACGAGGGCACGTTCACCGAGCTCGGCATCCACGCCGGCATCCACTTCTCCGTCCGCGGGCTGGAGGGCAAGGAGGCGCCGGCCGACGGCGTCATCACCGGCTACGGCAAGGTCGACGGCCGCATGGTCGCCGTCTGCGCCTACGACTTCACCGTCATGGCCGGCTCGATGGGGATGTCCGGCGAGATCAAGGTCACGCGCCTGCGCGACCTCGCGCTGACGAAGCGGATCCCGTTCATCTGGCTGCTCGACTCCGCCGGCGCGCGCATCCAGGAGGCGGTCGGCTCGCTGTTCGCCGGCTCGGGCTTCCTCTTCCGCGAGGAGGTCGTGATGAGCGGCGTGATCCCACAGATCGCGGCGCTGATGGGCCCGTGCGCGGCCGGCACGGCCTACATCCCCGGCCTGGCCGACTTCGTGCCGATGGTTCGCGGACGGGGATCGATGGCGCTCGCCGGTCCGCACCTGGTGCGCGCGGCGGTCGGCGAGGACGTCACGCAGGAGGAGCTGGGCGGCTCCCGGGTGCACTGCCGCAAGAGCGGCGTCGGCGACCTCGAGGTGGCCGACGACGAGGAGTGCA
>Ga0134121_10004901_pt1 | contig 10910 bp, 10 predicted proteins | sample KB301_FD_96463 | JGI IMG/M metagenome (GOLD analysis project Ga0134121, IMG submission 96463) | Terrestrial soil microbial communities without Nitrogen fertilizer from Kellogg Biological Station, Michigan, USA - KB3-0-1 | ecosystem: Environmental > Terrestrial > Soil > Unclassified ...
ACGCATCGTGTCCGCCATCGAATCTTTAGCCAAGCAACTGCATCCGGAAGCCTATCCGGTGGCACGTGGCGCAGAGAAAGACAATCTGACCGGCTACCATGGAACTGTCCCGCCTCTATCGGCTACCGCCTTGCGATTGCCGCAATCCTTTCTTTCGTTCATGGCGCCATCAGCGGAAGCACTCGCATCCACTCCGGAGCACGCATGCAGCCTCTGACGCTCTGGCGTGTACTCGCGCGTTGCGGAATCCTCGCTGTCATACTCTTTGTCGTCGTTGTCGTCGCTCTCAAATTCGGCGCCGTGCAAGTCTCCCTCTGGGGCCTCGGACGCGACCTCATCAGCGTCATCCTTCACCGCACCAGCGCCATTTCCACTGACTACGGCATGATCGTCATCGATATTCGTCTACCGCGAATCCTGCTGGCGATTTTCGTCGGTGCTGCGCTCTCCGTCGCCGGCACCAGTTTCCAGGCGCTGCTGCGCAATCCGCTCGCCGACCCGTACGTCCTGGGTGTTTCCAGTGGTGCCGCACTCGGCGCTGTTCTCGCCTTGATCGTTGAGCCGCACATCGCTCTGCCTCCTGCGGTCACCGCATTGTTGACCCCGCTCGGGGCGTTCCTCGGCGCCGCCGCCACCATCGCCTCCGTCTACGTTCTCGGCCGCCGTGAGGGCCTTCTCGATACCAACACGCTCCTCCTCGCCGGCATTATCACGGCTTCCTTTCTCTCCGCGATCATCATCTTCCTCATGACCACCCTCGTCAGCCGCGATCTCCACGGCATGCAATTCTGGCTGATGGGCGATCTTTCCATTGCACTCCAGCGAAACCTCCGCTGGATTCTCGGCGTCACTTTCGCCATCGCCGCCGCCGCGATCTACACGACCGCGGGTGATCTCAACCTCCTGCTCTCCGGCGAAAAAGAAGCCATGCACCTCGGCGTGGACGTTCCCCGCGTCCGCCTCGTCGTCTACATCGCTGCCTCGGTGCTCACCGGACTGGCCGTTTCCGTCAGCGGCGCCATCGGCTACATCGGCCTCCTCGTCCCGCACGTCATGCGCTGGATTTTCGGCTCCGACCACCGCATCTTGATCCCCACGGCCGCGTTCGGCGGAGCAATCGCGCTGGTCATCGCCGACACCCTCGCGCGCACCGTTGTTGCCCCCGCCGAAATTCCCGTCGGCGCCATGACCGCCCTCGCCGGCGCTCCGCTCTTCATCTATCTGCTCCGGAAGCGCCTCGCATGACCGCCGCCACTCGCAACTCCGCCGCCCAGAACGCCCTCGACGCCACGCGCGCATCCAGCGAATTTCGCCTCAGCGTTGAACAAGTCAGCTACGCGTACTCCCCCAATCCTGCGCAGGCGCCGCTGTTCACTCTCGAAGCCAGCAGCTTCCAGGCTCGCCCCGCCGAAATTGTCGCCGTACTCGGGCCCAATGCCAGCGGCAAGTCCACGCTGCTCAAGCTCATCGCCGGCGCGATCGACCCCATGTCCGGTCGCGTCCTCCTCAATGGCGTCGCCACCAACTCGCTCTCTCCGCGCGATCGCGCGCAACGCATTGCCATGGTGCAGCAGGAAAGCCCGCTTCCGTTTCCGTTCCGCGCCTGGGAATTTGTTTTGCAGGGGCGTCACGCCTACGGCCGCTCGCTGCGTTTCGAAAACGATCAGGACATCGCCATCGCCCGCAACGCCCTAGCGCAAGTCGGCGCAGAACATCTCACCGACCGCTACATGGATCAGATCTCCGGCGGCGAAAAGCAGCGCGTCATCCTCGCCCGCGCGCTCACCCAGCAGCCGCAACTCCTTCTGCTCGACGAGCCCACGCTGCATCTCGACATCGGCGCCCAAGTCAGCCTGCTCGAAACGCTCCGCCGCCTGGCCGCCGCCAATCGCTACACCGTCGTGGTCGTAACGCACGAGCTGAATCTCGCCGCTGAATATTCCGATCAAGTCGTGCTCCTGCAAAAGGGCAGGAGCCTCCGCGTTGGCCCGCCCGCCGCCGTCTACCAGCGCGAATTGCTCGAACAGGTTTTCCAGACCTCGCTCTCCGTGGAGCTCGGCTCATCCGGCCGTCCTCGCGTAAGCGTGCTGCCTGGATCGCAGTCGTCGTAAAGGGTCGTTGCAGTTGAATTTTCTCTAGGAGGTGGGAACTTCAGCTCACACGCAACCGTTTGCACTACCTCGACGCCTAGATTGTTGGTAATCGGCGTACACGCGTAACCAAACAGCGGGCCCAGCCCCCAACAACAACCGCGAACTTCGTGCTCGGGAAGACGGGACCTATTTAAGCCGTCGCCGACGCGCGACTGTACGGCGGAACCATTCTGCGCCGGCCACTGCGCCGCATCGCTCGTTCACCAAAAAACGGGCAGCGCCGCGGGAAGGCCCGCAGAGTCCACGAATGTGGACCGCGTTCTTGTAGCACCGTCAGGGCCCGGCTTTAGCCGCACAGGGCAACCTTCGGGGCCGCAAGAGTCGCTTTCACCGCCAAGCCAGGAGACCGGCGAAGTTCGCAGCCTGCTCGACGCTTTACCCGCATCGTCAGGCCAGCCTCGACCTCCCACGCGTAAGGGAGCGGAGGACCAATGAAAACGATAATTCGCCGTCTCTCCTTATCACTCGCTCTGTTTTTCGCATTCGTTGTCTCGTCGCAATCATCTCTCGCACAAGATCATGCTGCTCTCAGCGGCAAAGTTCTCGACCCCGACGGTCGTGTCGTTTCCCGCGCCCGCGTCAATCTCCTCTCCGGCCTGAATCCCATCGACGATCGCGACACCGACTCCGCGGGCCAGTTCCGTTTCGAAGGCTTGTTGGCCGGCACCTACACGCTGGTCGCGAATGTCTCGGGCTTCTCCACCCTTTCCACGAGCATCGATCTTCGAGCCGGCGAAGACCGTACTGTTGACCTTCATCTGCAGGTAAGCGCCGTCGAAGAACACGTCGTAGTCTCCGCGGCGCCGGGCGGAGTGCTCTCTACGCAGATCGGCTCCTCCGTTAGCGTCATCACCAAACAGGACATCGAAGACCAGGGTGTGCAGAACATTTACGAATCGCTGCGCGAAATCCCCGGCGTCAATGTCAGCCAGACCGGCCGGCACGGTGGTGTCGCCAGCGTCTTCATTCGAGGCGGCAACTCCAACTACAACCTCGTCATGATCGACGGGATCCAGCTGAATCAATTCGGTGGCGATTTTGATTTCTCCTCCCTCGGCGTCGACGGCGTAGATCACATCGAAGTTTCGCGCGGCCCGCAAAGCGCGCTCTACGGATCCAACGCCATGGCTGGTGTCGTTAATATCGTCAGCGAGCGCGGCGAAGGGCCGCCGCAGTTCTCATTCCTGGCCGAAGGCGGCAGCTTCACCACACGCCGCTTCGCCGGCGGGGGCAGCGGTTTGACCCACGGTTTCAGCTGGGGGTTCAATCTCTCGCGGCTGGATTCCGGCGGCGTCGTGCAGAACGACAACTACCGCAACCAGAGCGCCTACGTTAGTCTCGGCTATTCGCGCACGCCGAAGCGCCAGTTCATGTTCCATTTCTTCGGCAACGCCAACGACGCTGGCGCTCCCGGGCCGTACGGCTCCGATCCCGATCATCTTTTCTTCGGCCTCGACACCGTCTCGCGTGCCAAACAAAATCTCTTCGCTTATCAAGCCAGCTATGCTGAACAGTTCACCAGCCGCCTGCGTCAGGTCTTCACCCTCAGCGTAACTCCGGATCGCTCCTACTTTATTTCTCCGTTCGGCGACTCGTTCGAAAAAAATCTTCGTGTCGACGTCGCCACGCACGGCGAACTTAACGTCTCTGCGAAGGACTCCTTCGTCTACGGCTTCGAGTTCAATCACGAACAGATCGAAGACACCTTCATCATCAACGCCAGCGCCGACCCGTTCACTCTCCCGCGCGCCAGCTATGCCTACTTCGCCGAGAATCGCTGGAGTCCCACCAAGCGCTTCGTCCTGACCGCTGGAGTCCGTGTCGACAACATCCGCACCGATGCCCTCCCCGAGGATCCCATCGACGGCCGCCCGTTTTTGCCGAAAGCCACCGTCACCAAGGCCAATCCGCGGATTACCGCCGCGTATCTCCTCCGTGATTCCGCCGTGTCGTCCGATCGCCTCGGCGCCATGCGTCTCCACGGAAGTTTTGGCACCGGCATTCGCGCTCCCGGGGGATTCGAGCTCGCCTTCACCGACAATCCCGCGCTGAAACCCGAACGCAGCATCAGCTTCGATCTAGGCGTCGAGCAACGCTTCTTCAACGATCGCGCCATTTTCGACGTCACCTATTTCTATAACCGCTACAAGGATCAGATCGTCGTTCTCGGCGGAAGCCTCACCAATCTCAGCACCTTCACCTCCGACAACCTCGCGAATTCCCGCGCCCAGGGCCTGGAAACCACGCTCCGTCTTCGCCCCATCCGCTCCGTCGAGCTTTCGGCGCAGTATACCTGGCTCAACTCCACCATCCTTGCCCTCGACGGCAGCACCCTGGTCAACACGCCGTTCGAAGTCGGCCAGCCGCTCCTGCGCCGGCCGCGCGAATCGGCGGCCTACAACATTACCTGGACCCACAAGCGCCTCATGCTCAACACCAACGCCTTCATCCGCGGCGCGGTGTTCGACGTCGAACCCAACGACGGTACGTTCGCCTGCGTTCTCGGTTTGTCATGTCTGTTCCGCAACAAGGGCTACGTCCTGGCGAATGTAGGCTTCGCCTACACTCTCCCTGCCGGCGTGGAAATTTATGGCCGCCTCAACAATTTTCTCAACCAGAAATACGAAGAGTCTCTGGGCTTTCCCGCCCTCCACCTCAATTTCTTGGCGGGGATCAAATTCCGCATCCCCTCGCGCTGACATGTCCCAGCGACTCGAGTCACGGTCTTGGGTGGCCCATCCTTTGCGCTTTTCGCAAAGGGTGGGTCGCTCCGTTGCCGCGGACGTTTCCGCAGAGCGTCTGCTTCCCATGGAAGCAGCTCCATCGCTTCTCTTCGTGAGGCCAACGCATGCCTGAGCCCATCCTCTTTTGCTGGTCCGGCGGCAAAGACTCCGCCATGGCCCTCCACGCACTTCAGCAATCCCCGGACGTCCAAATCGTCGCTCTCCTCACCACCGTCACCGAAACCTACGACCGCATCAGCATGCACGGCGTCCGCCGCGAACTCCTTCTCCTTCAAGCGCAATCGATCGGCATCCCGCTCCACGAAGTTCGCATTCCCCCGCAATGCGTCAACCCGCTCTACGAACAGCGTATGGAGGAAGCCCTCCGCATCCACCACGTGCAAGGCGTCCGCTCTGTCGCTTTCGGTGACATCTTCCTCGAAGACCTGCGCGCCTACCGCGAGACAAATCTCGGGCGCATCGGCATGACCGCCATCTTCCCCATTTGGAAGCGCGACACCCGCGAGCTCATCCGCCACTTCCACACGCACAAATTTCGCGCCATCACTGCCTGCATTGATCCAAAAATTCTGCCGCATACATTCGCAGGCCGCGAACTCGACGATGGTTTCTTCCGCGATCTCCCGCCGCAAGCCGATCCCTGCGGCGAAAACGGCGAATTCCACACCTTCGCCTTCGACGGCCCGATATTCCGCCACGCGATTCCTTTCCGCGCCGGCGAAGTAATCGAACGCGACGCCTTTGTCTTCTGCGATCTGTTACCCGAACCGTAGTAGCGGGTTCTTTAGACCCGCAACAACGAATTGCTGAAATCACTCGAAGAGAACAACTAAGCGAAGGAGAAAAATCCAATGAACTCAGAAACCATGCACCGCGAAAATCTCATCATCCGCACAGTCGTCATCCTGGCCATGATCGCGCTGGCCGCGGTACTCCGCGTCATGCCTCATCCGTGGAACTTCACCCCAGTAGGCGCCATGGCGCTGTTCTCGGGTGCCGTGATCAAGGATCGCCGTCTCGCCTTTCTCTTCCCGCTTGTCGCCCTGTTCGTCGGCGATATCTTCGTCGGCTTCCACAAACTGATGCCCCTCGTATACGCCAGTTTCCTCGTTGACGTCGCGTTCGGCTACTGGATCCGCGATCACCGCACTGTCGCCCGCATCGGCGGCGTCACGCTCCTCGGCGCCATTCAATTCTTCCTCGTGACCAACTTCGGCGTCTGGGCCTTCCTGGAAGGCTGGCCGCACACCGCTGCGGGACTGCTCGCCTGCTACGTCGCCGGTCTTCCGCTCCTGCTGAACACGCTAGCCGGCGACGCCTTCTACGCCACCCTGTTCTTTGGTGGCTTTGCCCTCGCCGAGCGCCTGTTCCCCGTCCTCCGCGAACAATCAGACTCTGCAACCAGCGCCGCTACCGTCTCCTAGCGCGAAGCGCGGAAACGATGGCATAGGCTTTCAGCCTGTGCTCCGCCGACCAGGAAACCATCCATCAGCAACAACCGGCAACGGACCACCGTCCACAATCGCAGGTACTTTCCGCCAAGCAAGGAGTGACTAATCGAATGACCGCACCGACCACCGCCACACCTCACCACCCCAAAGTCGGCGTAGGCGTCCTCCTCACCGACCCCCAAGGCCGCATTCTCCTCACGCTCCGCAAGCGTCCGCCGGAAGCCAACCACTGGAGCATCGTCGGCGGCAAACTCGACTATTTCGAACCGCTCGAAAAGTGCGCGATCCGCGAGACCCTCGAAGAAGTCGGCGTTGAAATCGCCATCGAGCGTCTCCTCTGTATCACCGACCACTGCCTCCCCGAAGAAGGCCAGCACTGGGTCGCCCCCGCCTATCTCGCCCGCATCCTCAGCGGCGCCCCCGCAAACTGCGAACCAGACAAAACTGTCGAAGTTCGCTGGTTCCCGCCCGATCAGCTGCCACCCAACCTGACCATGACCGCTCGCAACGCCATCCGCGCCTTTTTGCATCCCTAGCATGTTGATAGGGAGCGCTACTTGTGGAGCGTGTCTACACTGAGCTTGGCGACAAGCCCAACGCAAAGGCAACGTAGTCTCAATTGGCCATTGCCTACGTAGAGCCCGGAAGCGCTTCCATATACATCGCCGGGAGAACGAAACCGCAGCAGTTATGCGTCTAATACACGCGCAGAACAAGCATCCAGGTAGGTACACGCCACAACCACCAGTTCCCGGCGCAAGGCTTCGCCTTCGTTTTCGGGAGCACCCGATTCCAGAATTCTCCGGCTGACCCCAAGCATCATCCCCTGCAGCAGGGAAGCAACAAGCTGTGGATTGGTCGTCAACAGTTCGCGGGCCGTCCCCAACATTCGCACGATCGCCTCATTGAACCGGATTGCCATCTGCTGCACGATCTTCGCTCCGTCCACGTCCGAACTCACGGAGTAGAGTGCGACGCTCGTCTTGGCATTTCGCATCTTCGCTTCAAAAAAAGCGGTGATGACAGCGGTGGCCATTTGCCGCAGTGTTGCACCCTCCTGCTCTTTGCAGGCGAGCTCGACGGCATTGGTCACTTCTTCAAGGTGGCGTTTCAAGGCGGCTTGCAAAAGGGCGCTTTTGTTCGGGAAGTACTGATATAAGGTTCCGACCGAAACGCCGGCTCGCAAGGCCACCCTGCTCGTGGTCAGGCGTTGCTTTCCCAGCTTGAGCAAAACCTGAATAGTGGCCTCAAGAATCGCGTTGACGCTTGCCGTTGAACGCGCTTGAACTGGCGATTTGCGCGGCTCTAAGAGGAGTTGGGAACGCTGAGGCAAATGCGAACTCACAATCCGAAGCTTTCTTCATCTAATCACGGGTAAGACGATTACGACAAGCGCCGATCAACTAGAGGAGAAACGCCATGACGAAACAGATGAACCTTGGCGGCAGCTTCACGCTTCCAGGTACTTCGACGAGCTTGAACCGTATGGGCTACGGCGCGATGCAACTTGCTGGCCCGCAGGTTTGGGGACCGCCGCGTGATGTGAACGCAGCGATGGCTGTCCTCCGAGAGGCCGTTGCGGCTGGCGTGAACCACATCGATACGAGCGACTATTATGGTCCCCATGTGACCAATCAGATCATTAAGCGGGCGTTGCATCCGTATCCGGATGGCCTCGTGATCGTCACCAAGGTGGGCGCTCGCCGCGGCGAAGATAAGTCATGGCTCCATGCTCTTTCGCGCCAGGAACTCATCGATGCCGTGCATGACAACCTCCGAAACCTTCGGGTAGACAAGCTCGACGTCGTCAATCTCCGCGTCGGAGGATTCACGGAGCCTTCAAAAGGATCCATTGAAGAACCGCTCACCATCCTCGCGGAACTCAAGCGCCAGGGACTCATTCGTCATTTAGGCTTAAGCAATGTCAGTCCAGAGCAGTTCGCGGAAGCCCGGAGAATTACCGAAATCATATGCGTCCAGAACTTTTACAATGTGGCCCAACGGAATGACGACGCCTTCATCGAGAACCTCGCAACACAAGGCATAGCGTATGTGCCGTTCTTTCCTCTGGGAGGGTTCACTCCGCTGCAGTCGTCGAAGCTCGATACGGCAGCGGCGTCGCTGCAAGCCACACCGATGCAGGTCGCGCTTGCCTGGCTCCTTCAGCGCTCGCCCAACATCCTGCTGATCCCAGGTACATCTTCCATCGCGCATCTTCGTGAAAACCTGAGCGCTGCAACGCTAGAACTTCCTTCCGGGATGATCGCTGATTTGAACGCAATAGGTGCACCCGCCAAACCAACGAGCAGCCGACAGGGAGCGTGACCCACGTCTCTCCTTCGAACTGCGAGGAACAACAGAAAGTGGCGCACCTTTTGTACACCGCTCATCGCTCTCGCAAAATGCGTACCGAGCCATTCCTGAATCGCGCCAAAACGGAACTCGCCTTTGCTTAGAGCGACCATCACAAAGTCGAACGCCATCGCTGCCTCTATGTCCAGGTCATATCCGTTGACCAGCAAGAATGTATGTGCCGCGGCAAAAGCGACCCGCTTGTTTCCATCAAGAATAAGGATGCTTGTTGACGACAGACTCCATCAGCGCGGCAGCCTCTTCCAGAACACTCGTGTAATACCCGATCTGCGGACGTAAGACCGCGGACTCCAGCGGCGCCTTGTCCTTTATCCCTGGGTCGCCGCCGTACTCCTCGATTTGTTGACGATGAATGCCCAGAATTTCCGCGACCGTAAGGTAAATGCGCTCGGCCACCTATTTGGCCAGCTTCGCGTAGAATTGCCGAACTTTTCATTCGAACGTTGATACGCTTCCATCACTTCGGGCCGCACCATCTGCCGGGATGGCACAACATTTCGAATGTAATGTTCGATCGCCTTCTCTAGCAGATACCGCTGTGACTGCCCGTGCTGCTTCGCAACCTGCACAAATTCCTTGTAAAGCGCGGCATCAATGGCCGGTCCAATTTTCACGGTGCTGGATTTGCTCGCCATGCCGCTCCCCTCCAGAAACCCGATTTCGGGTGCCGGACTTCTGCTTTTTTTCTTGTGCTTTAATCGATCCGCAGTCCAGATTCGAAGTCCCAGAGATGATCGTGAGACCCTTTTGATTAATCCCCTCATGTTATCGTTGTGCGTTTTATACCTAACCTCCGCCGAACCGCTCTGCTACATTTGGCTTTGTGCCCGCGCAAACTCCACGATAAGTCTTGTCCTTGCCACACATACGCAAAACACCGGGGGTGGGGGGTACCCCTCTCTCGCGTTCTCCCCATCGCCATCTGGTCCTTGAACCTGGTGCTATAATTTCCAATCCTTGTATGTCTAAACTCGCGCCAGATACGACCGCTCTCCCTCCCGAAGTCCTGGCCAAATACGAGCCGGTTATCGGCCTGGAAGTTCACGTCCAGCTGCTCACCAATACCAAGATCTTCTGCGCCTGCTCCACCCGCTTCGGTGACGCCCCCAACGCTAATACCTGCCCGGTCTGCCTGGGCCTCCCCGGCACCCTCCCGGTCCTCAACAAGCGGGTCATCGAAATGGCTGTGCGCGCCTCCCTGGCTTTGAACTGCACCGTGCATGAGCATTCACGATTCGCTCGCAAGAACTATTTCTACCCGGACCTGCCCAAGGGCTACCAGATTTCGCAATACGAGCTGCCGCTGGCCACCGAAGGCTGGGTGGAGATCGAGCTGGCCGGAGCGAGAAAGCGCATCGGCATTACCCGCCTGCACGTTGAAGAAGACGCCGCCAAGAATCTGCACGAGGGCCTGGCACACTCCGACGTGAAGGCGTACATCGACTACAACCGCTGCGGCTCGCCGCTCGCCGAGATCGTTTCCGAACCGGACATGCGCACGTCCGAAGAGGCCTACGCCTACCTCACCACGCTGCGTCAGATCCTGCTCTACACCGGCGTCAGCGACTGCAACATGGAAGAGGGCTCGCTCCGCTGCGACGCCAACGTGAGCGTGCGTCCGCGCGGCACCCAGCAATTTGGCACCAAGGTCGAAGTCAAAAACCTGAACTCATTCCGCTTTCTGCAGAAGGCGCTGGAATACGAAATCGAGCGCCACATCGGCGTTATCGAAAACGGTGGCCGCATTTCCCAGGAAACTCGCCTCTGGAACCAGGCCGAAGGCCACACTGTCTCGATGCGCTCGAAGGAAAAGGCTCACGACTACCGGTATTTCCCCGAGCCGGATCTGCTACCCGTGCACGTCAGCTCCGCATGGCGCGAGGAAATCCGCCGCTCCGTGCCGGAACTTCCAGAAGCGAAGCGCACGCGCTTTGTCACCGCCTACGGCATCACGCCCTATGACGCCGAAGTCCTCACCTCCACGCAAGCACGCGCCGATTATTTCGAGGCGGTCACCAAAGCCGGCGGCTCCGGCAAGAACGCCGCGAACTGGATGCAGACCGAACTGCTTCGCCGTCTGAACGATTCCGGCAAGGAGATCGAAGCGAGTCCTGTTACGCCCGCAGCCCTCGCAGAGCTGCTGAGGCTCGTTGAATCCGGCCCGATCACCGGAAACATCGGGAAGAGGG
>Ga0134121_10004902_pt1 | contig 10908 bp, 9 predicted proteins | sample KB301_FD_96463 | JGI IMG/M metagenome (GOLD analysis project Ga0134121, IMG submission 96463) | Terrestrial soil microbial communities without Nitrogen fertilizer from Kellogg Biological Station, Michigan, USA - KB3-0-1 | ecosystem: Environmental > Terrestrial > Soil > Unclassified ...
AGAAGCTGGGCGGCGGGCTGTCCGAGCTGCGCCGTGTGCTTGGGCGCGCAGGCTACGCGAAACCGATCTGGTACGAGGTTCCGAAGAGCCGCAAGGCGCCCAAGGCGGTCCGCCGGGCGGTGAAGAAGGGCGCGCGTCTCATCTTCGTGTGGGATGACGACAGGATGGTTCAACGGTGCATCGACGCGCTGGCCGGAACCAAGAAGGTCGAGCTCGCGATCCTGCCGGCCGGCACCGCCAACCTGCTCGCGACGAATCTCGGCATTCCGAAACAGATCGACAAGGCGGTCGCCGTCGGTCTACACGGCGCCCGACACACGCTCGACGTCGGCGTCATCAACGGCGAACGATTTTCCGTCATGGCGGGCGCAGGTTTCGACGCGCTGATGATTCGCAGCGCGGATTCCGCGCGAAAGCAGCGGCTCGGGCGACTCGCCTACCTCCGCAGCGGCATGAAAGCGATGCGTGCTCCGGCGGTGCCGATGACGGTGCGGGTGGACGGCGCCACCTGGTTCGAGGGCAAGGCGAGCGCGGTGCTGTTCGGCAACGTCGGCACCGTGACCGGCGGGTTCCGGTTGTTCCCGGACGCCTCGGCCCACGACGGGATGCTCGAGGTCGGCGTGGTGACCGCGCGCAGTGTCGGGGAGTGGGTGCGCGTTCTGTCGCGTGTGGCGAGCGGCGACCCCGCGGGATCGCCTTTCGTGAAGATGACCCGCGGCGAAAAGATCGTCGTGCGCCTGTCGCGCAAGCTCGCCTACGAGGCAGACGGCGGCGTGCGTCCGCCCGCGAAGCGTCTCAAGGTGCGCGCGAAGGCGCGCACGATCACCGTCCGCGCGCCCTGACAGGCAGCGTCTTTCGAGACGCGCGCCCGCGGCGCACGGCCGCGATCGCCAGGCCCGCGAGCAGCAGGGCAACGCCGCCCGCACCCGGTCCCTCCGCCGTCTCGCACTTGCACGTGTCGATCGTGCCCTTGGGCATGATGCTGCCGCCGGAGCCGGTGGAGGAGGTGCCGCCGCTGCCGGGGCCGCTCCTGGCGCCGACGCCGGTCGTGCCGCCCTGACCGCCGTTTCCCACGATGCTGAATCCGCCGGCGCCGCCGGTGCCGCTGCCCGTGCCCGCGTCGGGCTGTCCCACGGCGGTGCACTTGCCCATCATGCATTGCTGGCCGCCGGGACAGGTGACGCCCTGACAGCCGTCCTGGCAGTTGCCGCCGACGCAGACCTGTCCCGCGGGGCAGGTCTTGTTCTCACAGCCGGTCTCGACGCAGGCCCCGGTGGTCATGTTGCAGCTCGTGCCTGCCTTGCAGGTGCGGCACTTGTTGTTGCACGGCGGCTGGCAGGCGCCGTTTTCGCACACGCGGCCGGAGGGACAGGTGATGCCTTCGCACGCGGCGACGCAGTTGCCGAGCACGCAAGTTTGACCGTGTGGGCACGTGACACCCACGCAGCCGCCCACGCACTGCCCGAGCTGACAGACCTGGTCTGCGCCGCACGTGCGGCCGATGCAGCCGGGATCCTTGCAGAGCCCGTCGCTCTTGTCGCAGGTCAGACCGGGCGCGCACGGGAACTCGCTGTCGTCGCAGAAGTGGCGGCAAACGCCCTGGCTACAGACCTCGTTGGTCGCGCAGAGATTGCCTTCGTCGACCATGCCGTTGCAGTCGTTGTCGAGGTTGTCGCACTTCTCGGTGCTCGGCATCACCGTCTGGCGGCAAGTGGTCGTCGTTCCACCCGCCGCGCACTCGGTGACGCCGCCCGCGCAGATCCCCATCGCGTTGGGAACCGTGCAGGGATCGCCGCCGAGGCTGCAGGACAGTCCCGACACGAAGAACACGAAGTCGTTGAAGTCCCCGTCGTTGCCGTTGCCGGGCGTGTTGGGCTGGTTCCCGGTGCAGCCGCGCCAGCTCTGCGTGCAGGTCGGCTGATCTTCGAAGGCGATGTAATACGACTGCGGGTCGGCGACCGACTGATAGATGAGGACCGTGACCCACGGCTGGCCCGCGCTGTTCTTGTCGTTGAGATCGGCCTGCGAGTACTTCGTCTGCGGGCACTGACTGCCGGCGAGCCCCTTCATCGCGAGGCCGATGAGGCCGCCCTTGCCGTTTGCGTCGGGCGGGATGTAACGCGGATCGGTCCGGATGTTCTGCGCGAAGTCGTAGTCGGTCCAGGTGTGCTGGTTCGTCTGCGTCGTCATGTGCGTCGCGAGCGGACAGAAGTCGTTGTCCATGCACATCAGGCCGTTGGGCGGCGCCGGCTGCAGATTCGACGGGACGAGCGTGTAGATCTGCGCGTCCGTGGGCTTCGTCGCTGGCTCGGTCGCGTTGTACCAGCCGAGCTCGTTCTTGCAGCCGCCGCCGCGCACGACGATCGTCCCCGTCAGGCCGCATTGCGGTGAGAACGTTCCCGGCGTCACGTGCGCATCGCGCGTCGGGTCCATGGTCATGTCGGCGCCCATGACGCCGTTGATCACGTGGTACTTGAACAGACCGCCGAGCGTGTCGGCGTCCGCCGGAAATCCGCGACTGGTGATGACGCTGATCTCCGCGGCCGGTGTCGCCTGCGGCACCGGGTCGCCGTTGGGCTGGGTGAGCGCGTGCGCCTGACCAACCATCAACGAAAGGACACTAAGAGGAAGCACTAAGCGTCTAAGCAAGCTCATGGGGGAACTGTTGCAGCTTTTGGAAGCGGCCGCAAAGCGATTTTTGTCGAGTCGTCACCCGCACTTGCGACATTGAGCCGGATTGGGGTACACGTGCCTCACACCGCTCTTGCGCAAGCTGGCGCTCCACGCTGTCCCGCTGCTGCTCGTCGCGCGCGCGACGGTCGCGCGCGCCGGCGAAGACCAAACCGGGCCGCCGGAACTCGAGACGCCGGAGGCGGGGGCGCCCGAGACCGAGCCGCCCACCGGCGCGCCAAAGCCGAAGAAACCGCCGCCGGCGGAGCGCGAGCGACCGAACGACCATTACTATCCGCCGCCGGTCGACGGCCCGGCGCTGCGCCTCCCGGAGTCGCCGAACCGCCTCTACGCGGACGTTTCCTACGCGAAGAGCGACGACCTGACCGCGCTGCCGTTCATCGCGGGCCGGGGTCGCAACTTCCGCCTCGCCCTGGGCGGCGCCTGGCGCTGGAATCAGCGGTTCGTCTTCGACGCGCAGGTTCCGCTCAACCTGACGACGCTGATCGTTACCCAGATCCTGAACGGCCTGCCCCCGCTGGAAGCAGACGCGCGCCAGACCAAGGTCTCGCTCGGCGACATCGGGGGCGGCGCGGTCTGGACGGAGCGGCTCACCGGCGGCGAGGGGCTGATAGGCGGGCTCGGCCTACGCGTCCGCATCCCCACGCACACGACGCGCTTCCCGTTCCACCTGATGAACGGAGAAATCGCGAATTTCACCATTCCCTATTACTTCCACCTGGAGCCAGCGCTGATCCTCGGCGGCGCCTTCAACGGCGGCAGCGACTTCGGCCGGTTCACCTGGGTGCTGAATCAGGGCGCGATCGTCCTGGCCGGCCCCGACGGCAACTTCTACGACCAGCACATCTCGGTTCCGACGCTCTACATGTGGGAAGCGCACTACGCGATCTGCTGGGCGCCCTGGTCGTTCCTCGGCACGTCGGTCGAGGTGGCCACGATAGTCCAGCTCAACCATGTCTCCTCCACGGCCACGACGAACCTGGAGAAGTTCAACGACGTCCGCGCCGTCTGGGTGGCGCCGGCGCTGCAGTTTCACGTGGGCGACGCCCGGATCGACCTGATCGCCCGGATCGGCGCGTCGCGCGGGCAGGAGTTTTACGGCGTGCTCGAGTACGTCGGGACGCACTCCGTCACGGTGCGCGTGACGCTGATGTTCGATTGATTTTCATCGACGAGGCCCCGGCCGGCGATAGTCTAAGCAGGATGGTGACGCGACCCTCGATTGCATTGTGCGTGCTCTTCGCGAGCGCCGCGATCGGTTGCAAGGCGGGCGTCAAGCCGAGTTGCACCACGACGGACGCGGGCGTCATCGAGGTCGGCATCGAGACACCCGCCGGGTGTCCGCCGGCGCAGGCGAACGAGCTCGGCATCGGCGAGCCGTGCACGAAGTGCGGCAACGAATGTGCTTCGCCGCTGCGCTGCGCCTGCGACTCGCTGCTCGGCGTGCAGCTCTCCGGCGTTCCCTGCGTCTGCACGCTGCTCCAGTTCGCGGAGCAGGGATCGACCGACCCGTGCAAGGACGTGGGGGCGAACTGGTGCGGCAGCAACACGAGGTGCTGCAACGTGCTGGCGCTCGCCGCCTACTGCATCCCGAACGTCTGCCTGCCCAACGGCGAGTGCGTCGAGTTCTTCCCCCTCGACGCCGGAACCGACGGCGCGAGCGATTAGAACAGGCCCGCCGCGATCTAGAGGCACCGCAGCGTCGTCGGCATCTTCATGCAGCTCGCCGCCGAGCAGCAGGCGCCCATCGCGCAGGCGGAGGTACCGGTGCAGTCGGTCGAGCAGGTGTTCCCGCTGCAGCGAACCTTCCCCTTGCAGGAGCCCTGGCCGCGGCACGTGATCGTGTTCGACGCTCCGTCGGCGGCGACGCCCATGGCGCAGGACTGCGGTCCCGAGCAGCTCACCGAGCACGACACGCCCGAACAGCCGACCGGGCCGGCGCACGACGTACCGCCCGAACAGGTGATCATGTTCATGGCGCCCGCGCCGGTCACGCCGCCCTTGCACGACGAGGTTCCGTAGCAGGTGACGGTGCAGGGGCTGCCGCCGCACTGGATCGCGCCCGTGCAGGCGCTGTTCCCGCAGCGGACGGTGCAGCTGGTCGCGTCCCGGCAGTCGATCGCGCCCGGACAGCCTGACGCCGGGCAGTCGATGGAGCAGACCTGGCCCTTCGGGCACTTGATGTCGCCCGTGCACGGGTTGCAGGCGGTGCCGCAGGCGAACGTGCACGTGCCGTTGTTGCAGGTTCCGCCGGCGGCCATGCAGTCGTCGCACTCCTTCGTCGCGACCGGCGTGCCGCAGATGCCGCCGCTGCCGACGCTGCCGCCGACACCCCCGCTCCCCATGCCGCCGATGACGGTGCCACCGGCGCCTGTTCCGGCCATTCCGGCGCCGCCGGTCGTGCCGGCGTTGCCCGTCGTCCCTGCGCCCCCCGTCGTCCCCGCGCTCCCCGTCGTTCCGACATTGCCGGCGTTGCCCGTCGTGCCCGCGGCGCCCGTCGTTCCGGCATTGCCGGCGGCGCCCGTCGTCCCGGCGTCACCCGCGATCGGGACGACGCCGCCGGTTCCGCCGGGCGCGCTGGCGCCGCCCGTCGAGCCCGACAGGCCGGCCTTGTCGACGCTGCAGCCGACCGCCAGCAGGCAGACGGCGAGCCGCGCTACGCGTGCTGCGCTGGACAATGGTCAACCGTCGATGACGACGACGAACTTGACCCACTGCGGAACGTGATTGCCCTGCGGCGCCGTCTGCTTCGGGTTCTGCGTCGGCAGCCACACCGCGCCCCAGCTCGGATCGCCGACGATGTTCTCGCCCGTCCGCACAGCCGCGATCCAGAGCTGCGGCTTGGTCGCGGACGCGGAGGAGAGGTTGTAGTTGACCTGCGAACCGTAGGGCCGTCGTGACGAGAACGCGACCCAGTAGATGAGCTCGCCGCGGAAGTTGCCCTTGTCGGGGCTGAAACGCGGCCACGAGTTGGCGTTGCCCGCCGCGCCGTTCGCGGCGTCGAGCCGGATCGGATTGCCGCCCCCCGGCTTGACGATCCACAGCGTCGAGCTCGAGTCGTCGTAACCGTCGCAGCTCTGGTTGCCGTAGTCGGTCGCCGTCTTGTTGACGTCCGGCTCGGCGCCGCAGCTGCTCTGGTTGAACACGACCAGCTTGTTGTCGGTGCTGATGCACGGATAGAAGCTGGTGACATTGTTCATGCGCGGAACCAGCTCCCGCGCGTTGTCGTGGATCCCCGCCGGGTCCGCATCCGCGATGGCGATCTTCCCGCGCCGCTTCATGTCGCCGTTGAGACCGTCGGTGTTGTAGAGGCCGACGTCGGGCATGTCGTACGACGTGAACACGAAGAGGCTGCCGTCCTGGCTCCAGAACGGATCCGATGCGTAGAGCTCGCTCCACGACGGAAGGATCGCGCTACCCCGCGTCGCCGTGCCGGTGGCTCCGGTGACGTTGACCTGGGTCAGGTACAGCTTCGACTGATACATGCTGACCATGTGGTCGTTGTTCGGGCCCCAGGTGCTCTCGGTGGCGACCTTCTCGACGCGGAACTTCTTCCAGTAGTCGGTGAAGTTCACCGTCGGCGAGCTGTTCGGATCCGTGCTGGCGCCCGGGTTGATGTTGACCAGCGACTGCTGGCCGATGTCGAGGATCGACAGGTTGGCGCCGTCGGTCGTCGACGACCCGCCGATGGTCAGCGCCATCAGCTTGCCGTCGTTGCTGATCGCATGGCAGCCGATGCAGTGGCCCTTGCCGGCCCCGTTGTTCACGGCCGCGGGCGCGCCCTGGTAGGGCGGCGTGCTCTTCGGCCCGCCGTCGTCCGTCCAGGTGACGGTCGGCGCCGGCGTCCCGTTGGTGAAGTCGTAGCGGTAGATCGCCGTGCCGTTGGTCTGCGCGGGGTCCAGCAGGATGTAGTTCGGCGGCTGCGCGGGCGCCGCCTCCGACGAGACCTTGGGCGGATTCGGGATCGTCGACCAGTAGTAGATGCCGCCCGACAGCCCGACGTTCGCCCACGCGACGTTGATCGACTGCGACTCGACCGGCGCCGACCCGCCGTTCGCCAGCACGCGCGCCGTCATCTTGATGTCCTGCCTCTCGCTGGTCGCGATGAACAGCTGCGTCAGCGACAGCGGCATCTGCACGTAACAACCACCTCCCGGGAGCGGATCGTTCCCGTTGGTGTCGTCCGTTGCGACGCAGTTCGCGTAGTAGTTGACGTTCAGCCCCGTCGCCGAGAAGTTGAGCCGCGCGCTCGCGCCTGAACCGGAGGCCGTCATCTGCGCGTAGATCGGGGCCAGGTTGGCCGGGAACAGCTGGTGGTCCACCGGATACAGCATGTTCGTCGTTCCCGACGAGTTCCCGTCGAGCACGCCCTTGTTTCCGCTGAAGCCGGTGGCGGTGATGTCGCCGGAGAACGTCGCGGTCAGCGTCGCGTGCGCCGTGGTGGTGCCACTCTTGGCGGTGATCACGTAGCTGCCGGGCGCGCTCGCGGTGGCGAGGCCGGCGCTGACGAGGACGCCCTTCAGATCGGCGTCCCACCCGACCATCGTGGTCACGTTCATCGAGACGCCATTGACGACGCCGGTCGCCGTGAACTGCACGGGCATCCCGGTGAGCGTGCCCGCCGTGCCGGCGGTGAGGGTCACGTCCGCGGTCGCGGGCGTCACCGTCAGCGATTCGAGACCTGGGATGGGCGGCGGACCGATCGAGCTGCCGCCGAACCCGGTGAGCCCAGTCCCGCCGCTGCCGGTCGTCGACTGCTTTTTCACGCCGGCGCAACCGCCGCCCGTCAGCGCCGGGGCGATCGCCGCGGCCGCGAGGCAAACCAGCAGGAAACGCGAGAAGACACGTGACTGCCTAAGTGGGTTCATTTCCGGGCTCCAGCGAATGAGGGGACGGCGGCACTTCGACCAGCGAGGCGCCGCCGCAGGCTATGAAAAGGACTTTACTGCCCGGGTCAATCGAATGCCAGCGGGGGACGCCGCGCGGCCGTCGCTCTTGACGCAGTCAGTGGGCGCGGCTCACGATGGCGGCCATGACAAGGACCTTCTGCCTGGCAGTTTGCATGTTGGTGCTGGTGGGCGCCGCGGCGACGGGTTGCAGCAGCGGCCTCAAGTACAAGGTCGACGACGCCGCGCTGGACAGCGTGTCGGCGGGCGAGAAGCAGGGCATCTTCACCGCGAAAAACGACATCGAGATCGCGCGCAGCGAGGTCCGCAACGCGGACAGCAAGCTGGAGGCGGTGGATCGCGATCGCGACGTCGCCAAGAACGAGAAGAAGCAGGCCGAGCTGGAGATCGACAAGGCCGCGACCGAGGAGGAGTCGGCGGTCGCCGCGCGCGACGAGAACCGGCACAACGCCGCCAAGCACGGCAAGGAGGTGGCGGCGTTCGGCGTGAAGGTCGCCGACTCGAAGCTGGATTGGCTGGATCAGAAAGAGGACGCGCTGAAGGCGGAAAAGAAGGCGGCTGAGGCGCACCAGAAGGCCGCCGAGGCGAAGACCGAGCTCGAGAAGGCGAAGCTCGCGCAGGCAAAAAACATAAAGCCGGATTCCGATTTCTCGGTGGGCGATTTCGAGAGCCAGTACAAGGACAAGAACGGCGACTGGGAGTCCGCCAAGAAGGACGCCGAATCGGAGAACAAGAAGGCCACGGAACGCGAGCAGAAGTGGAAGGATCTGGTTGCGCAACACGCCAAAATGCGCGGGTGACGCCCGTGGCGCCACCGGACGGCCCTGAACTCCAGGGCTTATCCGCTAGCCATCCACAGGCGCCTGGACTAGGCTGATTCTTCGGGGCTTTCTTGAGCACCTCCGACCGAGAGACCCTGCTCGCCACCGCGGCGGCCGCAGGGGTAGAAGCGGCGCCGGAGTCATCAGACTACGTTCTGACGGCCGACACGGCGCGCATTCTGGTCGTCGATGACGAGAAGGTGATCCGGGAAATCCTGGCGGACTTCCTCAGCATGGAGGGCTACGTCGTTCACGCCGTCGAGGACGGTGTGGAGGCGATGAAGGAGCTGAAGAAGCGCAGCTACAACCTGGTGATCTCGGACCTGAAGATGCCCAACATGGGCGGTCTCGAGCTGATCGCCAAGGTGACCGAGGAGAGCATCCCGGTGCTGACGGTCATCATGACCGGCTTCGGCACCGTCGAGACCGCGATCGAGGCCATGAAGAAGGGGGCCTACGACTACATCCTCAAGCCGTTCAAGGTCGAGGAGGTCATCCACATCGTCCAGCGGGGCCTCGACCGGCAGCGGCTGCAGCACGAGAACATCCGCCTCAAGGACGCGCTGTCCATCTACAAGATCAGCGAGGCGATCGCGGCGTCGCTGTCCGTCGAGAAGGTGCTGGACCTCGTGCTGGACGCGACCATCGACACCGTCGACGCGGACGTCGTCAGCCTGCTGCTGGAGGATCCGAAGCAGGAGGGCCATTTCACGGAGCGGATGCGCAAGGTGTCGGAGCGCGCCGAGCCCAACGTCGAGGCCCCGGCGCTGAACCTCGACGAGGTGCTGCCGCTGTTCCGCGAGGACCGCCCGCTGCTGGTCAGCGGCAGCCGCGCCTACCGCTTCATCGCGTCGCCGCCGCACGACCTGGATCGCCGGCTGGTCAGCTTCTGCAGCATCCCGCTGAAGCTCAACCAGCGCATCATCGGCATGCTCAACGCGTACAGCTACACGCGCGGCAGCAAGTTCAGCGAGGGCCAGCGCAAGATGCTGTACGTGCTGGCGAGCCGCGCGGCGGTGTCGATCGAGAACGCGCGCCTGTACGAAAATTTGGTCGACGCCAACAAGGACCTGACCCGCGCCAACGTCTCGCTGGAGGAGAACTTCAAGCAGACGATCATCGGCTTCGCGCACGCGCTGGAGGAATCGGACCGCTACACCCGCGGCCATTCCGAGCGCGTCGCGATGTACGCGCGGCTGATCGCGGTCGGCCTCCGGATGAGCGGCCCCGAGATCGACACGGTCGTGAAGGTCGGCCTCATGCACGACGTCGGCAAAATCGGCGTCCGCAACGACAGGCTGAACAAACCCGGCAAGCTGACGCCCGAGGAACTGGCGATGTTCCGGTCGCATCCGGCGAAGGGCAAGAGGATCCTGGAACCTATCCCGTTCATGCGCGACATCGTGCCGGGGTGCTACTGCCACCACGAGGCCTGGGACGGGTCCGGCTACCCGCAGGGGCTGATGGGCGATCACATCCCGGCGATCGGCCGCATCGTCGCGGTCGCCGACGCCTACGACGCGATGACCTCCGACCGCGCCTACCGCAAGGCCCTGCCGCACGAGATCGCCTGCGGCGAGCTCGAACGCTGCGTGGGCTCCCAGTTCGACCCGGAGATCGTCCCGGTCTTCCTGCACCAGATCGAAGAGTTCCGGCGGATCGAGGCGACCGCGGGCCGCTTCATCCCGCGCTAGCCGCCTCGGAGGCCTACGGATTGTTCAACGGGTAGCGGGGGGCTACACTCGGGCCTATGGGACGCCCGGGACCGGTCAAATTCGAAGCCAAACCGGAGAGAAACATTACGGTTTCCGTTACGGCTCAAGATGGCCAGAAGTATCAGATCGAGATGGCTCTAATCGTCCAGGGAGTGGTGGATACCGGCCAGGACAATCCCCTTGATGGTCTGCCGATGTTCCAAATCGCGTCACAGATTGTCACCCAGGTGAAGAGGAAGACAGATGGGTGAATTCGTTCTGGGCCAGCAGGAGGAATCGGTCACGACCGGAAGCAGTCGATGGTTGAGCATCGGCCTGGGCGTAACTCTCACGATCAGCGGTGCCGGCGTCGCCGCCGTCGTGAAGGTTCAGGATCTTGGAATGCCTGAACCCATTGTCGACTACGGCGAAGAACCGATCCACGTCTCGTTTCGTAAGCTGGTCGCGCGCTGGAAAGCGGAGATGCGGTCGTCGTCGTCATCCAGCGCAAGAGACATGTTCGCGAGCGAGCACTATCAGCGCATCATCGGCATGGGTTCGCCTGCCGTTCCTCTGCTGCTCGCGGAGATGGATTCGTCGCCGGATCACTGGGACTGGGCCCTCGAAATGATCACGGGCGAGAACCCTGTACCACAGGCCGCCGAAGGTAAGCTCAAGGCGATCGCCAAGGCCTGGATAGACTGGGGACGCGCGCGTCGGCTTGCTTGAATGCCCTTGCCTCACGATTTGGAAGCGGCATTTCCTGGCCTCGCGACCGGCTACGAACAAACGAGC
>Ga0134121_10004903_pt1 | contig 10908 bp, 5 predicted proteins | sample KB301_FD_96463 | JGI IMG/M metagenome (GOLD analysis project Ga0134121, IMG submission 96463) | Terrestrial soil microbial communities without Nitrogen fertilizer from Kellogg Biological Station, Michigan, USA - KB3-0-1 | ecosystem: Environmental > Terrestrial > Soil > Unclassified ...
CAATGAACGAGGTCGCCATAGTCAGGTTTTGGAACCCTACCACGGGCGACAAGATCCACTCCGTCACCATTGATCCCAAGGACTTTATTGACGACCTGTGCCTTGCCTTTTCGCCGGACTGCAAGACACTGGCCATCACCGCGGGTCCGATTGTCGCGCTGGTGGACAGCGCAACAGGCAAGCAAGTCGGCCAGCTAGGCCAAATAAATGAAAAAGCAGGCAAGGCGCCCTTCATGGAGACGTTTTCCGCCGTTTTCAGCAAAGATGGCTCCAAGGTTTATACCAGCGGCTATCCTTCCACGATCATGGAATGGGACTTCGCCACGCGCAAGCTGCTGCGCGAGAGCGATCGAGATTATGGCCCCGGAGCGTTAGCGCTGGCGCGCGACGGCAAAACCTTGGTTGTGACCGGCCGCGGCCCCATCTTTTACGACTTGAAGGAAGGCCAAAAGATCCAGGCTATCAACACCCTGACCCAACCGCTGCAATCTCTCCAATACCTGTCCGACGGCAAAACGCTGCTTACCAGCGCCGCCGTGGGGCCGGGAGCGCGCGGCCCCTCGCAACAATGGGACGCAAGCAGCGGCAAGGATCTTGGTACGTTTAAGACCAGCCCGGTGAGCTCGGGATATTTCGCCATTAGTCCGGACGGCAAGATTGTTGCTGGTTTGAGTAAGAGCGCCAAAGCCAAAAAAAACAAGGAGCCGACCAACTTTGTGATCTGCGATGTAGTTACTGGCAAGGAGTTGCACCAAATCCCCTTGCAACTTGGCGAGTTCGCCATTGGCATGTGCTTCTCACCTGACAGCAAGTCAATAGTCCTCGCCCAGCCAGAAAAGCAAAAGATCGAGCTCTATGACGTTGCCACGGCAAAGCTAATCCGGCCACTGGCCAGCATTTCGTCCTCCCCCGTTACAGCCAAGGGCAAAAAGAGCATCCAAAAGCAAAGCATGCTCTTTTCACCTGATGGCAAATTATTTGCATGGTCAGAAAACCGCAATCCCCCCAGCCTGTCGTTGATTGACGTCACGACAGGGAAACAGATTGGTACGCTGGCGTTGACAGCTGGACCCAACTTGGAAGGTTTCGGCGTCACTATCTCGCCCGGACTGCTCGCCTCGCGACTGGACCGCGCCGCTTTTTCCCCCGATGGGCGCTGCCTGGCGCTGGACATGGAAGATGGCACCGCGGTGTTGTACGAGCTAGCCACGGGCCAACCGCGCATTGCTTTTGGAAAGAAGTTGCCATTGCCAAAAGCCCCTGGCAAAGGCGAATTTGAAGCCGCGATGGTGCTATTGAACAGTCAAACAAAGGCCCGCACCTGTTTCGCGATCTCCCCAGACGGCCGGCGTTTTGCTCACGCCGGCGCGGACGGTGTCGTGCACATATGTGATGTCCTCACCGGCAAGGAACTCAAGGAGTTCAAAGGCCACGGCGAAGGGGTGAACGCGTTGGCGTTCGCTCCCAATGGCAAAACGCTCGCCTCGGCCAGCGCCGACAGCACCGCTTTGATCTGGGACGTGTCCAAGATTGACAGGCCCGCGACACCCCCCAAGTCTCTCAAGACCGCCGAACTGGAAGCATGGTGGCAAGACATGGCCGGCAACGACGCTACCAAGGCATTTGCAGCGATGAGCAATTTGATCGCCGGGCCCAAGGACGCCGCGGTGTGGATCAAGGACCGAGTGAAGCCGGCGGCGCCGGTCGATACAAAACGAGCAGAAGAATTGCTGGCGCAGCTCGACAGCAATCAATATAAGGTGCGTGAGCTGGCCAACGCCGAGTTGCTGAGGATGGGCGAACAGGTCGTTCCGTTGATCAACAAGGCCCTGGCAGCCACACCGCCACTGGAAACCAAGCAGCGTCTGGAGCTATTGCGCGGCAAGCTGACCGACACGGTCTTGCGAGGCGAGCAGCTGCGTGCTCATCGGGCCGTGGAAGTCCTGGAACTCATCGGCACGCCCGAGGCCAGACAGGTTCTCCAGGAGCTCGCGAACGGAGCGCCTGAAGCACGGCTCACCTCGAGTGCTCAGGCTGCGCTCAATCGCTAACAGCGCTATTGCATTTGCCACCGCTGTTTGCTGACAAAGGTCTCCACCACCAGAGACTCCACCCCACTGCGAATGGTGATGGCTCCGTGCGGCCAGGTGCCAAGCAAGGGTGGTCCGTCGGCAGCGCGTGCGTCCTTTTTTGGCAATGACCGCGGCGCCTCCTGGCAACTCACGACGGCCCGGGGACTAACCCACTGAGTCATTCCCGCGGTGGCAATGCGGTTGCCATGATGCGGCGCCATAAGGACATCAACGCGCGGAGGCACTCGAGCTGTGACTTGCGCCAATCCTGCGCCTTCGAGGTCGCCCGTCAGCAAAATGGTGTGACCGGCATGGCGGACGAGCAACACCAAGCTACGCGAATTCTCGTTGCCTTCAGGCCCGATGGCCGGCGGATGTAACACTTCCATATTCACGTCGCCGGCGTGTAATCTCTGACCGACGGACAGCACCCGCACCGGCACGCCGCGGCGGCGGAGTTCTTCCATCGTTTTGCGCACTGCGGGCGTCGGCCGATCCTGAAAGCTCGGCGTGCAACTGACCTGGCCAACGGCGAAACGGTCCATCAAACTGACCAGGCCGTTAAAGTGATCAAGGTCGGCGTGCGACAGGAACACCTCGTCGATCCGCCTGAAGCCGCGCTGCCACAGAAAAGGTGCGACCTGACGGCGTACCACTTCTGGGCCGCGCAAACTGCCAACGTCGTAAAGGATTGTCTTGCCGTCCGGCGTTTCCAGCACGACGCAGCCGCCATGGCCCACGGCCAGGAACGTGCAGCGGAGTTCATCCGTTCGCGGCCGCGCCGCTCCGCTGACCAGACCGACCGTGAATAACACCATGACACCAAGCGCGCACCAACTCCACAATCGCCGCAGAGTTTGCAACCACAAAAGACCCAATACGGCCGGGTAAAAAAGCCACAGCCACCACGTCGGTATTGTCGGGACGTACCAACAAGCTCCAGGCAGATTTGCGGTCCATCCCACCAGTTCGTCGCAACCCGCCAGACTCCATTGCGTAACCCATGCCGCAACATGCGCCAGCGGCGGCAATATCGGTGCGAAAAACAACAGTGCAAATCCTGAAAGCAATGCGATCGACGTTAGCAATACCGTTGGCGGGCCAATGACCAAACCCGCCAGCGACAGCACGTTTTGCCGCGCAGCCACGAGCGGTGCGACCACCACCCAAATCGCCAGCGTCACGGCATAACTCAGCAAAACCTGCCGGCCAAGCCACCACGAACCTTGTTGCCACAATGGCCGCGCAGACGCAGCCAACTGGTCCATTGCGTCGGCATCACGCTGAATCCAGCCGCTGGTGCCCCAGGTCAAAACCGCGACAGCGAGAAAAGAGAGTTGACAACCCATGTTGAAAAGATCAGTCGGATTGAGCAACGCAACCACCAGCCAGGCCAATGCGAAGATGTTTGCACGCACCAGCGGTCGCCGCGCCAGCAAACCTCCACAAACACAACACACCGCAACGGCGGAACGCATCACCGGCGGCCTGCCGCCCACCAACAGCGAATAACCCAATAGAAACAATGCCGTAATCACCACCGCTTGCCGCAACCGCACGCGCAGCAAGCGCAGGCCCAATGCAAGGAATGCCGCAAGAACGACAAGGTGCTGCCCCGAAATGGCCAGCACGTGAATGACGCCGGTGCGAATGTACTTGTCCCAATCGTCCTGCGTCATCGGAGCGCCGTCGCCCAGCAGCAGCGCAATGGCGACGCCTTGCCGCTCCTCGGGAAGATAATCGGTCAGCACCCGCTGGCCCCATGCTCGAACTTGGGCCAGGCCGCGTTCGAGAGACAGCCCGCTGCCCTGGCGCAAGATCCGCACGTTGTCGCCAGCATCCTTGACTGACATAACGGCGCGGATGCGTTGGTCTCTCAGCTGGGCCGCATAATCGAATTCCCCGGGGTTTGCTGGCGGCGACGGCAACTCGATCCGGCCGGAAACCTCCACCTCGTCACCGACATGCAGATCAACAGGCGGTAGGCCCAGGTGAACTTGCATACGGCCGCTGGCGCTTCGCCAACCGTGCTCTTGCTTGATGTCGGTGGCTTGAAGGATCAGACGCCCGCCGTCCTTGGCGGCGAAACTGCGCAACTCGTCGTTGCCGCCGCGTTTGATGACCAATGGCTCGGTGTCCACGATGCCGCGCAACAGTATTGGCCGCGGTTCCTCCGTAACATATTGGCCAACATCATCCGCGGGAAAGACATCGCGCCGCCAGTGGTGATACGCGCCGCCCAAAGCCATCGTAGTAAGCCACAGCATGGCAAGAGCAGGCAACGGTCGATGGCGCAAAATGAAGCATGCACAGCCCACGACGCCGGCAGTGGCAGTCAAGATCGTCCAGAGCAACGGTACGCCAAGCAAACGGTCGAGCATAATGCCGGCCGTGGCGGCCAGGGCGATGGGCACAAGCGGACCGCGCCAGATTGGTTCAGGCAAAGCACGGTTTTGATCGGCAGTTGGCGGCAGAAAAAGAGCGGCGTCGACGGCCATAACGGCAACTCGTGAAGCCCGGTGTTTAGTGGGTCCCGAGTATCGGAGCCTAGACTGGCGCACTGCCCGCGTCAACGAAATTCAGTTATCCAACGCGGCGAAGCCGCAACGCAGGACGGCCTTCCCAGGCCGTCCTACAATTCCTCATTTCGGCAATTGCAAACCTTGGCTGAGCGGGTTCCAACCGGCCGTCCAGTCTTTCTTGTGTTCTGCGGGAATGGCAGCCACGGTTTGCTCGACGCCCCTGGCAAGCAGGGGCGCCACCGCCGACTCTGCCAGCAGGCGATTGGTTTCCTCGTGCCCGAATTGCTGAAGGCCGTAACAAATGCCGCCTATCAATAAGCTCATTTTGGCCAACGCCAGTGCCGCTCCCAAGGCGCGATTGAGGTATTGCAGTTGCGTTGCGCGGACTCCGCGCTCCAGCATCAAGGTGAATAGAAAGATCGCCACATAAATGCCAAGAAACAACGAGCCATAGGCGACTGCGCTGACCACCTCAGGTTCGGCCCCGCGCAGCAGTTTTTCGCGCAGCCATGCCGTGGCCGGCTCGTGCAGCAAGGTGGCGGCGTAAACCGCCACCACGAAACCGACGAGGCGGAAGACCTGCATCAACAGGCCGCTGTAGGCGCCGAGCACGGCGGCGGCGGCGAGCACAGCCAGGATGGTGCTATCGAGCCAGTGCATGGTCCACGCGGGAAAAACACTCCGGTTGGAACTAACTGCAAATTCAACCCCCTCATTATCCGCGCTCCGCGCGGTCGTGCAAACAGCGCTCGTGCATTGTAACGCATTTCGCGACGGCCTGCGCCGGCGCATTCCGCAAAGCCCGCAGGGTTTTCGCCGGCGGCAACGGCAAAAGTGCTTGCCTGTTGCCCGGCGCCGTTTACACTGCTGACGTGTGGCGTTCCTCCAGGTCCGCCTGTCATCAACATGCGGACGTAGCCAGGCCAACGCCATCGTAGGACGGCTCTCCAGAGCCGTCCTACTTTCCCTTTTGCGCGGAAGCTCATTAGCCAACGGATCGTCAACCATGTCCGACCAAGAAAAAACCGAACAGCCGCCCGCCGAATCCGACTCTGCCATGGCGCGCGTCGAGACGCTGGTGTGCCAAACCCGCCAGGCGATCCTCGAGGGTGTCGAGCAAATCATGCTGCGCCAGGCCGAGCCGATCCTGGAACGAACCCGCGTTATGTTGCTGGCCAGCACCGACACAGTCCTCCGCGAGCAGGCCGAACCGCTGCTGGTTCGCATCCGTGAACTGTTATTGGAAACGCTGGAGGAAATGGCTCACCGCCAGGTGGAGCCGTTGATCGAACGCGGGCGGCAAATGATGCTCAATGTCGTCGAGGAAATCATGCAGCGCCACGCGGCCCCGCTGGTCGGCCAGGTGCGCAGCGCCTTGCAGCAGAGCCTGGAAGAGGTCGTGCAAAAGCAAATGGAGCCCATGTTGGAAAAAGCTCGCGCCAGTTTTCAGGAGACAGCCCAGCTGGCGGCCCAGTTCACCGACGGCATCGTGAGCAGGCTCAAGGTCACTGTCGGGACGCCCGCGACAGAAATGTTGCAGGAGCGCATGCCTGGATATGCTTACCGGGCGCAGCGGCGGGTGTTGTTTTATGTTGTGGCCTCCACACTGTTTGTGCTGGCGGCGGTCTTACTTTTGGTCGCCGGGGTGTTCGGCATGCAGGCCGCAGGTGTATCGCCCTACATTACCTATGCCGTGGGCGGTTTGGTGGCCCTGACCGGCGGCTGGGTGCTGTTGTGGCTATCTGGACGGCCGTTGCAACGACGCCCGGATGGTTTCAAACAGACCTGAGGTTCGCAGGCGAGGGACGGGCGGTTTCCTGTCCGTTTGCAAGAAGCAGTAGTGTATGGCTTCAAAAGGGGGTGCAAAGCCGAAAGCGGCTGGCGACTGGCGTTGCTCCAGCCGGCAAAGTCGCTACAATCCCTATTTTGGACGGTGTCCACTACTTCCCCAAGCAACACAGTTTCCCCGGTTGCCATGGCTGGCAATACGGAACTTGCCGGGACGAGTCGTCCTAACATGAGGTACTGAAATGGCTTTCAATCCGTTCACAAGCTTTCGCAAATACCAGAAGTACTGGATGGCGGCGGCCGTCTTGGTTTGCATGACCACATTCGTCCTGTGCAGCGGCGGCGGCAAGGGAACGGGCCTGGACGACTTGCTGATCCAGTGGTTTGGCGGCCGGCGTGAATCCTACGTCAAAGTCAACGGCACCTCCTACACCTCCGAGGAAATCAACAATCTCAAGACTCAGCGCAACATCGCCAACGATTTCATGCGCGAGTTGTTCAACGTCGGCATTAAAAACCTCAAGGAAATCATCAAGCAGGATACCGCCCAGGCGAGCGACAAGAAGGACCCGGAAGCCGAAGACAGAAGGAGGGTCTATGTCGACTGCGTGCAGGATTTGTTTAACAAGCTTCATCGCGATCCACGCTATTTCCGTGGCGGCAACAAACTGGACGACTTGGTGGAATTCATTCTTTGGCGCGATCTGGCCAAGAAATATGACGTGACTGTTACGGACGCCACCTTGGACAACTTCATTATGCTCGCATGCCACGGCCGTCTTTGGCAGTTCTCCACGGACACTTCCCGTGAAGTGCTCTACAAAGTCCGGAACATGCACTACACGGCCAGCGACTCGGTGGTCATCAACGCCCTCAAGCAGGAGTATCTGGTCCAGACCGTACAGTTGGCGGTGATTGCGCGTTGGTCACCTGCCAATGGCTACCGTGACGCATTTGCCCAGAAGGGCATATTGCTCAACACGCCCATGCAGTTTCGCATTGCGCCCACGCCCGAGCAGATTGCCACCGATTATCGCAAAAACCGCACCGAGCTTTCGGTCACGCTGTTCCCGGTGTCTCTCGACGTGCTGGCAAAAAAGGAAAAGCTGGACGACGATCCCGACAAGAAGCTTGCCGTGCTAAAGGAGTTTTACGACAAGTATGCAGACAAGCCTTACGACCCCACCAAGGACTCCCCGGGTTTTCTCATGAAGTCCCAGGCCAAGATTCAATTCTTCGCCGCAGACGCCAGCATGGACTATTACAAGAAGCCCGCGCAAGTGCTGAGCAAATTGGAAGTTATGCCGCCTGTCGCGTTCACACCGCTGGCGCCGCCGTTGGGCGGCATGGTGCAATTGCTGGCGGCCCCGTCGGCTTGGACTGCCTCGCTGGAACGCAACCTCGGCAACATCGACAGAGATCGCGATGTCTACTTGCAAAAGTTGGGCGAGTATCACAAGGCTTTGAACAATCGCTACAACCTTTACCTCGCTGAAACCACTGACAAGGCCAAAGAGGCTGCCAAGTCCTCCTATGAAGACCTGCTGCACAACCCCCCAGCGCCGCACAAGTACACTGCGTCGCCATGGACCACGACCAGCTATTACAGCCCTGGGCAATACAAGGTGGCCCTGGAAAAGCCCGACGCCGTGGCCACGTTGATCGGCGGCATGACTGCCGGGCCGCTGCAAGGATTGGGAGACTATCAAACGCTGGCGTACGACAACCACAAAAAAACGATCGCGCCCATGATGCCTTTTGTTGATCGGACCAAACGCATTCAAGCTGGCGTCGAGTTATTCCTGGGGAGCACGCCGGATTTGATCGGGGCCGGCAATGCATTTACGCTTGCCGCCTTGACCGTGAATGCGGGCCAGCAACCTCAGTTCTTGCCCGTGGCCGGCTTCATCGAAGATGAGTTGCGCGTCAAGATCGAGGAAAAGCAGGCCCAGCGCTGGGTCAATGCCGTCATGCTCGACGTCAAGCGTCAGCTGGAGCCCCTCAAAGGCAAAGATGATGCTTTTCGGGACCGGGTCAAGGAATTGGAGGGCCAGTACAGCGCCAAGGTCACCCTCCAGGACGGCAACAAGGTGACGATTCCCGGCTTGATTTTCGGCAAAACGACGGAGCCGCGCAATGAATACGACATCGAAACCGACGAGGCCCTCAAGCCGCTTCGAGATAGTTTCTTCAAATACCGCTGGCAGGTTAACGAAGCCGAGGACCGCAACCGCAAACCGGAATACCTCCGGGAGTGGGATTTCAACAAATTGTTCTTCGGCTCGGAGCCGCTGGGAGTGGGGCCACTGGAGCCGTTTTCGCCCAAAATATGGCCGCCCTATGCCACACGGCCGAAAACAAGACAGGATCCCTTGAAGCAGGACGAGTCCGAGATCCGCATGTTTGACGATGCCCTCCTGCCCGTCATCTTTTGGAAATCCGAAAAACGCTCGTCGGAGGCCAAACCCTTCAATCGCCACGACCCCAAGATGGTGGAGTTTGTCGAGCAGCAATACCGTTATGACAAGGCCCGGGGCAAGTTGCTGGAAGAGGTCAAGAAGTTCGCCGCCGAGGTCAAAAAAGCTCAACACGTGTCCGGCAAAGATCTCACCGTCGTCATGCGGGAATTGGCCAGGGAGCACGGCACCGACCTGGTGATGTTGAACAAGGTCGCTTCCCTGGTGGAGAATCCCGAAAAAGGCGAGGGCCAACCGGCCTATGTCGAATATGCCTTGCCGATCAACGTGCCCAATCGCGTGGTGTTTCCGCGGCCGGACATGGTCAAGAACTTGCTGGCCTTGCACGGCTTGACCGCCCCGCTCAATTTCGACATCAAGGAATTGGACGAACTTAACAAAGACCTGTTTTGGAAGGACCTGTCGATTTCCTCCAAGGTCGGTCAGGTGCAAATACTACCCAATAAATCGCGCGGCATTTACTATATCGCGACGGTGACCGACGCCAAACCGCCGGAGAAATTCAGCTTTTTCGCCGGCGGCGGCTTTGTCAAGGAAGGGTTCCAGAGCAAATTCGCGGACCAGGTGCAGGAGGATTATGCCAAGGAATTGCTGCAATCGTTTGTGCAACAAATGCGAACCTCAGCCGACATCGACATCTCCAAGGATGCGCAAAAGCAGTTCGCGGATGAGCCTCACGAAAAGTAGCCAACAGACAGCCAATCGTAAGCCTCCAGCGCCAGTTTTTGGCGACTGGGGGCTTCTTCTTTTTTGACCACTGCTCTTGCTACTTCCCATTTGGCAACGTTTGACCGCTCCCGCTCCGGTTGCTACAATCAACCTGCTCCCCAGACATAGGCGGTAGCTCCGGGTTGCGGTTAACGGGCCATGATCAATATCTCCTATTTCAAGCGCTTTCGGATGGAGATCGACCTCAACGATCTGCCACCGCCGGAGGCATTGCCAGAAGGATATAGCTGGATCGAGTGGGACGACACCCTGGTCGAAACCCATGCCGATGTGAAGGCACAGTGTTTCGCCGAGGAAGTTGACGCCGTCGTTTTTCCGAGTTTGTCGAACCGCGATGGTTGCGGCCATTTAATGCGGGAGATTCGCCGCAAGCAGGGGTTTTTGCCGGAGGCAACTTGGCTGATCGTTCACGAAGGCGTGTTTTGTGCCACCGTGCAGGGCATCCGCGAGCGCAGCGGCTTGGGAGCGATTCAGAATTTAGGTGTGATTCCGTCTTACCGTGGCCGCGGCCTGGGGAAGGCGTTGTTGCTCAAGTCGCTATATGGTTTCTGGCGGTCCGGGTTGGGCCGGGCGCATTTGGAAGTTACTGCTCAAAATGACTCGGCCGTTCGACTTTATCGCCGTGTGGGTTTTCGCTGTCGCAAGACGCTCTACAAGGCTGTGGACACTGCACCAGCATTGGCTTTGGCACATAGTCCCTGACGGGAACGATTGATTGGAGAGACTTGTGGCTCAGGACGTGCATCATCACACCTTTCCCAATGGCCTTACCCTTCTGGCCGAGCGAATGACTCACGTTCGCTCGGCAGCGCTCAACTTTTTGGTTCCCGCCGGTTGCGTCTATGATCCTCCCGCCGAACGCGGCATGGCTTCGGTGTTGTCGGACCTCATCACCCGCGGCGCCGGCGACCGAGACAGCCGTGCTCTGACGCTGGCGCTCGACAACTTGGGCTTGGACCGCGATGAGAGCGTCAGCACGTTTCACATGCGTTTCTGGGCGGCGACACTGGCCAGCAATTTGCCCGCAGCGTTGGAGATATACGCCGACATTCTCCGACGGCCGCATTTGCCAGCCGATGAGCTGGAGGCGGTGCGAGCGCTGGCATTGCAGGACATCCAAAGCCTGGAAGACGAGCCGCGGCAAAAAGTGCTGATCGAGTTGCGCCGCCGGCATTATCCGGCGCCCCTGGGACTGGATCACCGCGGCACGCCTGAAGGTCTTGGCAAACTGACGCCGGCCAGCATCCGCGCTCATCACGCCAAGCACTTCCAGCCGCGCGGCAGCATCGTGTCGGTCGCCGGCAACATTGAATGGGGACC
>Ga0134121_10004904_pt1 | contig 10907 bp, 10 predicted proteins | sample KB301_FD_96463 | JGI IMG/M metagenome (GOLD analysis project Ga0134121, IMG submission 96463) | Terrestrial soil microbial communities without Nitrogen fertilizer from Kellogg Biological Station, Michigan, USA - KB3-0-1 | ecosystem: Environmental > Terrestrial > Soil > Unclassified ...
AAGATGGAGTCGAAGGCCCCTATGATCATCTCCGAAGCAGCGATCTATTTCTCCACCCGAATAAAATCCCCGCTGGACGCATTCACCGCCACTCTTAGCTTGTGATCATCGCGGGTGACGCCGTAAATCACATGCCAGATAAGCTCGTTGGTCGCTGAACTCCAATCGAGCACGTAGAGAGTGGGAGTATCCGGGGTCTTGGCCAGAAGTTTATCGCCGCCGTGCTTCTCGGCCACATCGAGCGCTTTGTCCGAGTCCACCTTGAGGAAAGCGACGTCGAAAATCTGGGTGTTGGTGTTGGTCGGACTATAAGTGTCTTCCGTACCAGGATTGATACCACGATCGGGGCCAACTTCACCCGACCAGGTATAGGACTTCACTCCGCGTTGCAGAGGCGAGGCGAAGGATGCACGCCATATCCCCGCCTTTCCTTCCTTGCCCTTGGCGTCGTCCGTGATCATTGATTCGAGCCGGTAGGGCTGGGCATCGCGCGCCCACCCTCGCGCGGCGATTAAAAGCTTCTGGAAGGCGACTCGTCCGGTGACGAATTCCGCGGGCTTGGGCTGGGGTTTCTCGACTGGCGCCGGCGTGGTCGGTTGCGACGAGCACCCCGTCATCATCAGCAGCGCGAGCGTTGCCATCAGCAACTTCTTCATAGCCACCTTCCTGTCATGCATATGAAATTTTGCAACCGGAAATGCCGGGGTTATTCTACTAGAGAGAGCAATTCGAGGGACCATGGATTCGTATCTGGAACGTTTGCAGCAGGCAATAGCTGCCGCCACCAGCGACATGAGCAGCGAGCAACTGAAGCGCAAAGTGGAAGGGAAGTGGAGTGCAGCAGAAGTGCTTGAGCACCTCTACCTGACTTACACGGGAACGCAAAAAGCTTTCGAGCGCTGTCTCAAAGCCGGGAAGCCGCTGGCCGGTACGCCTACGTTCAAGCAAAGAGTTTCCGCCACCGCGGTCTGGAGTTCGGCTACTTTCCCAAGGGGCGGAAATCCCCCGATCCGGTCACGCCCAAGGGCATGTCCGCGGAAGAAGTGGTCGCCGTCATCGGTCCTCAGATCGCTGCCATGGACAGGGCGATCGCGCAATGCGAAGAGCGCTATGGTTCCCGCATCAAGGTCCTGGATCATCCGGTTCTTGGACCACTGACGACGAGGCAATGGCGGAAGTTCCACCTCATCCACGGACGCCATCACGTAAAACAGATTTCGAAAATGAAAACAATCGAGAGCTGAGACCACTGGCGCGCAATGGAAAGACGTTTTCGTAAGCGGGATCAGCACTTAGACGCAATCATATTTCCGTGGTGATAACATCCCCGGAATGAGCCTCAGCATCGATGCGCTGAAATCGTTTGTAGTGCTCGCCGAAGAGCTGCATTTCGGACGGGCGGCGCTCCGGCTTCATGTCTCCCAACCAGCCCTCACAAAACAGATCAAGCGATTGGAAGCTGAAATTGGCGGACGCCTGTTTGAACGCACCACAGGACGGGTTCAACTGACTCCCGCAGGGGACGCTCTGAAAGATCGCTGCCGTGTCCTGGTTACCGAGGCCGCGGTTGTGGAAGCGTTCGCCAAGCGGGCAATCCAGGGGAATCTGGAACGTCTTCGCATCGGATTTGGCATCGCGGCGATCGGTGACTTGCTGCCCAGAGCGGTCATCGCGTTCAGGAGGTCCTACCCGGAAATTGCCCTCGAAATGCAGGACCTGGGGAGCCGGAATCAACTCGAGGCGGTGCTCGACGGAAGCCTCGACGTCGGGTTTGTGCGGATGCCAATCTCGAACCCTCGACTGGAAAGTACCATTGTGCTTCGCGAACAGATGCTGATGGCCGTTCCTGCGGTCCGGTTTAAGCAGCCGGTCAGCCTGCGATCGGTGAAGGACGAGCCCTTTGTCCTGATCGCCCGCTCCACTTCCGAGACTTTTCAAGCCCACGCTCTCAGCCTGTGCCTGGCCGCCGGATTCACCGCCAATGTCGTGCAAGAAGCAAAGGAGTTGTTCACCGTCCTCAACCTGGTGCGAGCCGGCCTCGGAGTCAGCCTTGTTCCTGGTACTGCGCGTAAAATGCGGGTCCCAGGTGTGCGCTTCTATCCCGTCAAGAGCGCGTCTGCGAGCTGGAACATCGGATTGATCTGGCGAAAGGACCGCCGCGAGATCATCGAGCCCTTCCAGAAGGTAGTGATGGCTGTCGGCAGAGCCCAGGCTTTAGCTTAGCTTATTCCATTTGGTTATCAAGCCGCGCGAAAGTGTCATCGCCGTGGGTTGCTCAACCTGCACTAGAATGAAGCGTCGCGTGAGTTCGCGCAAAGGGGTAACGACATGTCTTTAATCATTGAGAATCTCCCGGAGGCGATCCGGACTACGAAACAACGGCTTCGGGCAGCGTTGCCCGAGTACAAAGCTGTTTTCCTCGAGGTAGAGGCCGAGATGCGGCGGCGTGTGGAAGAAATTGTCTCCGAGCGTGAATCGGGACACGACGTTATTCCCATAATCCAATATGCGGATGTTGCGTCGGGGAAAATCCCCGCAGAACTGATCGGGAAGGTCCGGTCGCGCGGAGCCTGCGTTGTGCGCGGCACTTTCAGTAAGGAAGTGGCCACCGGCTGGGATGATGAGATCGCGGCGTATGTCGAAAAGAACAACCTGGACGCAAAGCTCGCGAACCGCGCTGAGGACAAGTATTTTGGCACACTGGCCGCGGCGAAGCCCCAAATCTACGGAATCTACTGGTCGCGCCCCCAGGTCGAGGCACGGCAGTCTGAGTCTCTGACCAGTGTCCGTGTTTTCCTGAACCAGCTGTGGCAGGCGGAGAATGAGGGAGTGCGTTACATCGATCCCAGTGAGGCGCCGGCTTATGCCGATCGAATCCGCCGCCGGCCGCCCGGTTCGGCATCGCTCGGCCTTTCGCCACACGTAGACGGAGGCTCGGTCGAGCGCTGGCTCGACGAGAATTTCCGCAAGGTGTATCGGCACGTATTCGCAGGCGACTGGCGAAAATACAACGCCTTCGCCGCGGCCTTCCGTCCGCAGGTGCAGGAAGTGGAGTCGCCCGCGGTGTGCTCGATGTTTCGAACCTTCCAGGGGTGGACCGCTCTGACGCGCCAGGGCCCGGGAGACGGAACCCTCCAATTGATTCCCATCGCCGAATCCATGGTCTATGTTCTGCTGCGGGCCATTCAGGACGATGTCCCCGAAGACGATCTTTGCGGCGCCCTGCCGGGAAGAGCTCTTTCGATTAACGATCGGCAGCATAGCACTTTGGTGAAAGCGCTCTCGTCCATCCCGTTGATGGAGCCCGGGGACACCATCTTCTGGCACTGCGACGTGGTTCACGCCGTCGAAAACGAACACCGGGGAAGCGGCTACAGCAACGTGATGTACATCCCGTCGGCTCCAGGCTGCTCAAAGAACAGCGCTTACCTCGAAAGACAGGCGCTCTCTTTTCTCGCAGGAAAGACGCCGCCGGATTTTCCCGCCGACAATTTCGAGGTCAATTTTGCAGGACGCGGAACGGTGACCGATTTAAGCGAACGGGGCCGTTCACAACTTGGAATCACGGAGGCGCTCTACAAGAGCACACTGGCGGGAATCTCGGCATGATCGAGTCAGCGACTGCGTCTAGGATTCACGAAAATTGCACATCCGCTTCGTAAGCTCGTTCTCATTGCCGCATGCCCATCCGGCGAAGGAGATCGGTATAGCGCGGATCTGAGCGAAGACCGTCCATCGAGGGTTCAACTTGAATCCACTGCAGCGCCCGGGAGCGCTCTGCGTATCCCTTCTCTAACCATTGAAACGCTTCGTCGTTATTTCCCAAGGCCGCGTACTCGTAGGCAATATTGGCCGGGTCGACGTACATGTTGGGTAATTGTTGCTTTTGTAGTTGAATGATCTGGTGCACAGCAGCTGAATACCCGCCCGCGGCGTATGCTTGCGATAGCTGATCGACCAACGTGATGCGATAGAGATTTTTGTTGAGCGCTGCTTTTTTCTTCCAGTTCAATAACCAGAGATCATATTTTCCCAATGCCCGATATAAATCTCCCAATTCGCCATATCCGATCGCGAAATTCGGATCTATCGCGACTGTCATATTGAGCTGCTCGAGTGCGCGATCGTATTGCCGCGCATTTTGATAGCCCTCGCCAAGGTTGTCCCTGTAATGGAGGTTGGTGGGATCAAGTTCGACCGCCCGCTGCAGGTGCGCAATCGCCTCCTGATGCCGCCCCAACCAGGACAAGTACAGTCCATACCAGTGATGCGCGTTGGCAAAGGTCGGGTCGAGTTCCAGGGCTCGGCGAAATTCGCCCTCGGCATTAAGCCATTCCCAGTTGTCGCAAAATGCGTTAGCCATCGCGAGGTGGGCATCCGGGGAGGCATTATCAAGAGCAAGCGCTTTAAGCGCCGCCGTCTTTTCGTTCGGTAAACTCTCGCTCAGTGGAACCCGCAAGAAATCTGGAGCCACCGCCCAATAGTCAGCAAGCCCTGCGTAAGCCTGCGCGAAATTGGGGTCGCGAGCAATTGCCTGATTGAAAAGGTCACGCGCCTTTTCCAGCCCGTCCGGCGTTCTCTTTTCCCAAAGATATCGGCCCTTTAAATACCACTGGTAAGCTTCAGGATCGGCCGTTGGAGTCTTACTCACCTGCGCCTTTTGTTCTTGTGTGAGATTTTCGCGCAGGCGAGCGGAGAGCTCGGAAGCGATTTTCCGCTGGACTCGCAGCACATCGGACACATCGCCCTCATAATTCTCGCCCCAAAGGCTCCGATTATTCCGGGCGTCCACCAGTTCCGCACTCAATACTATCGAGTCGCCTTGGTGTGTAATGCGCCCGGTGACAATCGCCTGCACATTCAACTCCCGGGCGATGATCCGTGGATCCAGGTCTTTCCCCTTATACCGGAACACTGAGCTGCGAGGCCGCACCGTCAGGTCGGGAAGTTGGGACAGGCTATGAATGAGACTTTCCGTGATGCCGTCGCTCAAGTAATCCGTTGGCGGATCCGCTGTTACGTTTACGAATGGCATCACTGCCAATGACTGAATAGTGCCGTCAGTTTTCGGACGCAAGTACCAGACCGCCGTGAGCAGGGCCGCCAGCGCAACCACTGAAACACTGACCACTCGTGAGGTTTTCCAATGGCTCGAGGGACGCGACTCTTCGATCACCGGAGCCACCAGTCGATAGCCACTCTTGGAAATCGTCTGGATGTATCTGGGCTCCCTAGGATTGTCTTCGAAGACCTTACGTAGTTCGGAGATCGAACGAGTCAATACCTCATCGGATACAAATGTATCCGGCCATACGCGTTGGAAGATTTGCTTCTTAGCCACTACACGGCCGGGCTGCTCAGCCAGGACGACCAGGACCTGCATGATCTTGGGTTCGAGATGAACCACCTGGCCTTCGCGGTCCAGGCTGTTCAATTCCGGACTAACGGTCCAGTCTCCCAGTGTGAATCGGCCAGCCACTGCTGATCTCCGCTGCGGCAAGTATGGGGCGCATTATAGCTCTGCCAGTCGCTTGTCGGGGCGTCCGACGATGGTGGACCGCCCGAAGTGTCGCTCATGAGCACCTTCTAAGTTATTGGACGTATTTCCCTAAACATTTCCTCAGGAAATCATCGTCATAAATTGAGCCCTCCTTCAGGACTCCTTCTCGCCCAGGCGCTCTAGTCGTTCAGGGTGCGCTGCCCGTCGAGGGGTCCACATGAGGTTGGGTGTCGCGGCAATTTGGATCTTCTGCCTGACTGTCAGCTCGGCAGGTCAGGAACCAGCCGAGCTTTCATTCCGCCTGATTGACGGTTGGGCGATTCTTACGCAGGGAACCGTCGGGGGTCTGCCCAACCGAAAGATGTTGATCGATACCGGTGCGGTCCCGAGCGCCATCAATGTCCAGCTGGCTGAGCGGCTACATCTGTCTGGTGTCCGTCAGGAGTCTTCGGTGATGAACCGGTCGATCACCGTCGCGAGAGTGCGCGTGTCCGAGGTTCGACTGGGGCCCGCCGGTGCCGAAGTGCTAGACATGGTGGCAATGGATCTCGAACCAGTCGAGCAGGCCTTGGGCACCAGCGTTGATGCTGTGATCGGTTTGGACCTTCTGGCCAGGCGGAACTTCACCATAGACTACCGTCGCAAAAAAATTGTTTTCCATACCAGGGGACGGCCGCCAGGGGAAATCGGATTCGATGTGAAGCATGAAGCTGGAGGGACCTACATCGTCATACCGATTGAGAGCCGTGGCGAGAAATTGGAGATGCTGCTGGATACCGGCACCAGGGACTTGATTCTATTTGAGCGGCGGCTGAAGGGAGGGCTGCGGCGGCTGCACGTCCGCGGCCAGGAACCTAATCTCAATGCGGGAGGACGGGACCGTCTGGCAGAAGTTGAGATGGAATCGGTCAGCGTAGGGCCGCTATCGCGCCGAAAGCAACGCGCCTATGTTTGGAGCACGCCAGAAGACGGACTCCGAAGCTTTGATGGCCTGCTTGGTCCCGCCGCCTTCGGAGCAACCGTCGTCGGATTCGATTTTGACCGGCACGTGATTTCACTTGAAACTCCCTGACCTAGAATTCCTCTTAAATTCGGAATACTGCCCTCCCGCTCCGATAGGCGTTGACTTGCCCTTGTCGGGCAAATAAAATGCGCGCAAAGGATGAGGCCTTTCCTGCTGGCTGGGCCGCTACTTCGGCCAATCCCACCACCATCGCTGTTGTTCCATTTCAGAACATCGGTTCCGACCAGGACACCGATTTCCTTCGTCTCGCGCTACCCGACGAGATTCCCACCGCGCTGAGTTACGTGCCGTCGTTGTCTATCCGCCCGTTTGCCACCACCAACAAGTACAACGGGCCCACAGTGGACCTGCAGCAGGCGGGACGCGAGATGCGGGTGACCGACATCATGACCGGCCACTACCTGAAGAGCGGCGACCAGTTGCAGATGACGTTGGAAGCCGTGGATGTTGAGAACAATCGTGCGCTCTGGCGGGACACCTTGAACGTGGCGGCATTGGACATGATCCAGCTTGACGCCGGATCGGAATGGGCCTTCAACTCGGAATTCAACAACCTGCTGCGCGAAGGCAAGGTTTCGGAGGCGCGGGAGATCTTGCATCGCTTTTCTAGCAACCCTTTCTACGACGGCGATTTCCTGGAAGCCTGCCTCCAGCCCGAACCGCCGGCTGACATGGACAAAATCGCGTACCAGGTCGAGGTCGCTGTGCTGGCAGAAACTGATCCCGAACCGCAGTATTTTCGCGGGGCGATCATGGCTTTCTGTGGTCAGAAAGGGATTGCTTTACGCCTCTTAAAAACTTCTATCGGACGCAACTATTGCGCCTACTCCGCGCTACAGAGTGACCCCTTGTTGGCGAAGTTGCGCAGCACACCTGAGTTCGACCAGCTGCTCTCTGCTGGCAAGCAGTGCCAAGACAGGTTTTTGAAAGAACGAAAGAAAAAGCCCCCTGAAAACTCAGGGGGTTTCTATTCCGGCCGTTTGCGAAGAGCCTACTCCCGCAACTTCGCGGGCACTCCGGCCTTGCGCGCCTGTTCCTTCAGGTCGTCCAGCGTCTTTTTGGCGTCATCCACTGCCTTCTGTTTTTGGGTAATCTGCTGTTTGTACTGGGCGTCTTCCTTGTCCCATGTGGCGGAGCCGCGGAGGCGGTTGCCGGCGTCGGCATAAAAGGCAGCGGCGCGCAAGCGATACTCGCGCTGGGTCACATCCAATTCACGCGAGAGCAGGTCAACTTTCCCCTGCTGATCGGCAATCTTCTGCTTCCAGGCGTCGTTCGTGTCCGTCTTCTTGGCTGCATCCTGCGATGCCGGAGCGGGGGCCGTAGCTCCATCTTCCGGCTTGGCGGCGTTGGTGTCAGGCGCCGGATTGGCGTCTTCGGGGCCGGCCGAGTCCGTGGAATTTCCTACGACGCTGATGCTGTCGGAACTAGGCAAATTGTCGTTGTCGTATTTCTTGGCCGACGCCGGAGCCTTGTCCTCTTTACGGATGGAACGGGCATAGTCGCCCAGAGGCTCGGACTGAGCTCCGGATACCCCGACCAGGATGCCCGTCAGAACGACTTCGGCCAGAAAAACATAAGCGATGCGTTTCATAAATTGCTCCATTTCTTTCCGTCCTGCTGCCTCCGTTCAACCGAGGACAGCATTGACGTGCTGAACTCAAGCTTTCGAACTGGCGCTCGCAGCCCTTGCGCCTGCGAGAAAGCCGCCAATCGTACGATCCAGATGTGCCGCCTCCGCCGCGATGTCGGAGGCCAACTGCCGCGCCAGTTCCGGGTCCCGGCTGGCTGCGAGCTGCTGGGCGTATCCCGCGATGGTGGTTAGAGAGCTGCGCAGCCCCAACGCCATCTCGCCGGACATTTCGCCCCGTAACTCCTGTTGGCGGCGAATTTCGGTCACTTCAGTGCGATCACTGATCAGACACGCAACGCCGAGACAGGCCGCGCCCAGCACTTCACCGTCGGGCGCATGCACGGAACTCACCGTGATATCCAATGTGCGCTCTTCACCTGCGGGTGTGCGATAGCGCGCTTTCAGCTGCTGGATACGGGTTTTCTCACGCAAACTGACATTCACCGCCTCGGCCAGGTTCGCGAAGGACCCGTCGGAGGCGGAAATCAGTTTGGCTTCGCGGAATATCTCGGCCGCGCTCATCCCGGCGGGCGATGCGAATCCGAGAATCTGTTTCGCGGACGCATTGGCTTGCCGGACCAACCCGTTAGGAGTGAAGAAGAGCACACCCGATGAAAGATTCGAGAGGACGGCTGCGCTGATGTTTTCTGAAGTCTTGGCGCGGCGTCGCTCCAGCAATTGCAAACTTTGCAGTTCATGTTTCTGCTGCTTCAGTTGCTGGATCACCGCGTGATATGTGTGCAGTGGGAAACTTTCGGACACCGAAACAGAAGAAGGTGTGTCGGAAAAAGAACTTTCCTCGCTGATCCTGCGGCGCATACGCTTCATCAAAAGCAGCCCGACAATGAACGCAAAGCCCGCGGTCACGAACACCAGGGCCATGCGCAGCACGATGGGATTGGTCGCCAGTCTCACAGCAACCCCCAGTACCAGTGCAGGAAACTATTGCCGTAGAACAACGCGACCATGGCCATGCCGCCGAGAAAGACGCCAAACGGCATTTGATGGCGGCGCAGCGCGATCGCGGCCGATTCCCAGGCCCGCCGCCGGGCTTTGGCGGCGGATTCATGATTGCGTTTCATACGCCGTCGCGTGCGCTTGATCCACACCGCTAACACGGTTGACACGCCAAACAGCGATCCGGCAATCGAGGCCGAAAACAAAGTGAAGATGGTCAATTTGGCACCAAGGAATGCGCCGATCATGGCCATCAGTTTGACGTCGCCGAAGCCCATGCCTTCAACGCCCCGGGCCCGCAAGTAGATGGCGCCAGCGCCGTAGATAAATGCGGCGCCGACGATTGCGCCCAGCACCGCGTCAACCAGCGACAGCAGATGCCACGAAACGTCCGAGGTTACTGGTAACGAGACCAAGCCGGGCAAAAGCTGCGAAGTCAGATCATTGACCGGAACCACTAGACTAAAGACCAGCCCCAGGCCCAGCCCCGGGAGGGTCATCTTGTCCGGTAGAAGCTGCGTCTCCGCGTCGGTAAAGATCAGACCGAGCAGCAGGAATCCGAAAATGCAGTATTTGAGTGTCGCCAGGCTGGCGCCGAAGTGCGCGTAGGTCGCGAGGAAGATCGCCGCGGTCAGGAGTTCCACGATCAGGTAGCGCGGCGAAATAGATGTTTTGCAATTACGGCAGCGTCCGCGCAGCAACAGCCAGCTCAAAACCGGAATGTTGTCGTAGGCTGCAATCGGGCGCTCGCAGCCGGGACAGGCCGAACGCGGTCGCACCACGGATAAGTCCCGCGGCAGGCGGTAGATACACACATTCAGGAAGCTGCCGAAAGCCAGCCCCAGAACGAAAATCGCCGATGCCAGAACAGGGTCCACCCTTAATCCTTTGTAGAAAATCCTTCGATTTACCCGATTATACGGTGATTCTAAAGGGCAGCCTGAGTACGAAGGTCACTGGCCGTGCGGACCCAGGTTACCCCTCGTGACCCCACAAGCCGTGTCATCCTGAGGAAGCGCAGCCCTTCGCTTTGCGAAGCGCTCCCGACGAAGGACTTGTGCATTTCCGGCGAATGGCAGCGCCCAATTCTGCCGGGCCAGAGAAGGTAGAGACAGGATGACAGTTTTGCGTGAGACTGGCCACCTCGGTCAGAAGGTCGCAGAAAATCACCGCAAACGTTATAGTTGTGTGTTGCCGCAGGAACCTGATTGAGCGCCCCAGAATCTACAATCAAGTCGCCGCCCTCAGCCGGTCACAGCGCCCCTAAGATGATCTTCCCCTTTCTCGATCTGAAAGCCGAATACGCCACGATGAAGGGCGACATCCGGGCCGCGGTGGACAAAGTCCTCGAGAGCCAGCAGTTCATCATGGGACCGGAAGTGAAGCAACTGGAGGCCAAAATCGCCGCCTTCATTGGCTCCGGATTTGCCATTGCTTGCGCCTCCGGTTCGGATGCGCTTTTGCTGGCGCTGATGGCGCTGGGGGTGGATGCGGGCGATGAGGTCATCACGCCGCCCTTCACCTTCTTTGCCACTGCGGGCAGCATCGCCCGGCTAAAGGCCAAGCCGGTTTTTGTGGATATCGACCGCGAAACCTACAACCTGGATCCGACTCTCCTCGAAGCTGCCATTACTAGCCGGACCAAGGCCATCATGCCGGTCCATCTCTTCGGGCTTCCGGCGGAGATGGGGAAAATCAACGAGATTGCGCGCGCCCAGCGCGTGCCGGTGATCGAAGACGCGGCCCAATCTATCGGCGCTCGCTACCGCGACCAGTATGTCGGCAACATCGGAACC
>Ga0134121_10004907_pt1 | contig 10905 bp, 11 predicted proteins | sample KB301_FD_96463 | JGI IMG/M metagenome (GOLD analysis project Ga0134121, IMG submission 96463) | Terrestrial soil microbial communities without Nitrogen fertilizer from Kellogg Biological Station, Michigan, USA - KB3-0-1 | ecosystem: Environmental > Terrestrial > Soil > Unclassified ...
ACCGTTGCGTGCTCGGTCCCGCTGCTGCCGATCCAAACCATGAGTAGCAACAGCCCAAGCCAGCACTTCACCATCGAGTGACTCCCAAGGCGCGACCACTTGCCTGCAGCTACGCCTTGGAAAGAACTCTACCGTAGGCACGCTATTACTTTAAAGCGCCCATCATTACGCACAACAAGGCTGCAAGATTCCATCAATTCAAGCAATTCGGAACAATACACCTAGCTTCGCTGCACGAATTCAAGCCTGGCAATCCGGATTACTATTACTATTGATATCGATGCCTCGGGTGGATCACCAGCAACCCTACCACCACTCTACGAGGATCGCGTCTTCCCGACCCGCCGCCGGCCCGTGACCACCGCCAGGCCACCGTCACGCCGCTTCGCGAGCGCGATCAGCCGCGCAAGCTCATCCTCGCGGTCGATGAAGTTCATATGCAGGTCAGCATAATGCCATCCGGCATAATGTTGGCGTCATGGCGGCGCCTCCTGCGATCACAGCCGCGGTGCGACCGAGGAGGCAACCCCACCGGCACCGGAGCCAGCGGCGGTCGAGGCCAGCGGGAATGCCATCTCGACCTGGGCCAGCTCGTGCGGAACCACGCCAAGGTGCGCCGCGAGCTCGGCGCCGAGGGCTTCGGGCGCGAGTGGGGCCATCGCGAGCGGCAGCGGGGCAAACGCGGCGGCCAGGCCGCGCACCAGGCGCGCCGCGTGGCCCTGGCGACGGCGCTCCGGCCGCGTGAACACGGCGCGAACCGAGACCTCGTGCTCGAGGACGCTGCCGGCCGCGAACGCGCTGCCGTCGATCGTCCAGCCGCGCATCGGCGCGGTCAGCGCTGCGAGAGACTCCGGCGCGAGCTGCCAGGGCAGCCGGCCATCATCGCTGCGCGCCAGGGCGCGACCGAGCTCCGCGGGATCGATCTCGACGATCCGGTGGGCCTCCGGTGCCAGCGCGCCCGCACGCCAGCCGACCAGCCGGCGCGTCGTCACGAAGCCGGCGCGGCGATACAGCCGCAGCGCACGCTCGTTGGATGCGATGCACTCGAGCACGAGGGAGTCGTCGCCGCGGTCACGCGCATCGCCCGTGACCTTGTCGAGCAGCTCCCGCGCAACGCCCGAGCCGCGGGCCTCGAGGACCACCCCCATCGCCGCGATCCGGCTCCTGCGGCCACGCCGTGCCACCAGCGCCAGCGCAACCTGCGCCGTGCCGTGCAGCGCGATCTGCGAGGCGAACAGGTCGACGTCCTCGATCCGGTTGCGTGCCTCCATCGCGCCAGGCGACGTGCGTATCGGCACGAGGTAGTTGGCGAATGCTCGCTCGAACAGCGTGGCGAGGTTCGCGTACACCACTTCGGCCGCGGCGATAAAGGTTGTGGGCATCGCCCGAAGATGTTAGCCCGATCTCGGCCGGCGCCAGGTTGCCAGCGACGGATTATTTCTGATCGGAGATTCGCGCGCCTTCAGCAGGCAGCGGCGAAGCCTTTCAAGAATAAGTCTTATGCCACCAACTCTCATGATCTCAAGAGTATTTATTGAACTTCACCAATCACCGACTTGCGCGCGCAGGATGGCCAATGAGCAACCGGCGCACAGCGCGCGGCTGAGCACGTGGCCGGATTGCGCACCCGCAACGCAGCGGTCCCAGTCCCAACGAATCGCCCGCAGAAGTTCTCACGCCGATGTGATCACGAAGGCAAGTATTTGGCGATACAGAGGGCACAGCGCAGATGATAAATCTCGCACTCTGGATCGTGTAGGCCGTTTTTCACTCAACTCCGCAGGACTCTTCGACTGCTGCTCGTCGAGGAGTCCCGATCATCTCATGAGCGATAGTAACGCTCGACACGATACGAACGTATCGACGGTCGCATCGATCGACAACTCGCACGACAACCCGCACGTCATCCGCGCGCACCGAGCGCCAACGCCATGGCCCGGCACGCAGCGTGCAGGCCGCATCTAACATGGGGGCGGTTGGTGGGTATGATTCCTGCCATTGGCATCTTCGCCATCGGCATCACGGCGGCGGCGGCGCGGCGGTTCCATCAACGAAGCCGCTCGAAGCAGCCCGCGCCCAACCCCGGTCAGGGGTACATCGCTACCAGGCGGTGTAAGGGGAAACACCTGGTTCTACGATCGAGAATTAACATAAATATTCAATCCGCGTGCACGGAGCGACTCATGGTGGGTCACTCGGCACGATGTCTTTTTACGGAGGTGGATGGTCATGAGTTCAAAACTAGTGATACTTGGTTCGCTGTTGGTAGCCGGTACGGTGGTCCCCTTCAGCGACACGGCCAATGCCGATAACCTCAACACGAGTGGCGTCATTTGCCAGAACTTCAATGCCAGTCAGGCGCTGGACATCGATTACTTCACGAACGCCGTGCGGAACATCAATGCCGCGGCGCGGCCCGTCATCTGTAGCGTCCCGCGCTCGCCGCTCCCGCTGAATGTCATCCCACAATATTTCGTCGACGGGCGTAACAACGCCAATACCTGCACGGCCTGCACGGTCACCATGTACCGCTTCACGGGAGCCATCGCGGCAACCCAATCCTTCAACCAATGTGCGCCCGCCGCAGCCCCGCTGACCTGGCGTCGCGTCGTGGCGTTCCCGACGCTGCCCGGCCCGGATACGTTCGAGTATGCCAGCGTGTTGTGCACACTCCCTGGTGCCGGAGCGGGCCTCCTCTACGGGGTCACCGCAGTTCAGCCATAGCGGTACTGGCACGAACTGATAGGGAGGGCCCATGAAGCGTTCCTACGGTCTCCTCGCAATCGCAGCGTTGCTCATCATCGGCCTGTGCGGCATCGTGTATCGATCCGTGCACCGTGACGCTGAGGCCCCCGCCGAGAAGACCTCGTCCGCGAAGCAAGCGGCCGGTGGCGCGGCGACTGCGGGATCGGCAGAGCTCGCAGAGCTGCGACAGGAACTGGCTCAACTCAGGCGTCAGGTGTGGACGCAGGGTCTGCGACTGGGACCGGCCGATCCTGCACAAGCAACATCGCAAGATCCGACGGCTGCAAAGAATCCTTCCACGGATCCCGAGGCACGCGTGGAACAGGAACGCAAGTACAAGGAGTACATGGCCGGGGTCGACGCCGCCTTCCGCAAAGAGGTCACGGATCCCGCATGGTCGTCAGCCACGTCATCCGTGGTTCAGACCGCGCTCGTCGCTGACAACGACTTGCGGCCGCTCGCCCGCAGCGTGGAATGCCGGGCGCGCACCTGCAGGGTGGAGATTGCCGATGATGGCTCGGGCAAGCTGGGCAAGAGCATCCCGATGTTCGCCCAGGAGGTCGGCCATAGCCTCCCCAGCGTCACCGCCGACCGCGTCGAGGATGCCTCCGGCGCGGCAACAATGGTGCTCTACATGACCCGGCCCGAGGAGACGCCTGAGACGGCTCCGTGACCACGCAGCACCGAGCCTACTTCTTGATCGGAAACCCGCGCTTCTTGAGGAGCGCGGCGACATCCGGATCGCGGCCGCGGAACTGGCGGTATGCGTCGGCGCGATCGGTCGAGTTGCCGGGCGACAGGATGAACTTGCGCAGCTTGCCGGCGACGCCCGGGTCGAACAGGTCGCCGGCCTCGGCGAACGCCTCGCGCGTATCGGCGTCCATCACCTCGGACCACAGGTAGCTGTAGTAGCCCGCGGAGTAGGCGTCGCTGGCGAACAGGTGATTGAACTGCGGCAGGCGGTGGCGCATCGCGACCTGCTTGGGCGCGCCGATGCGCTCGAGGGTCTCGCGCTCGAACGTCTCGGGGTCGATCACGCCGTCGGGCCGGGTGTGCAGCTCCATGTCGACGATCGCCGCCGACAGGTACTCCACGGTCGCGTAGCCCTGGTTGAACTTGCTCGAGCGAGTGATCTTGTCGACGAGCGCCTGGGGCATCGGCTTGCCGGTCTTGGCGTGCTTGGCGAACTTGTCGAGGATCGGCCGCGTCAGCACCCACTGCTCGTGGACCTGCGACGGATACTCGACGAAGTCGCGTGGGGTTCCGCCGAGCCCGGGATAATTCACCTCCGACAGGAGCCCGTGCAGCGCGTGGCCGAACTCGTGGAACAAGGTCCGCGCATCGTCGAGCGAGATCAGCACCGGCTCGCCGGGCGCGCCCGGCACGAAGTTGTTGTTGTTCGACGCGAGCGGCGTCTGCAGCTTGCCGGTGAACGTCTCGTGCCCGCGGTAGCCCATCGACCACGCGCCCGAGCGCTTGCCCTTGCGTGCGAAGTAGTCGCCGTAGAACAGGCCGACGTGCGCGCCGGTCGCCTTGTCCTTGACCTCCCACACGCGCATCCGCGGCTCGAACACCGGCACCGTCCCGGTGATCTCGGTGAACGTGATGCCGTAAAGCTTCTCGGCCATCCACTGCGACGCCGCGATCATGTTGCCGAGTTCGAAGTACGGCTTGAGCTCGTTCTGATCAACATCGTACTTCGCCTTGCGCACCTTCTCGGCGTAATAGAGATAATCCCACGGCTCGAAGGGCAGCTTCAGGCCATCGCGCTTGGCGAGCTTCTCCATGTCGGCCACCTCCTCGCCGACGCGCGCCACCGCCGCCGGCCACACCCGCATCATCAGCTCCTTCGCCTTGGCGGGATCGCGCGCCATCGTGTCGGACATGCGCCAGTGCGCGTGCGAGGCATAGCCGAGCAACTGCGCGCGCTCCGCCCGCAGCTTGACGATGCGCGCGATCGTCTTGTGGGTGTCGTTGTCGCCGCCGTTATCGCCCCGGCTCTTGAACGCCTTCCACACCTGCTCGCGCAGATCGCGCCGCGACGACGCCTCGAGGAACGGATCCACGCTCGAGCGCGTGTTCACCACGGCCCACTTGCCGTCGAGCTTTCGCTCCGCCGCCGCCGCCGCGTAGGTCGCCTTGAGCTGTGGCGACAGCCCGTCCAGGTCCTTGTCGCCGAGGACGATCCACGTGTTCTCGTCGGCCAGCACCTTCTTGCTGAACTCGGCAAACAGGCCGGCGAGCTCCTCGTTGATCTTGCCGACCTTCGCCTTGTCGTCTGCCGACAGCTTCGCCCCCGCCTTGACGAACCGGTCGTAGCGCAGCTCGACGAGGCGGCGCTGCTCGGCGGTGAGCTGATCGCGCGCCGCGTACACCGCCGTCACGCGCGCAAACAGCTGGTCGTTGAACGTGATCTTGTCGCGCGTGGCCGCCATCTTGGGCGACCATTCCTTGTCCACCGCCTGCACCTCGGGCGTGCTGAGGTTGCCCGTCATGATCGAGAACAGGGTCTCCGCGCGATTCTCGTGGCGCCCGGTGTTCTCGAGCGCCGCGATGGTGTTCTCGAAGGTCGCCGGCTCGGGGTTCGCAGCGATGAGCTCGACCTCGACGAGCGTGAGCGCGAGGCCCACCTCGAATGCCCTGGGAAATGCCTCCACCTTCAGCTTGTCCCACGGAGGAACGCCACCGTAGGGCCCGGTCCACGCCGCGAGGAACGGATCCTGGTCGGCGACCGTGGTGAGCCGCGCAAGATAGCGGAGGAGTTCGTCCCGCTTCGACGGTGGCGGACGCGGCGCCGGGGCGGTGACCACCGGCTTGTCGTCACCAGATGGGCCGGATGGGCCAGATGGTGGCGGTGCTGGATCCGCTGGTTTGGGCGCGGGACCGCACGACATCAGGAGAGCGAGGGCGACGATCGCGGGGGAAGTCTTCACAGCCGGACTCTATCGAGTTGTCCGATGCACGCCAACGCGCGACACACCGCGACAGGCCGCGACCGTGATCGCCCAAGATGCCCGAGGCTGCACGAGCCCACGCCACCGCGCGGCAGATCACCGGCGGACCGCACCAACGGCGATGCCACGCCCTCACACGAGGAGCCACCTGCCGGCAACTGCCTCTGCTACGATGGCGCCCACGCGCAGCTACAACTTCCGGGCGTACGATCCGGGGACCAACAACGTGTTGAACTCCACCGGGCTGATCGACGCGGCGTGCGCGAAGGTTATGCCGTGCGCGGGCATCTACGGCACCTCGTTCATGGCCGGCCAGATCGCGTATTTTGCAGTGGAGGCATCGTCGGGGGGCGGCGCGGCGATCGAGTTCGAGGCGAACTGAGTTCGGACCCGGTCACCGACGCGTGTGGACCGACCAAGCAGTCAGTGGGTTTCTGCCGCGGCGGCCTCGTGGCTCCACAGCGGGTGACTCGACGACGGCGCCTGGATCATGGCGTCGATCAGGGCCAGCTGGTTCTGGAGGGCCGCGAGCGCCTTGGCGAGCCTTGGGTCGCGTTGCCGGTCACCGCGTCGGTGACACTTCATCGTTCGGGTGAGGCGAGCCGGTCTGCCAGGCGAGCTGGAGAATCTTTGCTGATCGCGTGCCTTGCGCCTTTGCGAGCAACGCCTTCGCTTGATCCGGATCACTCACCATCAGGAGCTGGAACAAATCATACTTGTCTCCGAGCAGCGAGCCCGTGGTGGAGTTCGACGCTCCCGCTGGGATGTCCGCCAGCACGATCTCCGCTGCTGCGTCCAAGGCCTTGACTCGTTCGGGGTTGTCTTTCCATGCCAGCGCTGAGTTCAGATACTGAATTCGTTGAAGTCTCTTGAGCTCGTCGCCCTGATCGACGCCGCCATCCGAAAAGGCCTCGATGAGATCTTCGCGCGCCTCTGCGATCAACTTCGCATCGGCAATCATCGCGAGATAGTCTTGTTGCTCTGCCGACGTCCTGACCGCCTTCTTTCTCAGGGTGTAGAACTTCCGAAGTTGCGGATCGGAGTCCAGTACTTCGGCAAGCGCGTCGTCGAGACGGGAGCGTTGCTCCAGCTGTGATGCCGGTATGAGCTCCGAGCCATCAGGCTTGTCGGGTACTCCGCCACTGCCGCTCTTGGACCGGCCTTCAGCGAACAGGTCGTCCAAGGTCAAGAACCTACGCTGCGCTGCCTGCTTGTGGGCAGGGGAAGGCGCGGCTGCCTGAACGCTCGGCTCGCCGCTTTCGCGGCTGAGCGACAATATGAACAGCAGAGCCCCGCATACGCCCGCAGTCAGGATAGCAAAGATAATCGCCTTGTTGTGTCTCATTTGTCCGCCTCGCTTCAGGAGCCTGCTTGTAATATGAAACGGCGATCCTGGCCGTCGTTCTCTGTCAGGTGTGGACAGCAGACGACAGCCAGAATTCGTCAGTTGTCGAATTGATCCTCAGTTGCCGGTGAATTGGGCCGCTTGCTCGGTAAGCGCGCGGCGCAGGATGAGCGCATTGATCATATCGAGGAATTCGTTCTGGTAGCGTACCGAGCCGTTCAGGTATCCCGCCGCGACCACGATATTGGAGACGTAATCGGTGGTGACCGGCTTGACATTATAGACCTTGCCAAAAATCTTGTCGATCGCGATATTCACGATTGGATCGGGCTTACCATTGGCGCGAATCAACTCATCGCCGAGCTTGAGGCCCTGCGCCTGATGCATGACTCCATCGATGGTAAGCAATGGGTGCTCGTTGGTAACACGCAGCGTACCCCCGCTCTTCATCGACAGCGTGTAGATCGTCTGCCACTCCTCGCGCATGTCGACCGTGTAGTGCTCGACTTTATTCTTGACGAACTGGAGGCTGTCGAGCGTCGAGGTCGGCGCCAGCGTGACGAGGTCGACCTTGCCCGCCTCGGCTGCGGCCTTGATACCCATCGAGCCATCGGCAAACTGCAGCGGGGTGTTCTCAGCGTAACATCCGGCGATGCAGAGACCCACGTTGAATGCGGTCGTGGGGAGCAGAACACAGTTCCTGCCGGGGTCATTCGGGAGGTTCCACGACAACATCGGTGTCATATCGAAGAAGGTCGGATATAGTTTGGGTTTCAGGGTATCGCTAGCGGCGACGTAGGCGTCGAGGCTCGCCTGGTTGAGGTAGTGATCAGCGGAAAACCGGTTCCCATAGATATCTTTCTCGGGATTAGCGCGGCACCACACCCCCCACGCGTAACGGGCCTGCGCTTGGGCGTCACTTACGCCGGCCGCGCCCGCGCAGCGATTGGGCGTGAGTATTTGAGCCGAGGCCGTGCTCTGCACGCCGGCGACGACAGATAGAGTCATTATGGTAAAGAGCACAAGATACTGTTTCGATTTCATAGATCCCTCTTTGTGTATGCCTGGAAGAAATAACTAAGCCATGAGTTTATGTGATCAGCAGTAGTGATTTGTACAGCGCTGAGGTCGGCGAGATTTACCCGACAAAGCCAAGGCGGTGCATGCCGGGAATTTGAGACACGCATCGCGGTTTTCTTTGCCGAGCACCAGGCGCCGCAAATAGTGGTCGGGCGACGGCGATCGATCGCCTGGTCAGCGGACCGGCAACTCGGTGATCTGGTACTCGCCGCCGGCCGAGACGATTGCACCCAGATCGCAAGCGAGGTTGCCGACCGGCTCGGCGGTTGCCGAGGTGATGATCACGAGCCGGTAGTCCCCTGCATCAGCAAGCAGTGCCTCGGCGACCATGCCGCGCGTATCGGAGACGCAACTGCCGCGGGTTGCCCTGGCCGGGCATCGCAGCACGAGCTGGCCGGCGCGATAAATCCGCACTTCGTCGCCCGGATTGACCGCGATCCGAACTCGGTCCCCGACGCGTGGCGACGCCGACCGCATCGCGACCTCGCCCGACACGACCTCGATGCGCGGACGAAGCTCGTCGGGTTGCACCCGGCGGCCGAGCATCCACCACGTCAAGACGATGGCGCATGCGGCCGCGAACGCGGCACCGAGCCGCCACCACCCCCGGGCCCGGGGAGCCTCGAGGCGCGCGATCCGGCGCCATACCCGCGCCTCCCAGCTGAGGTCGCCGGCCGTCGTGCCCCCCGTTCCCCCGACCAGCGGCAGCGCACGCACGAGTTCTTCGCGCGCCTTGTGCTCGCGGCGACAGACGACGCAGGTGTCGCGATGCGGATCCGGCTCGCCGCGCTCGACGAGCAGGATGCCGTCGCGCCAGTAATGTTCGCAGCTCATCACGATTCTCCTGGGTGCAACGTGGCCTGCACACACCTGCGCAGCACCGGAAGCGCTCGTGCCACGCGCCGCCGGAGCGTGCCTGGTAGATCGCCGGCGATCGCGGCAGCTTCGTCGTACGACAGCTCTTGCTGGTAGCGCAGGACCACCGCCTCGCGTGCCGCCGGCGCTAGCTTGGCGAGGCACGCCGCCAGGATGCGCGCGAGCCGGCAGCGATCGAGCTCCTGATCGGGCTCGCAATCAGCCTGTTCCGGAGTCTCCGGTGGGGGATTCTTGTAGCGCTGGTTCCATCGGGCGCGGGCGTTCACCGCGTCGAGGCACCGGTGGCGCGCGATCCCGAAGATCCAGTTGTGCAGCGACGAGCCAGCCGCGAGGTTGCCGAGGTCGCGATACGCCTCGACGAAGACTTGCTGGCGAACCTCTTCGGCCAGGTTGCGATCGTGCGTCATGGCCACGGCGAACCGGTAGATCGCCTCGCCATGGCGCGCCATGAGGAGCGTCAATACCCGGCGCTTGTCGCGGGCCGAGCGCGCCGCTTCAAGCTCGGCGTCGTCGCCCGAAACCGCCTGGACCTTCGCCATGCTCATATGCGTAAGGCGTCCGAGGCGGGCCGATTCAGACAACGATCTGCGACAACCCGGCATCCGCCATGGCGAAGGCTCCGAGGCTCTTGCGAGGCCCGACAAAACAGCGCGATGCTTGTCCCAAATTCTCGGCATGCACCGCCTTGGCTTTGTCGGGCGAATCGCGCCGGCAACCGGGCCACAACCAAGTTCTTGGCGATGGCTCGGAGGAACCACGTCACAAGAACAAATCAACACGTCAAGCGGATCCAAGGATCCAACGACGGCGATTCGCCGAAGGCCGCGAATCCGCGTCGAGAAACAAATCATGAAATACGGCTCAAAGTTTTTCGCGTCAATCCTCTTCGTACTCACCGCGTGTGCCACCGATCCCGGCACCGGTCCCCACCCCGGCTCCGGCTCCGGTTCTGGCTCTGGTTCCGGTGGAGCGAACGTGACGGAGCGGCTCTGCAATCGTGCGAACACCTGCAACTCGCTCAGCGGCAGCGTCGATGAATGTATTCAGAAAATCGACGCGGTCTTGAATCTCCTGCCCAAGAACCTGCGGGCCGAGTACGATCTCGCCATCGAAGGGTGTCTCGCTCACCCATCGTGTGACGGCTATCAGGAATGCATCGACACGATCTTCGAATGAAGATATGTGTCACGAAAAATCGACTGGCAACGCCTCCCCTGTAGGAGGCACAATGGCTCGGGTAATCTTCGCAACGGAAGTTCAGGCAGACGGAGCAGTCGAAGACTGGCGTTTTGGGGAAGGCACGAAAAGCATGAGCGCAGTGAGGGTTGCGGTCGCTGCTGCTCCGCCGGCAAGCGGATCTCCGTTGTCGGACACGCGGATGCACGTGCTCGAGAGCGCGCGCGGCGCCGAACTGGTGTGTTCTTGCGTGCCTACCAACCATGGCCACGCGCACGTGGCGCACGAAGTGGATCATGCGGGAGCTGCCATCGCCTCGGGTGTCGCCGCGACGATCGGCAAGCTGGCCGACGCGATGAGTGCGCAGCCCGGCCATGCGATCTGCCGGTTCGCGCCAACGCACCACCAGGCCGCCACCGTGGCAGGTCTGGCCAGGACGTTCTCCGCCCAGGAGATCGGCGCGATCTACGCATCCAGCTGGGAGCGCGATTTCTCGCAAGGCCATGCCGACATCGCCAGTGCGGCGATCGCATGGACCGCGGTCAAGAACCACGCGGCCAAGCACAACGGTGATCCCGGCCCGGTCACCGACGCCTTTCAGGCCGCCGTGTGGAAGCTAGTCAATGATGATCTCATCGACATCGTCAGAGGCGAGTCGCTCGGCAAATACCGGACGTGGGAGCACATGGATGCGCCCGGCGACCCGCAGGCGCGCCAGGCCGCCGACGA